>Ga0315315_10000767_pt1 | contig 28245 bp, 26 predicted proteins | sample M140m3416metaG_FD_203699 | JGI IMG/M metagenome (GOLD analysis project Ga0315315, IMG submission 203699) | Ammonia-oxidizing marine archaeal communities from Monterey Bay, California, United States - M1 40m 3416 | ecosystem: Environmental > Aquatic > Marine > Intertidal zone | place: USA... | reverse complement strand
GAGCTCGACCTGCAGCGAGAGGCGGCCAACGCGTCTCAGCTACGGCGCCACTTTCAGGACGGTGATCTCGTCTACGTCCCCCAAGTGCACTGGCCACTGACTTGCGAGCAGGTCATGGTCAGCGAGCGAATTTACGGCGTGCCCGTCAGTGACATCGAAACGCTCGAGGGCAAGCAGGTTGATATCAAGCTGCTGGCAGAGCGCGGCGTCGAAATTTTCTTCACGCAGGTATTCCGCGACAGTTTCTTTCACGCCGACATGCACCCGGGCAATATTTTCGTTAATTGCTCGCGACCCGAGGATCCCCGCTACATCGCCGTCGACTGCGCCATCGTTGGCCAGATCGATGAACAGGACCTGTATTACCTGGCGCGTAATCTGCTCGCCATTTTTCAACAGGATTATCGACTGTGCGCAAAGCTTCATATCGAGTGCGGCTGGGTGCCCGCTGATACGCCCATAGCGGAGTTTGAGTCTGCGCTGCGCACCTTGTGCGAGCCGATTTTTGAGCGGCCACTGTCAGACATTTCCTTCGGCCACATGCTCGTGACGCTGTTCCGCACCGCGGGGCAGTTCGATATGCAGGTACAGCCACAGCTGGTGCTTTTACAGAAAACCCTGCTGAACATTGAGGGGCTGGGCCGCCAGCTTTATCCGGAACTGAATCTGTGGGACACGGCCAAACCCTTCCTTGAGCAATGGATCGCCGAACGCTATTCATTGCAAAACGTCGGTCAGCGCCTACAGCAGGAAGCCCCTGCGCTGCTTGAAACACTCCCTTTACTGCCTGATCTGATCCTGCACCGCCTGCGCCAAACGCCTCAAAGCAGCCCAACTCAGCCTCGGCCATCCAGTTGGTTACTGCCTCTGGCGACACTGGGAACGTTCGCAATGGGTCTCGGTATTGCCAGCTCGAGCGGCACGGGATGGCTGGTGCTGGGGTGTGGATGTCTGCTGTCAGCCCTCTTCATCCGTAACCGGTAACAGTCACCGCATGCCTCTGGCATACTATTGTTATGACGAATTCATACTCACACACACCCAAGACTCTGGCTCCGCAATGGAACGAACAGGGGCTGATACCCACCGTCACCCAGGATGCCGACACCGGAGAAGTGCTGATGTTGGCGTGGATGAATGCCGAGGCGCTGGAGAAGACTCTGGCCGGTAAGCAAGTGGTGTATTGGTCGCGCTCCCGACAGGCGCTCTGGCTCAAGGGTGAGACCTCGGGTAATACTCAGGATCTAGTTGACGTACGCCTCGATTGCGATGGTGACACGCTGCTACTGCAGGTGAAGCAACACGGCGCGGGTGCCTGCCACACAGGACGCCGGACCTGCTTTTTCTATGCGCCTGGAGAAACCGGCTGGCAGTTAACCGAGGACGGCTGAATGGATGGCTTACTGACGGCATTGGACAAAGTCTTGGCCGAGAGAAGAACCGCGTCTCCGGACAGTTCCTACGTCGCCTCGCTCCATGCAGAAGGGCTCAACAAGATTCTGGAGAAGGTGGGTGAAGAAGCCACCGAAGTCATTCTTGCCGCCAAGGATGCGGCTGAGAGCGGTGACGCCGACGCACTGGTCAATGAGGTCGCCGACCTCTGGTTTCACACCATGGTCATGCTGGGTCACCTCGACCTCGACCACTCTGCGGTCCTTGAGGTACTCGATGACCGTATGGGACTTTCGGGTCTGGCAGAAAAAGCGGCACGAAAAGGCCATAATGCGCCGTCAGAAAGTGCTTAAGTACAAGGAGATCGACTATGGGACTGGGCGGAATTAGCATTTGGCAACTCCTGATCATTCTCGCAATTGTCGTCATGCTGTTTGGCACATCGCGGCTTCGTAACATTGGCGGCGATCTGGGAAGTGCCATCAAAGGCTTTCGCGACAGCATGAGCAAAGACAACACTGACGGCGACAGCGCGGACGAAAACATCGCTGCGCGGGAGGAGACTGACCCCGATAAACCGGCGACGTAACCGGAGCAAGCCAAGGTGTTTGATATCGGCTTCGCCGAGCTCTTGCTGATCGGAGTGGTGGGTCTGTTAGTCGTGGGGCCCGAGCAGCTACCGGGTACTGTGCGGACCGTCCTCGCATGGGTTAACCGCTTTCGCCGCAGCTTTGATCAAATCCGGACCGAAGTCCGGCGCGAGTTGCATAACGACGAAATCATGCAAAAACTGAAGGCGGAGTCGCAGGAAATAGAACAGCAGGTCCGGGACACCACCCAGTCGGTGGAGCGCGAACTTCAGGCGCTGGAGACCGAAGAAGCGCTGGCAGCCAACCCTGATGCCATAGCGATCGCTTCGGCCCCGCCAGCAAACGGGGCGACGCAGATTGGGGAGCAAGCGAACCCCGAGCCCGAGCCCGATACCAACTCCACCGATGCACCCACTCAATCCGCATGAATGACACCACTGAGCAAAACGATCCGCCCATGTCGCTGGTCGCTCATCTGACCGAGCTTCGCGACCGGCTGCTGCGGGCAGTGCTCGCCGTGTTGATCGGATTTATTGTGCTGTTCCCGTTCGCCAACGAGATCTACGGGTTTGTGTCGGCGCCACTCAGGGAGTTGATGCCAGAAGGGTCCACCATGATCGCCACCGGTGTGGCATCGCCGTTTTTGACGCCTTTCAAACTCAGCTTGGTGCTGGCCATCTTTATGGCAATCCCCGTGATCCTGTATCAAATTTGGGGGTTTGTAGCGCCCGGGCTCTATAAAAAAGAGAAGCGCATCGCCATACCGCTCCTCGCGTCTAGCGTGCTGTTGTTCTATGCCGGGGCCGCCTTCGCCTATTTCATTGTATTTCCACTCATCTTCGCTTTTTTCACTAGCGTCGGCCCCGAGAGCGTTCAGGTGATGACCGACATCAACAGCTATCTCGACTTTGTGCTGAAGCTGTTTCTCGCCTTTGGTATTGCCTTCGAGATGCCGATCGCAGCCGTCATTCTGATCTGGACAGGGGTTACCAGCCCTGACGCACTGGCGAAAAAGCGCCCGTATATCATCGTCGGCTGCTTCATTTTTGGCATGCTGCTGACCCCGCCGGATGTGATCTCACAGTCGCTGCTAGCCATCCCAATGTGGCTCCTCTTTGAGCTGGGCGTCTTTTTCGGCAGACTATTGGAACCCAAACCCCAGGATACGGGCAGATAATCAGCGGCCCGTTGGAGAAATGAACATGCGGCTCTTGTTTTCCTGCTTACTTGCGCTATCGGCCATTTTCCACTCCCACGCGATGGCGCAAGTCGATACCGATAAGACCATTGTGGCGGCCAGCGCACACATTGCAGACGATAAGGACCTGACGGCCGCAGAGCTCATTGCGCTCACACAGCAAACGAATCGGGCCTTTCACGCATCAATTCTGTCAGGCTTTGAGGCCGGTAAGGCACAGACACCGCAGCAGGCGCTGATCGCTCTTTACAGCGCGTTTCGTCTGGGCGACCCGGAGTCGGCCGCCCTTTATCTGGACTTACGCTACGTACCCGAATCAATAGAAGACATCTCACCGACCGCATTGGCGAAAGGTCTGCTGTTTATCTTTGCCCAGCAGAATGTATTGGATCTCAATCAAATCAGTAGTGAACCCGAAGGCACACTGGAAGACGGCCTGCCGGAGGATCTGGAAAAGGCAGGTGCGGTCACCCTGTCACAGGAAGTGATTCCGGTCTATCTGCAGCGCATCGAAGACCCCGACGGCACCCTCGCATGGCGAGTCGCCAATGAAACGTTAGTGCGCGTGCCCGATATGTGGGATGAACTGGGCTACAGCGACCTCGCGGTGTGGCTCTCTAACGCCCTGCCCGAATTCTACTTTCTGGGGATGGGCAACTTTCAGGTCGTCACGCTCCTGTTCACGCTGATCGCAGGATGGTTTTTAACGGGCTGGATTAGTCTCTTGGTGGGCCGCCTGGGGGGTCGATTTACTAACCCCTGGAATCATGCATTGAGCCGTTTCCTTCGCGTTCCTCTGAGGCTGATTCTCTACGTCGTGCTGATCAGAATCGTCATCGCCAACCTGGGTCTATCGGTCATTGCCAAAGCCTATCTGGCGTCGTCACCGCTAGAATATCTGGCGGCGGTGATCTTCGCATTTGGGCTCCTAAACCTCTACCGGGACTATAAAATTCGGCAGCTAGAGTTGCAGGGCGACATCGAATACGTCGCACTCATCAAGCCGGTAGTGGTGATCGTGCGGATCATTGTGGCGACCACCGGTGTGTTGATGTGGGCTGATCATGCGGGCTTCAATGTTTCTACCCTGATCGCGGGTCTCGGTGTGGGCTCGATTGCTGTTGCGCTCGCAGCCCAAAAGACGCTCGAGAATGTGATTGGTGCGATCACGCTCTACACCGCACGCCCGATTCGCCCGGGCGACTGGTGCCGGTTTGGCGACATAAAAGGCTCAGTTGAAGAAATCGGATTGCGGTCGGTCACGTTACGCACCAAGAACCGTACCCTGGTCACCGTCCCTAACTCGATGTTTTCTTCGGCAGATATCGAGAACTATTCGGTGCGCGATCGCATCCGCTTTTCTAAGCTTCTGGAATTGCAGATGCCCTCGCCAGATCAGCTGCGCGCCATTCTGGGAGAATTCCGGGAGCTCTTTTCGGCACACCCAATGGTGCGCCAAGACACCATCAGTATCCGCCTTACTGACATTCAGGCTGCAGTTGCGGTAATCAAGCTCGATGCAGGCATCATGACCACTGACTACGAGGAATATCTGGCCGTGGCCGAAGACCTCAATCTGCGGGTGATTGAGATCGTGCACCAAAACGGCGCCATCTTCTCGGGACCGGGTCAGGTTCTTCAGCTTCGTGATTTTCAACAGGCAGATGCGGAAAAGCTCGGAGAGGTCGAGGCCAAGCTTCAAGCGTGGCGTCAGGGGGAGGGACTACCCTTCCCCGATCTATCCGGCGAAGAAAAGCAGCGGCTTAAGAGTTCGTTGGAGTATCCGGATAAAAGCTAAAGCAGCGCCTCCCCCCGCGTGGCGCAATCTTTTTGACGGTGGTCAGCGTAAACTGTTGTAAGACGATTATCCCTTTTGATCGACCACTAATGAGCCTCATGCCGTGACTGATACCACCATCGAGACGCCGCCAGCCGATGTCGCCAGAGAGCGCGCAGACACGCCGCCTCGCGCTAAATCGCTTGCGCCCTTGCGAGAATTACTGGCGTTTCTTTGGCCCCATAAAAATCGACTAATGGCGGCGAGTGCCGCACTGATTTTTACCGCGGGCGCTCAACTGACATTGGGCTACGGTGTGAAGATTCTGATCGATGAGGGCTTTGCCGGCGGCGACGCCTCGGGGCTCTACAAGGCCGTCACGTTTATGCTGGTCATCGGTGTCGCCATGGCCATCGGCTCCATGACACGCTTTTATCTGGTGTCCTGGCTGGGAGAGCGCGTGAGCGCAGACCTTCGCGGTGCCGTGTTCAATAACCTCGTGCACATGCAGCCCAGCTATTTCGAAAGCAATCACTCAGGCGAGATTATGTCTCGGCTGACGACCGATACCACGCTGCTGCAGACGCTGATCGGCTCCTCCGTGAGTCTAGCAGTGCGCAATGCCCTGACCCTGACCGGGGCGCTGACGTTGATGGTTTTCACCAACTTTAAATTGAGCCTGGTCATTCTTGTCGCCGTGCCCGTCACAATCCTGCCCATCCTCATATTTGGCCGCCGGGTGAGAAAGCTCTCGAATAAAAGCCAGCAGACCATCGCCGAGGTGGGCAGCCATGCCGGAGAAATATTCCAATCAATTAAAGTGGTACAGAGCTTTAACCGCGAGACCGCCGAGAAAACCGCGTTCGGACGGGACGTAGAGCAGGCCTTTACCGTCGCCCGCTCCAGAGTACTGCAGCGGGCGTTACTGACAGGCTTTGCCATTTTTCTGCTGATGGGCGGCATGGTCGGCATGATGTGGTCGGGAGGTGTGGATGTGATCGAGGGCCGCATGACGGGCGGTGAGCTCGGTGCCTTCGTCTTTTACGCAATCATGGTCGGCACGGCTTTTGCCACACTTTCTGAAGTGTGGGGTGACCTCCAGCGCGCCGCAGGCGCAGCCGAACGCCTGATAGAGCTCCTCCGGGAGACCAGCGAGATTCCCGATACGGGCACCACTGTGCCGGCAAGTCAAAAAGCCATAGCGTTCGAGGGAGTGCATTTTGCCTATCCGAGTCGACCCACACATCCCGCGTTGAGTGCCTTCACACTGGACATACAGCACGGCGAATCGGTGGCGCTGGTGGGGCCGTCGGGCGCGGGAAAATCGACGGTCTTTGAACTGATGCTCAGGTTTTATGATCCGATCGCCGGGGCGATTCGCTTTGGCGGCATCGACCTGCGCGACATACCACTCGACAACTGGCGTCAGAAGATCGCTCTGGTTCCCCAGCAACCGGCGCTGTTTTCCGGAGACATTTTTTACAACATTGCCTATGGTGCCAGCGACTCGAGCCAACAGGCAGTCGAAGCCGCAGCGCAGATGGCTCATGCCCATGAGTTTATCAATACCCTTCCCGACGGCTACCAGAGTCATTTGGGCGCACAAGGGGTTCGGCTGTCGGGGGGTCAGCGCCAACGGATCGCGCTGGCCCGCGCCATTCTCGCTGATCCGGAACTGTTGCTGCTTGACGAGGCCACCAGCGCGCTGGACACCGAGAGCGAATGGCACGTTCAACAGGCGCTCAAAGAAATTATGCAAGGGCGCACCACAGTGGTGATTGCGCACCGACTCTCAACAGTCATCAATGCCGACCGCATCATCGTGATGGAGGAAGGCGGCGTAGTCGACAGCGGACGGCATGACGAGCTCATGGCTCGATGTGACCTGTATCAGCGTCTGGCGAGACTACAGTTTGAAGTTGAGGCACCCATAGCCAGTCGATAAAACGGCGTTTCACCAATCGGTTGCTAACGCACCATAGCGCGCTGATACAACAGGGTTGAGATCAGCCTGGGGAAAAACGGTTAGCCCACTTGGGCTCGATCATCAGGTAGGCCACGGTGGTGTCGCCAATATTGAGCGCCTCATACCCGACGCCTGGCGGAAAAGTACGGCGCAGAAGTCTGATTTGCGCTTTTTCATGAACTTTTTCGCAGACGGCCCTGCCCTGCCACCCAGCTTGCAGCGGGTCGGGCAAGGTGTCCGCATGGGCCACAGACCTAAAAAGCAAAAACCCCGCACTGGGCGGGGTTTCGATAAAGCTTTTCGCTGATCAGCTGAACTCTCGGACAAGCCCGCCAATACTCTCTTTGGCGTCGCCAAATAGCATGCGCGTGTTGTCCTTGTAGAACAGCGGGTTCTCGATACCGGCGAAACCCGACGCCATGGAGCGCTTGAGTACGAACACCGTGCGCGCGTCGGCAACGTTAATCACCGGCATGCCATAGATGGGCGAAGACTCAACCTCGCGCGCGGCTGGGTTCACCACGTCGTTGGCGCCAATCACGATCGCAACATCAACGGTTTCCATACGCGGATTGATCTCGTCCATCTCAAGCAGCTGGTCATACGGTACGTCTGCTTCGGCGAGCAACACGTTCATGTGGCCCGGCATACGCCCCGCGACGGGGTGAATACCAAAACTGACCTCGCAGCCGTTTTTCTCGAGCAACTCGGTGAGCTCCTTCACCACGTGCTGCGCCTGAGCCACTGCCATGCCGTAGCCTGGAATAATCGCCACGTTGGTAGCAGCTTCCAGCACGTAGTAAGCATCGTCGACAGAAATAGGCTTGATCTCGCCCTCGACCACGGTCTCTTCGCTCGACACGCTAGCGAAGCCTGAAAAGAGCACATTGGAGAGCGAGCGGTTCATTGCCTTACACATGATCTGGGTCAGGATGATGCCCGACGCACCGACCAGAGAACCCGCCACGATCAGCGCGTTGTTGTTAATGGCGAAACCTGCCGCACAGGCCGCCAAGCCCGAGTACGAGTTCAGCAGTGAAATCACCACCGGCATGTCTGCGCCACCAATGGGAATCACGGCCATCACACCAAACAGGAGTGAGAGACCAATAACCATGTACAGCCAGTTAGGGTCAGTCGGGTTCAGGCAGAACATGGCCGCACCGCCCAGAATCCCGAGCACCACCAGAGAGTTGACGATCTGCTGTCCGGAGAAGGTAATCGCACCGCTTCCAATCGTCTCAGACAGCTTGCCCCATGCTATGAGGGAGCCCGTGAGGGTCACGCCGCCGATCAGGATCGACAGCACGATCGTCACCAGCGTAAAGATGGCCGCGTCTGCAGAGAGCGCCGACCAGCCCACTAGGAGCGACGCCGCGCCACCGAGGCCATTAAACAGCGCCACCATCTCGGGCATCGAGGTCATGGCGACCGCGCGTGCCGCGATGGCGCCTATGGCGCCACCGACTATCATGCCGGCCGCGATATAAGTGAAGTCGACGATGCCTTGATCGAGCAGCGCCGAGACGATCGCCACCAACATGCCGATTGCCGAGATCATGTTGCCGCGCCGCGCCGTAGCGGGTGAGCCCAGCATTTTCAATCCGAAAATAAATAAGCCTGCCGCAACGACATAGCCCAGTTGTGTCAGTAGTTCAGTCGTCATGATCAGTCCTCCTTCTTCTTGAAGAAGCCGAGCATGCGGTCGGTTACCATGTAACCGCCCACCACGTTAATGCTGGCCAGCGTCACGGCACCGACACCTAGCCACATGGCCATGTTTTCGCTGCCGGTACCCGCCAGTGCCACAGCACCGACTACGGTAATCCCTGAAATGGCATTGGCACCTGACATCAATGGTGTATGCAACGTAGCGGGAACTTTATTGATCAATTCAAAGCCGAGGAAGATCGACAGCATCAGGATAAACAGCAAATACTCTGCACCGGACATATCAGTTGCCCCCCTCAATGATTTCTTTAATAGTCGGGTGCACGATTGCACCGCCGTGGGTGATGACACAGCCCGGTAAAATATCGTTCTCAAGGTCGAGCACGAATTGCTTGGCCTCGGTATCCCAGGTGTCCTCTACAAGGTTAAACATGTTGCTTGCGTACATCTGGGTGGCATCGCCGGGCGCCAAGTTGGCGAGGTTAGCGGTGCCGACAATCGTCACACCATTCACATCGACCACTGCGTCGGGGGCTGAGCCTTCGACATTACCGCCGGTCTCGGCCGCCATATCGACCACGACAGAGCCCGGTGCCATGCCTTCGACCATATCTGCGGTCACCAGCACAGGGGGCTTGCGGCCGAAGACCTGCGCGGTCGTAATCACCACATCAGACTCGGCAATCACCGCCTTTTGCGCCTGTCGCTGGATCTCGACTTGCTCGGGGGTCAACTCCTTGGCGTAACCGTCGGCCGTTTGACCGGTATCACCGAGATCAATCTCGAGGAACTTGGCGCCGAGTGATTCAACCTGCTCAGCCACCACCGGGCGCGTATCAAATGCTGTGACCCGCGCACCCAGTCGCTTAGCGGTCGCGATCGCCTGGAGGCCTGCCACACCGGCACCAATAATAAAGACCTTGGCAGGCTTTAATGTGCCTGCGGGGGTCATCATCATGGGCATGATGCGCGGCATGTGATTCGCCGCAAGCATCACCGCCACGTATCCAGCCAGGTTGGCTTGCGAACTCAGTGCATCCATCTTTTGACTGCGGGTCGAGCGAGGAATCATTTCCATGCTCACCGCCGTCACGCTCTGGCTCGCGAAGGCTTTGATCAAATCTTTTTCATTAAAAGGGTCGAGGTAAGACACGTGAATACAACCCGCTTTGAGCCCGCTGATCTCGTCTATCTCCGGCTTTCGCAACCGCAGCACCATGTCTGCGCCACCGAGAAGCGCAGAGCGATCAGCGCTGATGCTGGCACCCGCTGCCTCGTAGGCTGCGTCACTGATGCCGGCACCTGTGCCCGCACCTGATTCAATCACAACGTCGGCACCAAGCCGAACTAACTTTTTGACCGTCTCGGCGGTGGCCGAGACGCGATTTTCACCCGGCTGGGTTTCACGGGGTATGACTAGCTGCATAGTGGGGGTCGCCTGGTTTCTATGGGATCACCGTGATCCCAGTATTATTGGATTTCCAGTCGGCTGATCTAAATGGGCGGTTGCTCGGCTGAAGCTGAAGCCCTCACAGCGCCGCTGGAGACGAGTCGGTGAACAATCAGCCCGCGTGTAGCTTCAGCAGTGGGTTGAGCCAGCGGTGTCGCAGCCGAGTGAACTGCAGGGGCGCATCCATCACCGCCAAACAGATGCACTCTTCACCTTCTAGTGCGACCGGAGTGTGCTTGTCCCACCCCTCCCGAACAATGAAATCGCCCTGATGATACTCACCGCTCTCATCGGCAAAACCACCATGTAGCACCAGCGTCATCTCTCGTCCGCCATGGGTATGCTCAGGAATGCGGCCACCCTCAGCGATGCGATATAGCGCAAACTCGTGATTCGGGTCGCCGGTTTTCAAATAACTGACGCTCAGGGACTGCGTCACACGCTTCCAGACCAGATCAGCGTAGTCGCCATTGATCAGGCGATCGAGCAACCCAGGAAGCCGGGTATCGGACGCTTCACTGGGCGCATAGCGCAGGGGCTGGGGGTCATCAAGCCGCGACAACACACGCTCCAGTAAGGAATCTCCTACCGGTTGCGGGTCGAGCCGCTCAAAATGAGCACCCCCAATATCCTCGAGTCTCTCCACCATCTGACGACACCGCTGGCAATAACTCAGGTGAGCCGCCACACACGCGGACTGGGCGACCGGCAGCGCGCCAGCGGCGTACTCCATCAAAAACTCTGTTGGGGGATGATGATGAACCATGGTTATCTATTCCAAACTACTTTCGTATACGTGAACGTTACGAGGGTCGTGCTCAAACGGTTTACTCCCCAACACCAATAAACTTGTGACTTTCTGGGGACTTTTTGTCGGCATCACGCTTCCATCATGCCCTGTAGCTTCTGGATCGCAAGGCGCACCCTCGATTTAACCGTGCCCAGAGGCAGATCGAGCTCTGCCGCAGCCTCGGAGTGAGATTTACCTTCCATATACACTTTGGCCAGAATCTGCGCCTGATCCGGCGGTAATTCGCCCATCAGTTCGCGCACTCGCTCGGCACCGCGCCGGGTATGCAATACCACAAAGGACTCTTCTTCCTCGCTTTCCAGTTCAAAGTCATCCGCAGCAAGCTGAGTGTCAAATTTTTGCAGTCGGCGGAACATATCGGTCCGGCAGTTTCGCGCGATGGTGTACACCCATGTCGAGGCCGCCGCTTTTTCCGGATTAAAGCCTCCCGCCTTTTGCCATACCTTGAGCATCACCTCCTGCACCAACTCATCGGCATGGGCAGCAGACAGGCTCGAACCCGACAGGGCAAACGCTTTGATCAACGGCGCAAAGTGGCGGAAAAAACGCGTAAACGCCCCCCGGTCCTGGCTCTCTCCCACCAAAACAAGCGCTTGGCTCCACTCATCCGTTCGACGTCCGGTCGGCGCATTCCACTTTGCGCCGCCGTTTGCCGCAGGCGAGCCGCTTGCGTCTTTTCTATTCGCCATGGGTAAAACCTTCATTCAGAAACGACAGGATACACACTGAGTGACCCGCATGACAGTAGGATTTGGGGCTGATCCAGGGCCGAAACCCCTTTGATCCGGCCTCCCCTCCTTCCCGTAACAGCTAAAACCTACTCTGTCTTCCGATGTCCGGAGGTCTACCAACAGTGAACATTGCAGTCATTGGGGCGGGCATCTCCGGGCTGGGATGCGCCTACCAGCTTGTGAAACGCGGCCATCACGTCGACGTTTTTGAAGCCCGGGATCGCATCGGTGGTCACACCGCGACCTACGACGTGCAAATTGGCACGCGGCGGTTTGCTGTCGACACCGGTTTCATCGTCTATAACGACCGTAATTACCCCAACATGATCAAGCTCTTTCAGGAGCTGGGGGTGGCGAGCAAGCCGACCTCAATGGGATTCTCGGTTTGTGATGAAATCAGCGGTCTGGAGTATGCGGGTAACAACCTCAACACGCTCTTTGCTCAGCGGGGCAATTTGCTCTCACCGAGCTTTCTGGGCATGGTGCGCGAAATCCTGCGCTTCAATAAGCTCGCGCTCGCTGACCTCGACAGTGGTCAGCTACCGCAAGATGAGACGCTGGGAGAGTATCTCCAGCGCCATGGTTTTAGCCAGCATTTCAGTCGGACCTACCTGCTCGCCATGACGTCGGCGATCTGGTCAGCCGATTTTGAAGACGCGCAGGATTTCCCTGTGGCGTTTTTTATTCGCTTTTTTAGTAACCATGGCCTGCTCTCACTCAAAGATCGACCCCAGTGGCGGGTTGTAGAGGGAGGTAGCCGCGAATACCTCGCCCCGCTGACCCAGCGCTTTTCAAATACAATTCGTACGCGAATGCGCGTCGACAAAATTTTACGCCCACCGGGCAAACCGGTATTGGTGCAGTTCACTAATGGACTCCAGCGCGAATTTGATGAAGTGGTGATTGCCACCCATTCGAACGACGCACTCAGCATGCTCGGTGACCCCACAGACTCGGAAAAATCGGTCCTGGGAGCGCTCCCCTATCGGGACAACGAGGTCATTCTGCATACCGATACGCGCCTGCTGCCTAAAACTCAGCGCGCCTGGTCGAGCTGGAACTACCGCCTCAAGCCAGGCAGTGGCCGCGCCACCGTGACCTATAATATGAACATATTACAAGGCCTCAGCGCGCCCGAAACATTCTGTGTCACGCTCAATGACACCGCCTCGATCAACCCACACCACATTCTCGGCCGCTTCAATTATGCGCACCCACAGTTCACACTGGCGGGCATGCAAGCCCAACAGCGATGGGGCGACATCAATGGACAAAACGGCACATGGTTTTGCGGCGCCTATTGGCAAAACGGTTTCCACGAGGACGGGCTGAGCAGCGGGCTCCGGGTTGCCGAGAGTCTGTGTGCGGCTCGCCAAATGGCGGCGTGAGCGCAAGGCTGTACTCGGGCACGCTGCGCCACGCCCGCTATTTACCCAAACGACATGTCTTCACCTACAAGGTGTTCATGCCGTTTGTCGAACTCGAGACACTCCCCGAGCTGACCGCGCGCCTGCCACTGTGGTCCACGAAACGCTGGGCGCCCGCACGCTTTCTGCGGCGTGATTTTCTTGGCGCTGAGGATATACCGCTGGCAGATGCAGTCCGCCACAGAATCCTTGAAGAAACAGGGTGCGAGCAAACCGGGCCAATTTATCTGCTCGCTAACTGGCGTTATTTCGGCTATCAGAACAACCCCATCGCCGTATATTACTGCTATGACGCACCCGGAGGACGGCTGGAGTATGTCGTTGCCGAGGTAACCAATACACCCTGGGGGGAACGCCACAGCTATGTGCTGCCGGCCCCGAGCGACGATGCCCCTCTGGCAACAGAGTTCAATAAAGCACTGCATGTGTCGCCGTTTAATCCCATGAACCTGATCTATCGCTGGTACAGCAATGCTCCGGGTGATGATTTACAGATCCAGATTGCCCTGTTTGAAGAGGGTCAGCGCATTTTTGACGCGGTGCTGTCGCTCACAGCCGAGCCCCTCGATGCCCGAAGCGCCCGGCGCGCGGTACTCGCTTACCCGCTGATGACAGTGAAAGTCGCAGCGGGTATCTATTGGGAGGCCTTGCGCCTGCTTTTAAAAGGCGTCGGCCTGCATTCTCATCCGAAGCGATCTCATTAGCGTAATCGTCGAGTCCACAAAGCATTAAACAGAGGGTCTGCATGAGCGAATCCAGCGTCAAAAATATCTCCAAGCTGCCAATGCTTTTTCAGGAAAAGCCGGGCGGCTTGGCGCGTACCATCATGCTCAAAGTGCTGGCAAAACTGCAGACTGGGTCGCTGACCTTTACCGAAAACGGCGAGACACTGGTATTTGGCTCCACCGAAGACCCGACAGCGCCCCACGCCGAAGTGCATGTTCACGACAGCGATTTGTATCGCCGGGTGCTCACCGGCGGCAGCATCGCCGCCGGCGAGACCTTTATCGAAGGCCTGTGGAGTAGCCCCGATCTCACGGCCGTCACACGCGCCTTCAGCGCCAATCTGTCGATGCTGGAGGCCATGTCCGACAAACAGAACTTTATTACACGTCTGGCGCTGAAAATGAACCATTGGGCGCGCCGCAATACCACCGCCCGGTCGCGGGAAAATATTTCAGCGCATTACGACCTCGGCAATGATTTCTTCTCGCTATTTCTCGATCCGAGCATGATGTACTCCTCGGCAGTGTTCCCCACGCCCGATAGTGATCTGGCTTCCGCTGCGCAGCATAAGCTGCATCTGATCTGTGAGGACCTGGAGCTCAAACCGGAAGACCACCTGATTGAAATTGGCACAGGCTGGGGCGGCATGGCCATCTACGCGGCCGAGCACTACGGCTGTCGCGTTACCACCACCACCATCTCCCGTGAGCAGTTTGATTACACCGTCAATGCGGTGACAGCGCGCGGACTGCAGGATCGCATTACGGTTCTGTCTGATGATTATCGCGACCTAACAGGGCAGTTCGACAAGCTGGTGTCGATCGAGATGATTGAAGCCGTCGGGCACCAATTCTACGACACCTATTTCCGCACCATCAGCCATTTGCTCAAACCCCACGGTAAGGCAGTGATTCAGGCCATTACGATGACTGAGCAGCGCTACGAGCAGGCCAGGAACTCGGTGGATTTCATCAAGCGATATATCTTTCCCGGCGGCTGCCTGCCCTCGCTGACGGTGATTAGCGATGCGCTGTCACGTATGACGGATATGCAAATGAGCAATCTCCGCGATATCACTCAGGACTATGCCGACACGCTGAACGCCTGGCACGAGGGCTTTCTCAACAAGCTCGATAGCGTTCAGGGGATGGGCTTTGACGATCGCTTCATTCGCATGTGGCGGTATTATCTCAGCTATTGCGAGGGCGGCTTCCGCGAGCGCATTATTGGCACCTACCAAATCACGATGACCAAGCCGGGATATCGCCCGGCCTGATCTGCTGCCTATGCTGTTGTCCCTTGCTCCGATTGCACTGCTGGTTGTCCTCCTCTCCACCTCGGTGGCGCTGTTTGGCTCGGACGCGTCCTACGGCCCCAATCAAGTCGCACTGATTGTTGCTTCAGCCGCCACGATGCTGGTGGGCTGGCGTCGAGGCATGAGCTGGCAGGCAATTCAGGACGGCATGGTGGCCGCCATCACCGTTTCGATCATGCCCATGATGATCCTACTTTGTGTGGGCGCACTCATCGGCAGCTGGATCATCAGTGGCACCGTGCCGGGCATGATTTACTACGGCGTTCAGCTGCTGGATCCCGGCGTCTTTTACGCGGCCTCTGCACTCATTTGTGCCCTGGCCTCACTGAGTCTGGGAAGCTCCTGGACGGTAGCAGGCACGCTGGGCATTGGTTTAATGGGTATTGCCAACTCCTACAACCTGTCTCCCGCCATCACCGCGGGCACCATCATTTCCGGCGCCTACTTTGGCGACAAACTGTCGCCTCTCTCAGATACCACCAATCTGGCCGCAGCCGCCGTGGGCGTCGATCTTTTCGAGCACATTAAAAATATGCTGTGGACGACCCTACCCGCATTTATGATCGCGCTGGCTGTCTTCGCCTTGATTGGCAGCGAGGGCGCCGCAACCCCAGAAAATATCGCCGAGATTCGTTCGGCGTTGGCGAGCCAGTTTATGATTTCGCCCTGGGTGCTCTCACCGTTGATCCTGATGTTGGCGCTCATTTACTGGCGAATTCCCGCCTACCCCGCCATCCTGATCTGCACCCTCTTCGGCACGCTGTTCGCCGCGTTTTTCCAGCCTGATGTCGTGCGCCCACTCGCGCTGGCGACGCATCCGGAATCACCCGCGCCGTTGTTACAGGGGCTATGGATCGCGCTGTTTTCCGGCTACCAGTCTCCCGAAGGAATCGGGGAGCTCAGCAAACTCCTTGATAAAGGTGGTCTGGCAAGCATGCTGAACACGCTCTTTCTGATCCTGACCGCCATGACCTTCGGCGGTATGCTCGACAGCACGGGCATCCTGAGACAGCTGCTTGATCAGGTCCTCAGAGGCGTCAAACGAACCGGCGATCTCATACTGGCCACGGTCTGCGGTGGCTTCATCACCAACGTACTCGCCGCCGATCAGTTTCTAGCCATCACCTTGCCCGGAAGACTGTTTATTCCTGCCTACGACGACCGCGGGCTCAGCCGGCTCAGTCTCTCAAGAACCTTGGAAGACTCGGCCACGCTGACTTCGGTATTGGTCCCCTGGAACACCTGTGGTGCTTTCATGGCGGCGACATTGGGCGTGGCCACCTTCGACTATGCGCCCTATGCACTGTTTAATCTGATTTGCCCCGTGCTGGCGGTGATATTCGGGTACCTGATGATCGCCCAGCCACGCGTAACCACCCCTGCCACCGCATGAAGCATCTGAACTGGGACTACGACAACCCGTTCACGCTGGAGGTGGTGGTGCAAGACCAACACATCGACGCCCTCGCCCATACCCGCAACACGCATTATGTGGAGTGGTGTATGGACGCCGCCTGGGCGCATACCACGGCACTCGGTTTAGGGCCGGAAGACTATCAGCGGCTCGATCGCGCCATGGCGCTGACCCACGCCGAATACGATTATCATAAAGCCACGCGGGCAGGAGACACCTTGTGGGTGGGCACCTGGATTACCGACTGGGCAGGCAGAATGAAGATGATCCGGCGCCTACAGGTCATTTGTGAAGCAACTGGCGATACGGTATTTCGAGGTGCGTTAGAGTTCGTCTGTATTGAAATCTCTACCGGCTTACCAAAACGGCCGCCCAAAGCCTTCATCGACCTCTATGGCCCTGTCATCGCAGTCAGCGAGTAAGCCCTGACACAGCACAGCAATGCTCCGCCGTCAGGCTCGGGTCCAATCAAAACTGATCACCTCGGCGAGGGTGTCCGCGCTCACTTGCATCGCCAATAAACGATCTACGCCCAACGCCACCCCGGCGCAGTCGGGGAGGCCCTGACGCTGCGCCGCGAGCAGGCGTTCATCGATAGACCGCTCGGGCAGACCACGCTGTCGCCTCCGGCCATTCTCGGCATCGAGTTGAGTGGCGAGTGCAACGGGGTCAGATTGCTCCCAATAGCCATTGGCTAACTCTTTGCCTGCCACGTAGCACTCAAAGCGCGCGGCAACCGCCGTGTTGGCGACCTTTATGGTCCGCGCAAGTGCTGCCTGCGAGAGGGGAAAGTCCGTCACAAAAACCATTCCCCAGTCGCGAATAGCAGGCTCGATACAATGGCTCATCAGCAAATCCAGCAACGCATCCCGGTCGAGGCCATCGGGAATGGAACCCAGCTTGGCGCCGGCGATGCCAAACAAGTGGGTCGCATCAACGTCCTCAGCCAGCGGGTCGACGCCAAGGATCTCGATAAACAGTGCGCGGTAGGGCCAGATCTGCCAACCGTCGCAACCCAGGGCATCACTGACCAGACCCGCCACTTCATTGATCAACGCCACGTGGTCCCAGCCCACGCGATACCACTCGAGCAAGGTGAACTCGGGGTTGTGATAGCGCCCTTGTTCCTCCTGACGAAAAGCCTTGGCGATCTGAAAAATGTCCCCGGAACCCGACGCCAGCAAGCGCTTCATGGCAAATTCCGGAGACGTCTGCAGGTAACGATCCGGCGAATCAGCGTCCTGCAGGGGAACAGAGAAAACCTCGATTCCGGGGTCGGGCACAGTGCCCTGGCAGAGCAGCGGGGTCTCTACCTCCATCACACCGCGTGTATGAAAAAAATGTCGGACCTGCTTCATCAGCGCCGCCCGGGCGGCGAGTCGCTCTTGAGACGCCGAGGGCCGCCAATCGCTCATAGTTAGCTTTTGCTGGCGCGACTCACGTACTCACCGGTCCGGGTATCGATGCGTATGAGTTCACCCTCGGTGATGAACAGCGGTACGCGCACGACGGCACCGGTCGCAAGCGTCGCCGGCTTACTGCCCCCCTGAGCCGTATCACCCTTTAAGCCCGGGTCAGTCTCAGTGATCTCCAGCTCGATGAAATTGGGCGGTGTCACCGCCAGTGGCGAGCCATTGTAGAGTGTGATTTCGTAGCGCTCCTGTTCCTTGAGCCATTTCTCTGACTCGCCGACGGCATCACGATCCGCGCCATACTGCTCGTAGCTAGAAGGATCCATGAAGTACCAAAACTCGCCGTCGGTGTAGGAATACTCGAGGTCTATGTCCATGACATCGGCGCCTTCTAGGGTGTCGCCCGACTTGAAAGTCCGCTCCCAGACCCGTCCTGATTTAAGGTTACGGAGTTTTACGCGATTGAAGGCCTGCCCTTTACCGGGTTTGACGAACTCGTTCTCAAGGATCGAGCAGGGTTCGTTATCGAGCATGACCTTGAGGCCGGGCTTGAATTCATTTGTGGAGAAGTTTGCCATCGTCGGAACTCATAACCAAAACACGATAATACCTTAGGGCGTGATCTGTGGGCATCACCGCTGGCTCAGTCGCCGACGAATTCTCCCTCACTGCCCAGCAGGTAACACACCCCGTCGAGTCCGCAGTGAGTGACCTCGATTGGGCTCGCCGCGCGCACCGCCGGCTTGGCATGGAAAGCCACGCCCAATCCGGCCTCCGCCATCATCGACAGATCATTGGCCCCATCGCCTACTGCGATGCAGGCATTAGTGGTAATACCGAGTCGGCTGGCCAGCGCCCGCAGCGCCTCCGCTTTATATTCGCGATTCACAATCGGGGGCACCACCCTGCCAGTCACCTTTCCCGCCTGTACCTCGAGCGTATTAGCGATCACCTCGTCAAATCCGTAATCCGCCTGCAAACGCCGGGCAATAGAGATAAAGCCACCGGAAAAAATGGCCAGCTTGATGCCCCGACCTTTTAGCGTCGTGGTCATTTCGCGCAGGCCCTCCTTGACGGGGAGCTGCTCGGCCAGTGCATCGACTGCACCAGCATCGAGGCCCTCCAACAGCGCGAGACGCGTCCGAAAACTTTCATCAAAATCGACCTCACCCCGCATGGCGCGTTCGGTGATATCGGCGACCTGCTCTCCCACCCCCGCTGCGGCGGCCAGCTCATCAATGACCTCGCAATCAATCAGAGTCGAATCCATATCGAACACCGCTAGTCCATACGTCTGACAGCGAGCGGCACGCGGCTGCAGTGCAATATCCACGTCGTATCGATCGGAGAGATCCCGGAGTCGCGCCGACAGCCCATCCGGATCGGCGCTATATACCAGCAGGTTAGTGACCGCCCGGCGATCAGCCAATGTAATGGGCACGGGCACGGCGCGCGTTGCGACGATCTCGGCACCAGCAGATACCGCGACCTCCGCCACGCGACTCACGTCGAGCGTGGCGCCGAGGGGCACCATCAAGACAATCACATGTGTCGGATCAACCACGAAGTGCGTTCTCATTAATCACAGGGGTGATGGGCGACTGCCACCCGACAGCCGCGCATAGGCAGTTTATACTGATCTTGGGTACACCGGAGATTCTCTTTGGAACAGCTCTTACAGCGGCTACGTAACCAACCCCTGTCGCAACAGCTGGCGTTGGCTGCGGCGGGCTGCTGTCTGATGGCCACGTTGACGCTCGTCATCGTCGCCGCGCAATCCACACAATCGATTCAAAACACGACGCTTAACGAACATGCACGCGCGGCCGTGCAGCAATTGGCTGCGCGGGCCGGAGCAGCGTTGGCGGCTGGAAATCGACTGGGATTAGTGACGGAGCTGCAGTTTTATACCGACCAAACCCTCTTCGCGGCTGCACGGGTATGGGATATTGAAGGCGCCGAACTCGCGGCACGAGGCGTCATCCCCGCCGGGGGAGAAGCCCATCAGCAGGTGGTGCTGATTGATGGCAATTCTGCAGGTACGGTCGAGCTGTATCTGGATTTGCGGGAGCAGCGGGCGGCTCGCGAAACCCTAATCTGGGGTCTCGTGGCGCTGTCAGTGCTGCTGAGTACTGCCGTGTACGCGCTGACAAGGCCAATGGGGCAGCGCCTCGCCAGCAACATTAGTGACGCCGTTGCGCAACTGGATGCCATCACCGAAGACGCCTCCGCCTCGGTCAACGAGGTGACCAAACTCAAAGATCGGGTTAATGCGTTACCTCTCGATCTGCTCAAATCCCGCGATCCGGGAGATCAGAGTGAAGAGCATTACAACGATACCGCGATTTTGTGCATCGCTCTCAAGCACCTGCCGGGGTACCTCGATACGCTGGACGAGTCCCGCATGCAGGCCTATATCGCGTCCCTGCACCGCATGGCATACGGCAGCGCTGGCTTTTACGGGGGCGATCTCAGCGTGATTCGCCAGTTTGGACTGGCCATCTACTTCTCAGGTGATCATGCGGCCGGCTCTCCGGTCTTGCGCGCCGCCAGCTGCGCCTGGCTCTTATCCCGCTGCAGCGAAGCGGCCGAAAAACAAGAGCGGCTCTCCTTTGCGCCGGGCATGGCCATTGGCATCAGCGAGCTGGGCCGGGGCGATAGCGAAGATATTTATCCTGGTCTATACACACAGGCGACGCTAGATGATTTATTGGAACTGGCTAATCAAGATCTGGACGGTATTTTGCTCTCTGCCAGAGCGGCAGAAGACGGTGGCCTGACCGCACGCATTGGCATCGATGTCATAGACGAGCAATGGATGGCCCTTGGCGACATCAGCGGCGGTCATCTCGATTTGCTGGAAAGGCAACTTCATATTCTGCAGCGAGTGATTGCGCCTTCCGACCACGACACACCGCAGGGGTTTTTGCCTTTTTAAACCGTCAGTCTACGACCACCTCCAGACGGGTCACCCGCTGATAGCCCTTAGGTAGCTTATTGCCGCGACGCCCCCGCTCGCCCCGGAAGTGCTCAAGCTCGGACCATTTGAAGTTCCGATAATGCCCTCCAGAGGTGACCTGCAGCGTATCGCCCTCGGTCACCACACAGAGGCCGACGACAAATTCTTCGCGCGCCGCCGCGCGGGCGGAGGGAATGCCAATCAACTTGTTACCTTTTCCTCGCGCAAGCTCAGGGAGTTCAGCCAGCGGGAACACCAGCATTCTTCCCTCATTAGTGGCCACCACCACCAGCGGGTCGGCCCCTGAAAAGATCGCCGCAGGTGCCAGCACCTTTGCACCTTTGGGTAACGTCAATAACGCTTTACCCGCCTTGTTCTTTGCCTGGAGCTGTCCGAACTGCACCACAAAACCGTAACCAGCGTCGCTGGCGAGCAGAAAACGATCCTCTTGCGCGCCGGTTAGCAGGCCTTCAAAGGTCGCGCCAGACGGAGGATTGATCCGCCCGGTCAGGGGCTCCCCCTGACCGCGAGCTGAAGGCAATTGGTGAGTGGGTAGCGTGTAAGCCCGGCCGGTAGAGTCCAGCACCACTGTGGGCAAATTCGATTTGCCCCGTGCAGCAAACCGGAACCCGTCACCCGATTTGTAGCTGAGTGCACCAGGATCAATATCGTGCCCCTTGGCCGCGCGAATCCAGCCTTTCTCAGATAATACGATCGTCAACGGGTCCGCACTGGTGAGCTCAAGCTCACTGAAGGCCTTGGCTTCCTCGCGTGTCGCCAACGGTGTACGCCGCGGATCACCATGTGCCTCGACCACTGCCTTGAGCTCTCGCTTGATGAGCGTCTTTAGCCGCGCATCGCTGCCAAGCGTTTTCTCGAGCCCATCCCGCTCCTCGGCAAGCTCATCCTGCTCACCGCGGATCTTCATCTCTTCAAGCTTGGCAAGATTCCGCAGTTTCAAGTCGAGAATAGCTTCTGCCTGAATATCCGAAATCTTAAACGCCTTCATTAGCGCCGGCTTGGGCTCCTCTTCTTCCCGAATGATGCGAATGACCTCATCGATATTGAGAAACGCAGCCAGGTAACCTTCGAGGATATGGAGTCGACGCTCGACGCGCTCCAGCCGATATTCCAAACGGCGTTTGACGGTCGCCTTACGAAAGACCAGCCATTCCTTCAGTATCGTTACCAACGATTTCACCGCGGGCCTGCCATCGATACCAATGACATTGAGGTTTACGCGGTAGGTGCGCTCGAGATCCGTGGTTGCAAACAAGTGGCTCATCAAACCGTCCACTTCGATTCGATTAGAGCGCGGGACCAACACCAGTCGAGTGGGATGCTCATGATCCGACTCATCGCGAAGATCGGACACCATTGGCAGTTTGCGCGCCTGCATCTGCGCCGCAATCTGCTCCAGCACCTTTGCCCCTGAGACCTGGTGGGGCAACGCGTGAATGACGACCGCACCGTCTTCAATCGTGTACGCGGCGCGCACTCTCAGGCCGCCCCGGCCTGTTTCATAAAGCGCCTTCAACTCATCAACGGGCGTAATAATCTCGGCTTCAGTGGGGAAATCTGGGCCTTTAATGTGCTGACAGAGATCGGCGACCGTGGCCTTGGGCGAATCAAGGAGATGGATGGTCGCAGCGACCACCTCGCTCAAGTTGTGGGGCGGAATATCGGTCGCCATACCCACCGCAATGCCCGTAGTGCCATTCAACAGTAAATTCGGTACCTGCGCGGGCAGTACGGTGGGTTCTTCAAGCGTGCCGTCAAAATTGGGTTGCCAATCTACGGTGCCTTGCCCAAGCTCGGCCAGCAATACATCAGCGTAAGCAGTGAGTCGTGATTCGGTGTAGCGCATGGCGGCAAAGGACTTGGGATCATCAGGTGAACCCCAGTTACCCTGCCCGTCGATGAGCGGGTAGCGATAGGAGAAATCCTGCGCCATCAGCACCATCGCCTCATAGGCGGCGCTGTCTCCATGAGGGTGGAACTTACCGATGACATCGCCGACTGTGCGCGCTGATTTCTTGAACTTTGCCGAGGCCTTCAGGCCCAGCTCGCTCATCGCATAGACGATGCGACGCTGGACCGGTTTGAGTCCGTCACCAATATGCGGCAGGGCCCTGTCGAGAATCACGTACATCGAATAGTCGAGGTAGGCTTTTTCAGCGTAATCGCGGAGGGACAGCTGCTCGACGTCGACCGAAGGCTGCATCATATCTGTCATGGCAATGAGGCTCTCTCTGAAAGCGGCAGATTCCGCGCCGCCGCGAAACCCTTCAACCGCGTTATCCTAACGCACCCCCGTGCGGGAACACCACGCAACAACGCAAACCGGCACCCTAATCTGCCGAGGAGATTCAGCATGGCATTCAATCCGGACAGCCTTCATGGAGAACTGACCTGGCGCTGGCGGCACTTCGCGGTATTTAGCGGACCACAATGGCACCGGGTACTGCGCCTCCGGACTGCGGTATTTGTGGTTGAGCAAACCTGTCCGTATCAAGAGGTCGATGACAAAGACCCCCACGCCTGGCATTTGGAGCTGACGCATCAGGGCGATCTGATTGGCACCCTGCGAGTCCTGCCGCCAGGGGTGGCTTATGACGAGTGCTCAATTGGCCGCGTTGCGGTCAGCGGTGACTATCGCAACCGGGGGCTGGGTCGGGACCTGATGAATACTGCCTTGGCTTTTTGCGACTCACGCTGGACGACGGTGCGTCTCAGCGCTCAGTGCTATCTGCAGGATTTTTACGAATCACTGGACTTTGCCACTGACGGAGAGCCCTACCTAGAGGACAACATTCCACACATTGAGATGGTTAGGCAGGTATGAGGCCAAGCCTCACGCAGCGGCACGGGCCGCGCGCCTTCGTTCATGCTCAAGAAGCAGTTTTTTGCGCAAACGAATGCTGACAGGCGTCACCTCCACCAGCTCATCCTCATCGATAAACTCCAGCGCCTGCTCCAAACTGTGCAGCACAGGTGAAGTGAGGATCACCGCTTCGTCGGTACCCGAAGCACGGACATTGGTCAGCTGCTTGGCTTTAGTCGGGTTCACCACCAGGTCATTGCCACGGCTATGCAGACCCATAATTTGGCCCTCATAAACATCGATATTGGGCTCAATAAATAGCCTCCCGCGCTCCTGAAGACTGAATAGCGCATAAGCGAGCGTCTTACCCGATACCATCGATACCAACACGCCGTTATTACGGGCCCCCAGCTCCGACTTGGCTACCGGCCCATAGTGATCAAACACGTGGGTCATAATGCCGGAGCCCGAGGTTAAGGTCAGGAACTGAGAACGAAACCCGATCAAGCCACGAGCGGGTACGATGAACTCAAGGCGGACTCGGTCAGCCCCATCGGTGATCAGGTTCTTCAGCTCGGCACGGCGTATACCCAGCTCTTCCATCACTCCGCCCTGATGGACTTCCTCACAATCAATGACCAGATGCTCATACGGTTCGCAGGTCACACCGTCGATCTCCTTCTGAATCACCTCAGGTCGCGATACGCCAAGCTCAAATCCCTCCCGACGCATATTTTCAATCAGCACTGAGAGATGAAGCTCACCGCGGCCTGATACCTTAAACTTGTCGGGTCCATCACCTTGCTCCACCCGCAGCGCCACGTTGTGAATCAATTCGCGTTCGAGGCGCTCTTTGAGGTTGCGTGAAGTGACATACTTCCCCTCGCGGCCAGCGAAAGGCGAGTCGTTAACCTGAAAGGTCATACTGACCGTAGGTTCATCCACGGTCAGCGGCGGCAGTGCTTCGGGTTCGGCGGGATCGCAAAGGGTATCGGAAATATTGAGTGCGTCGATGCCCGTCACACAGACAATATCGCCCGCTTCGGCGCGGTCGGCGTCAACCCGCTCCAGACCCATATACCCCATGACCTGAAGCACCTTGCCATTACGTGCACCGCCATCTCGATCAACCACCGCAACTGAAGTATTGGGGGTCAGGACACCGCGGGTAATGCGGCCGACGCCGATGACACCCACGTAACTGTTGTAATCGAGCGCCGATATTTGCAACTGCAACGCGCCCTCTGCATTGACCTCGGGCGGGGCGACCTTGTCAACAATGGCCTGAAACAGTGGCGACATATCTGCCGACATGTCGTCGTAGTCTTCTCCTGCCACACCATTAATGGCCGAAGCGAAAATCACCGGAAAATCGAGCTGCTCCTCGGTCGCACCCAGGGTGTCAAAGAGATCAAAAACCTGGTCCACCACCCAATCGGGCCGCGCCCCCGGCCGATCAATTTTATTGACCACCACAATGGGTTTGAGACCCCGCTCGAACGCTTTTGACGTGACAAACCGCGTTTGCGGCATGGGTCCATCAACCGCATCGACCAATAGCAACACAGAGTCCACCATCGACAACACCCGCTCCACTTCGCCACCAAAGTCAGCGTGTCCGGGGGTATCCACAATGTTGATACGATAATCGTTCCAATTGATGGCCGTGTTCTTGGCCAGAATGGTAATGCCCCGCTCACGCTCCTGATCATTGGAATCCATGATGCGCTCGGCGCCAGCACTTTTGCGATCCAGCGTGCCAGATTGCTGCAGCAGGCAGTCAACGAGCGTGGTTTTCCCATGGTCAACGTGGGCGATAATGGCGATGTTGCGGAGCGCTTTCATACAGAATCCGGGCTGTGAATAATGGGGGGGGTGGCGGGCGCGCGCGGAGTGTACACCAGCATTGGCGAACCGGTTTACTTTACAGCGCGACCTTTTTTGCACCAATATAGTTCACATATCGAGAGCATTGCACTATTATAGTGCAATCACAAGATGAGACCTGCTCAAAAGAAAACATATTATTCAATTAAAACAATTGGTTAGGCGCTTTCCGTGGCAGCGCAAAAGTTGGCACGATGCTTGCACTATTTTATGGGCTCAGCCAGTGCCTATGCACTTTCTGAATTTTTACCACCCAGTCAGTGCTGGGAAAGTGACTACCGGAGGAAAAAGACATGTCAGAGCGCACGCTCGATTTAATCAGCAAAAATGATATTAGCTGGGTGGATCTGCGATTCACCGACACCAAAGGAAAGGAGCAGCACGTCTCGATTCCTTCCAGTGTGGTGGATGAAGATTTCTTTGAGGGCGGCAAGATGTTTGACGGCTCGTCCATTTCTGGATGGAAAGGTATCAACGAGTCCGACATGATCCTGATGCCCGACGACAGTACGGCCATCCTGGATCCGTTCACTGACGATCCCACTGTGATTCTGCGGTGCGATATTGTCGAGCCGACCACCATGCAAGGCTACGACCGAGATCCGCGAAGCATCGCTAAAAAAGCAGAGGCCTATCTCACCTCAACCGGTCTGGGTGATACGGCGTTCTTCGGCCCCGAGCCAGAGTTTTTCGTATTTGATGACGTGAAATGGAGTGCCGGCATGAGCGGCGCCAGCTACGCCATCAATGCAGAAGAAGCGGCATGGTCATCAAACCTCGAGTTTGAAGACGGCAATACAGGCCACCGACCTGGCGTTAAGGGAGGCTACTTCCCTGTTCCACCCGTCGACTCCTTGCACGACATTCGGGCTGCCATGTGCTCTGCGATGGAGCAAATGGGTTTGGATGTCGAGGTTCATCACCACGAGGTGGGTACCGCTGGACAATGTGAGATCGGTATTAAGTTCAACACGCTAGTCTCCAAGGCCGACGAAGTGCAGATCCTTAAGTACTGCGTGCTCAATGTGGCGCATGCCTATGGCAAGACCGCGACATTCATGCCCAAGCCACTGGTGGGAGACAACGGTTCGGGTATGCACGTGCACCAGTCAATTGCCAAGGGCGGCGACAACACCTTTGCCGGAGACGGATACGCGGGCCTTTCTGACACCGCGCTTTACTACATCGGCGGCATCATCAAGCATGCGCGGGCACTCAACGCCTTTACCAATGCATCGACCAACAGCTACAAGCGCTTAGTCCCGGGCTTTGAGGCGCCCGTCATGCTGGCCTACTCAGCACGCAATCGCTCAGCGTCGATTCGTATCCCCTATGAGCCTTCACCAAAAGGTAAGCGTATCGAAGTGCGCTTCCCCGACCCGACTGCCAACCCTTATCTCGCCTTTGCGGCGCTGTTGATGGCGGGCATCGACGGCATTCAGAACAAGATCCACCCCGGTGACGCCGCGGACAAGGATCTTTACGACCTGCCAGCAGAGGAAGCCGCGAATATCCCAACGGTGGCCTCCAGTCTGGAAATGGCTCTGGACGCACTCGCGGCAGATCGGGACTTCCTGACCGCGGGTGGTGTGTTCACTGACGATATGATCGATGCTTACATCGAACTCAAGCGTGAGGACGTCGAGAGGCTGAATATGACCACTCACCCGGTCGAATTTGACCTGTACTACTCTTTGTAAGGCAGATCACTCAGGCCACGGTCAACAGAGCAAAAGCCCGCGTTATGCGGGCTTTTGTTTCTCTGGTCCCCACCCGCGGCGGTTCGCACCAAAGCGGTGCATTACAAGCTGTGGCGTAACAAGGCAGCATCCCGAGAGATACCGTGACACGACGCAATGATGACAAGCCGTATCTGAGTTTCCCCGCCGGGCGACTGTTGTCCGGTGCGCTATGGCTCTGCATTGGGGCCGATCTGGCAGCGCAGCCGGTTTATCGGGTGACCGACGAAGACGGTAATGTGACCTTCACCGACACCCCTCGGGGTAATGGGCAAGTGCAGGTAGAGGCGCAGACGTTGAATCCCACCAACACCGCCAAGGCCGTCTCCACCGCTGAGCCGATTTCCAAGGCCGGCGAACCCAGTGAGCCAATCCGTTACGACACCCGCATTGTCATGCCAGCCGAAAACGCCACTATTCCAATGGGTCCCGGAAACTTCACTGTCGAGGCGTCATTGAGCCCGGCAATGAAGGGTGACGAGAGGCTGTCGTTACTGCTCGATGGAGAACCCGTCGGCGGGCCCCAGCGAATACCGATCTGGCAACTCACCAATGTCTATCGCGGAGCACATCAGCTGCAGGTGGTGCGCCTGACGGGCGCAGGTCGGCAGCTAGACGCATCGGGACAGCGAACGGTGTACGTCATGCGGCCCATAGTGAAGCCATAACGTGATGGCCGCCGAATCCCTCGCGGACTTAACCGCTGAGTACCAGCTGGATCTGCTGGCCACCGGCGTGATTTTATTGGACGCTGATCTCCACATTCAGGCGCTGAACCTGTCGGCAGAAACCTTGATGGAAGTGTCGGCCAGTCGCGCGGTGGGTAGCCCTCTGAAGGAGTTACTCGACGAATCCAACGAGTGGTACCCGCTTTTATATCAAGCGCTGTCCGACAATTACCCCATGGTGCGACGTGCGATTCCCCTGACCACACGAATGGGTCAGGAGCGGACTGT
>Ga0315315_10000766_pt1 | contig 28247 bp, 24 predicted proteins | sample M140m3416metaG_FD_203699 | JGI IMG/M metagenome (GOLD analysis project Ga0315315, IMG submission 203699) | Ammonia-oxidizing marine archaeal communities from Monterey Bay, California, United States - M1 40m 3416 | ecosystem: Environmental > Aquatic > Marine > Intertidal zone | place: USA... | reverse complement strand
GTTTGCCCTACACTATCGGCATCATAATCGTGTCCAGCAGAACCCCCTTTTTGTGAATTACAATGAGAATAATGACCAATGGCTGAAGGTCTGGCTTTTCCTAAACCTGCAGCAACATCAGCATTTACTGACTCACTTGTAACACCATAAGGACCACCTCCAGACATTAATGAAGACTTAGAGCAAGTAACACCAGCCCTAGAAGAAGTTTTATCTGCTATAAATTGATCGTTATATTTGTTTACTAACATATATAATTAGTTGTTATTTTTTTTTATAAAATAATATTTCTCTTTTTTGACTAACATTTTGTTGAACAACTTCAATAGGTTGCCACGATTTGTATTTTTGTAAATATAAACATTTCATTACATATTTTTTATCTAAATCTACAAATTTATCTAAACTAACATTTTCAAATTCTTCTTCGTCATCGCTTTCTTCTAACGCATCTAAATTAATGTTTTCTTTAATATTTCTAAATAAAGAATTCATCATTACACTTGATTTATAATCTGGAATAAACGCAATAGAAAATTTTTCATATTTTTTTTCGTTTAATACATACAGATCATAAATATCATTTATAATGGTAGGTTTTACTAAGAAATATTTATAAACTTGTTTATTTATTTTAATTAATTCATTTAAATAAGGTTTATTTTTATAAAGAAGTCTATATTGAATACAGAAAACGTCGTAATATAAATTATTTATTTTATTCATAAGATTATAATAATTTGTATCAATAAGCGGTAGTCCAAATAATATTGAATTACTATTATAATAAGTTTGTTTAATATTTGACTTCATTATATTATGAATTTCCTTAATTCTAATAGAATTATTACAAAAAGTTAAATTATTACCACGTAAATAATATATATTTTCTATATTAAAACAGCGTTTTTTATTAACATAAAATAGTGTCCCATATAGAATGGTGCCTGTATTACTACATAAAATTCTATCAAATGGAACTTGATAATGAAATATATTTTCAATACATTTATTACGTCTATTAATTTCAAGAAAAAAACACATTGGAGTATTTTTAAAAAGTTTAAACCACGCAAAATATTTTTTACCTTTAGGTATAGTTAAATATATATCACTTTGAACTTTTTTATGTAATTTTTTTTCATAAGAAAGTTCGAAATTAGGAAAATCTTCTAAAATTTGATCTAATTGATGGTCTGTAAATCTCATTTAATAAAGATAGTCATATATCTCTAAATAGTTTAATAATTACTATAAGAGCCAACGGAATTAGATGCTTGAAAGCCACTGCTATTTACATAGGAAGGCTCATTTTTTTTATTTTTTTTACTTAAACCTTGAATAAAATTTTTTAATTCATTTTTCATAGATTTATTTTCTTTTTTTGGTTTATTTATAGAACTATATATTTTCTTATATTGTTCAATTGGTTTTTTTACTAAATCTTTGGTCTTGGGAACAGTAAGATTATTCTTGAAAAATATATAAATATAATGAACAGTGACTATTAAAACTACTGATATAATTATTTGTTGAACAATCCATAGTAACATATATATATGTTATACATTAAGTGTCTTTAAAATTAAACTTACATCATTATTTAAAAAAACATTATTTTGCGTAACTTTTTCTTTTGTTTGAAAGTAAAAGTCATAACATCTATTTTTAATAAATTCTAATATGAATTTATTATTAGATTCGGGAATATCAAATATTAAATATTCAATAGTAATATTTGTGGACTCAAATGGTATATATTCAACATCATTGATTTTTTTATCATACTGACTACTAACTAAAAGAGTATATTTATCGATAAAATTTTCAAATATAATTTCATTTTTAATAACGGTAATAAACTTTGTTATACAATTTTCTTTAATTTCATAAAAACCATCAGAACTACATATTATTTTTTTTATTTGTTGTTCAAAAGTAAACTTATCTTTTAATTCATCTATAATATTATCACGTATGGTTCTAATACTTATTTCAGGGATGTAACACTTACTCATTTAAATAATATATTTAAGAAACTATTTAAACCGATTTATTTATTGATTAACATAAATGGTAAAAGTGGTAGTCATTGATAAGAATAGTAATAAAAAATCAACGGTATTAAATTATGAACAGGCTGAGTTTTATAAAAAATGTAATTACAGAAATAATAATAATTTTGATGTAAGACATACTTGGGAATTCAAGGATAATGGAGAAACGTATTATATTTCAGTATTTGCGAAAGATAAGGGACGTGCTAATAGTGAAAATAAATATGACCTTCCTCCCCCAATAGATAGTATTTTGTATTATGGAACATTGTTATTGGTAAAAACATTCAATAAAAATAACTTTGAAAATGATAATTTAGATAATCTATCATTAGAAGAATGGGAAAAATGTTATGAAAAATTATTTGGAGGTTTTGAAAGTTTAGGAGAAGACGATAGTGAAGAACCAGATGAATTAGATGATATTTCCGATAGTGAAAAAACAAAAGAAGGTTATCACAAGGATGGATTTGTTGTTGATGATGACGATGAAGACGATGAAGATTATATTCCTGATGATGAGGAAGAGGATGAAAGTGATATAGTAGATACAGAAGAAACTGATGAGGAAGCAATGGGAAAAGATAGTGATATAGATGATGATGATGATGAAGAGGAAGATGATGAAGAGGAATACGAAGACGAAGACGAAGACGAAGAAGAAGAAATTTTAGATTCAGAGTTATCTGAAGAGAGTTATATTAGTAGTGAGGAAGATTGATAAAATTGAAAACAACTTAAATAATTAATTAGTTTAATACATAAACATGAGAGTAGAAGACCCAACTGTATTTCGCAAGAATTTAATTAATAACTTAAATAAAATAATAAAAAATGAAAAAATTTCAATGAATGTAGAAAAGGGTATATTTAATTATACTATAAAAACTTGTAAAGAAAGAAATATTGTTAGAAAATGGGAAAATAAATATTTTGTTCAAATTTATATGGATAGATTTAAAAGTATTTATATAAATATAAATCCTAAATCAACCGCCGGAAAGAGAACGTTATTAAATAAAATTAAAAAGAAAAAAATAAAGTCAAAGGAGCTAGCATTTATGAATCATCAAGAATTAAATCCAAAAATGTGGAAAGAATTAATAGAAGCAAAAATTAAAAGAGATAAAAATTTAACAGAAATAGATATGTCTGCTGCAACAGATGAATTTCATTGTAGAAAGTGTAAGAAAAATTTATGCACATACTATCAGCTTCAAACACGTTCCGCAGATGAACCAATGACTACTTTTGTAACTTGTTTAAGTTGTGGGAACAATTGGAAATTTTAAAAGATAAATATTATTTTATAAAATATTTATTTTTTATATACATGTCTAATTTGATTAGGTCTCTTAATATAGTAAGCCAAGGTTTATCAAATAAAATAACTTGGACAAAGAAAGAAAATGTATCACCATCATTTACTTGTAAAATATGGAAACATTTGCCTGGACCAAATAATTTATTTGATATTTCTTCTGGATTAGTTACAGTATATTCTCCAGCACAGCCTCCAAATAATCCATCATATATACCAATTGATGCTGGTACATATACAGATTATGATATAAGTCAAAATTTCAATTATAGATATGAGTTAGAATTTACTCAACTCTCTCCAACAGAAACATACAAAACATCTGGATATTGTATTACATTTTCTGGTTTAATTGATGGCGGTTCTGTAAACTATCTTTATCCAACAAATAAATTTAAGTTAAATTGGAATGATAGTAATATAGTAAATAATAAAGATCCTAGTTCAAATTATACATATGATATTTTTGTTTTAGCTGAACCAAAACCATCAAGTTGGCCTAATGATACAATACAATTTAGTAAAAGTAATACTGACCCAAGTTATAATATTATAAGTAATAGCACTATTGATATTACAGAACAAACAAGAGATTTTGTAATAAATACAAAATATACATTTTATGTTTCTCCTTCTTATACTTCTTCGCCAGATGGAATTAACTTCTTTAATAGAGGTTTTAGTATTGATAGAAAACCAAATATTCTAGGTAGTTTTAGTTTATTTCCACCAGGTATTACTAATCTTTCTATTATAAGTCCATATAATAATAATAAAATTTCATTTTCATGGAAAAATATTACCAATCCAATACCAAGTAATTATAATATTACTTTGAAAAAAAATAATATCGTAGTATCCGGATTTCCTATAACAACTACTGAAAATAATTTTATTTTAGATAATACCGATTTTATTTATAGTCCAGATTCTTATACAATACACGTTTCTGTTAATTATTATGGTTTAGAGACAGATAAAACTTCTTTGAATTTTACAATTCCTGTAACACCTATTTCATTAACTGTTCAACCATTAAATAATTTAGGACAAGTAACAAATGATTATAAAAATATTAGTTCTATACAACTTAATTGGACTAGCTTTTCTTATACTAATATATATTACAAAATAAAAGTTAAAATAGTAAATAAAGATGGAGTATCAGAGCCTGATTTATTTTTTTATACTACAACTACAAATTATACATTTCCTATAAATTCTAATACACAGGTGGAATTTAAATTTTCTGTTTCATATAGCGTAGATATTTACTCTCCATCATCAGATAATTGGCCTTATGGACCACAACCATTTGCAACATTTCCATCTCCTATTATGACAATTGAAGCTATGACTAATGATGGAAATGTTGCGAATGGTTCTCAAACATCAGATAGTTATTTAGATTTAAAATTTACGTCTACTGAACTTACTAGCACTTTTGAATCAGAAGATATTGTTTTAAGTAATAACGTTCCAGTACAATATACTACTAGTAGCAACTATATTCCACAAAACGGAATAGCATCAATGATTTACGTTTTTAAAGTAACAGTTCAAGAAGTAGACGGAAACAATTATTTTTGTATTAATGGTATTAAGAATCCAGAATTAAAAGTATACTGGAACCGTTACTTTATTTTTGATCAGAGTGATTCGTCTAATGAAGGACATCCATTTTCAGTAAAAATTTATAATCCAGCAGAGAGTGGATTTGGTGATAGAGGGTCTTATCACGGCACTCCTGGAAGTGAAAATTCATTTTGGATATTTAGTCAAAGTGAGACTCCTGGTGGAACATATGTATATGACACTGAGAACAATTATTCTGGTGAAGGTGTGTGGAAGTCACGAATTAGCACAGACAATCTTATGGGCAATAATATTAGAGTGTCGGGCGATCCTGTGATGCAAGGGGGTAACCCAATTTATACTAGCGATGATATAACCCCAACAAATGTATTTAGACAGCAATTAAGAACAACGCAAGCGGGTACATATACAATTGATATAAATGCTAATAGTTTTAAAAGCACTACTGGTTTAGATAATACTGCATCCACACAATTCTCTTGGACGAGAAATCAATAAGAAGGAGAAGAATCCCAACAAAAAAGGAGCAGAAGTAGAAGAAGAATAAAGTCTATTTAAAATATATATGACAGAAGGAGAAAGTAATGAAATAACAATAACAATAGGATATGATAATGTTTCAAATATAAAAGGAAGAATACAAAAAAATAGTATCAATAATTATTTTTTAAGTCTTAATTGGAATTCAGTAACTAATCCATCTAATGAAACAACAGTAGTTTATATTATTAACTATTTAGATAAAGTATTTCAAACAAGTACAAATAGTTTCCAATTACCTGTACAATACGGTTGGCAAACAATTGATAAAATTACTGGAAATAAATTTATAACAGAACAGTGTCTAACTATTCAAACCAGGTTTATTTATGATGGAGGATATTATTCTAGTAATATATCTACATTTTGTTTTTGTCCTCCAATAGATCCATATTGTAAAAAAATAGTAAAAACAACAAAAACTCAAAAATCACACGAGAAAAAAAATAGTATAAATTCACAGAAAATGAGATATGCTAATTCCTTAAGAACTTCAAATGGAGCATTGGGATTAAATTTTAATTTAAATAAATGTGCTTCACCAAATTATTGGAATTCACTACAATTTAAAGTTGGACCGAATAATTGTTATAGCAGAAAAACAGTTGTTATTTTACCAAATTAGTTAATAATATATTTTTACAAAATAATATATATTATATTTAAATGCAGCCATTAAATAACGTTCCTAGATTTACACTGAATAATACATATAAAGCAACCCATCCGACTGGCCCCAATAGTTTTTGCAAATGGAGAAAATTATGCCCATCTGTAGGTGATATTAATAATGATATTGAAAATACACAATTACCTTGGATGTCTCTTTATAAAACTCACAAAGATTTATTAAAGATTGATTTAGTAACAACTATTGGCTATGTTCAAGATAATGCAACACAAAAAAAACAGGCACAATTTATAAAAGGATTTCCTTTAATGTTACAAGGCCCTAATACTCAATTTAATAATTCAACTAATATAACAAGTGAACACTGGGAGAATGACTGGACTTTTTATAAACAACATGTAGAAGATTTTTCAGGAAATTTAATTGGAGGTTACGGTAGTTCAAATTGGTTTGATCAAGATAATTCACACGTAATAACGGATTTTGATAATGATGACAGAAGAAATTTATTAATTTTGGATCTTTCTACTGATTTTTATTTACACAACGATATAGTATCCGGACAATACTTTAAAATCACTGACGATACAAACCTACAAAAAATGCATAATAGAACAAGACCATCCTTTTTAGTAATAAGAATAGACGATGCTATTGAAGAAAGCACTTTTAGAGGAAATACTGAACATGGATTAGTTGTTGATGCATCTTCAAATTTTTGGCATCCAACTCTCCGACCAAACAAGAATAAGTTATATGTATTTAATTATGTTTATAGTGGATATGTAATTAGTCCATATGATTTTATGGCTAACTTTACTACTGATTATTTAAGAAGTAACACAATTTTAAGCGGAGTCACAAACCATTATTTAATTAATAGAGATATACATTATGGAAGTCTACCAATTTCACCAGATTTAATTAGTAAAAGACCTATACAACCGACTATTCAATTAATTAAAAACAATGGAAGTTTTGACCCAATAACAAATAATGTCTCTAACTTAAAATCTGCAAAAGCTCATAATAAAATAATTTCACCGTTTCGTTATAATTTTCATTTATATCCAACTATTCTAGAAATTTCAGGGCTTAAATATGACGATACCAATAACAATATCATTAGTTTAACTGATGCCATAGATACATCAGATCCAATGATTTCAACGCCGCTAGACATCACTGATATTCCCTCTAGAATGAATACTATAAAGTTTAAAATTAGTGAGAATTTATATCCTAGGGCTCCAAATCCATCCACAGAGAATTGGAATTGGTATATTGAAAACTTACTATGGTGTAGTTTATCTTCGGCTAGACATACTTTATATATGGCGGGAGAGGATAATAGTATTGTATTGAATGTTGGTAATTATTTAAATGTTAATGAATTAACATATACTCAAGATTTTGATGGTCAAAACAATAATGATGTGCTAACTCCAACTGAACAAAATCCTGATTATATGCCGACACCTCTAAAGGCAAGTGGAGCAATTATAAGAGGACGAGATATGGAAAATACTGATGATGATGGAAATCCTATAATTACCGGCTTAAATGAGATTCACATTGCTCGTAAGACGTTAACACCATATTATATAGTAGATAAAACAGAGACTGATTATAATTATAAAAATTATGCTTTTAATTGGAGCGATACTACAAAAAATTGGTCTCAACTAGGAATAAATGGAATAGATGAATCGGTAGATAAAATAGATGTTTCAAATTATGTAGCAGTAGAATTTAGAAATTTAATAAGATTTAAGACTTTTGTAGAAATAAAATATCATTTTAAAAAAAAGGTGGACCCGGATACGAATATGTGGATTATTCCACGAACTACTTTTATAACCAATAGTAATCAACCAAGCTCAGATAATTGGAAAAACACTGGTTCGTTATCAAATAATGATGCGTTTCCACTTCACCCAGTATATCAAACCGCATACGAACAATATGGCTTTATTCCACAAAGTCCTGCTCCTGGAATATTCTCCAACACTATGAACCTAGTTGACCCGACAAACGGCGGGACAGTCGATCCCCCGGCGCCGCCCGGCTCAGGATGGATCACCTGGCAGGGAGACGCAATTCAGAACAGAAAATTAAGTACTTTGAACGCATCTGGAGAATATTTCTCTTTCAATTGGAACTATAATCCATTCCTCTTCAACAACACCACTAACGGCGGCACAGAAGATTTTGAAGGGGCTAATAGTAGAAAATATGGATATTTAATAGATGTTGCTAGTGGAAGACACGAAATGAAAATTGAAGACATAACGATTAGCGCGAATAATTACCTCTTTAACCAAGGCTTCTATAAATCTCCGCAAAACTACCCCAACGAGAATTACCAGGATAATTTTTTACTTGATATACAGAACGATGTTCAACGAAAAAAATTAATAATAAAGTCTAACGTTCATCAACTTAGAGTAAATACAATTGAAACTAACAATAACGGGGATGATGTTATAAATGCTAATGGAAATAGTGTAGTAAATTTTTCTTTAGCTGCACAAGGGGAAAGGTTAGTAATACATAAAGTTCCAGACAAAGGCAATGAAGCAATTCCAATTTTTGGATATTTAAATTTTACTGGTATAAGAAATAGTGAGTTCTTAGGAAATACAGCAGGATCTTATGATGCTATCAAAACAATTTTTACTAAATATAATAACAATGATAAAAATGTAAAAACCAGAACTCCTTATTTTGAAATAAAAACAGGACAAAGTGGTTTTCAAAGCAACTTTAAAAATAGTTTAAATATGTATTATAACCCACATTTATTTTATTCTAGAAGTAATTTTGGATATTCAAATGTATATATAACCCGCGACCAGGCAGGCACCTATAATGGTAATGAAGTATTATTTTATAACGAGTCGGGTTCGAATAATATAGATTGGAGATTACAAGACTATAATAGTGGATTGGATATAACAAATCTTTCTTCTACATTAATAGGCACATCCGCAGGGATCAAGTTTTATTTATATCCAACCGACGCTACCTTATTTATTCCTACATTGGTCGGAAAGATATCTAGAAATGATAGAGCTTATGTAGATGATATAGAAATACCTTGTATTGAACTAAATAACAATATTTCTTTAAATATACCTGGATACACAAATCCGATAAATTTTAATTGTTTTCATTTTGATAATATAAATTTTTGTTCTTCACAAGGTAATAAATTTATACCTGATTTCTGGAAATGGTCAGAAAAGTTAACAAATTCACCTATACCGGATAATTATTATTCTGGACCACCGGCTGTATTATTGGATAGAAATGTAAATAATAGATATAATGTTTATAATAATGAGATAATTCCATTGGATTCAGGAGATATACAAGTAGATAATAGTATATATTTATCAGGTGTTCATAATCCACAATATGCTTTTGAAAATCAAACATTAATTAATTTCATTATTGAAGTGTCTAAAATAAGTACAAATTTTAGCCACATATTAGTAAATACTTGGAATGGTGCAAAGAATGAAAAATATAAATTTCAAAGTGTTGGTTTAAAAAGCGAACCAAGTGCAATTGGAGAATATGCAATTGTAAATAATCCAATAATGACGATTAAAATATTAGGAGGTAATGAAGTTACTCCACCTATTTCAGATAAACCTTTACTATTAGAAGTATTTACAAATGCAAAATTTAATTATGCTACAGATGATAACGCGACCGATGAAGATGGAAAATCAAAAGCACCAAGCGCAATAGCAGAAGTAGGAGAAACTATTCCAGTAGATTTTACTTATGTCCCATTTACAACGATACAGGCCGGACAAGGATGGTGGGCCGAAACTGCCTCCACCATACATAGAAAGGGAATTTTTGTAGGATCTGATGGTGGACTTCAGAACTTCTATGAAACAATGGATTTTTCTGCAAATGAAATAGAAAAACCTCCTACATCGATGATACTTACAGATAGTAGTGGAGATAATATATCTGGAAGATTTTCAAAATTAGAACAAGAATTTCCATTTGAATTATTATTTTGTTATCCTTTTTCTCCTCATATGTTGTTCCACACTGTTGGTTTAGTAAAACCAAATGGATTCTACACAATATATCCAAATTCAGATGGTAAAACTGAAACGAAAAGTTTTGAAGATTATAAAGGGTTTAAAAGATTTTCAAGTTTATATGCTATATCATTAAATGGTAGTGGCCGAGGTGATGTAAACAATTTAAATTTCTTAAACAGACCAGTTTTTCCAGATACTGTAATTATTAATTGTGTGGAATTACCGCCTCCAATTCAGGTAAATAATTATAATGATATGTTAGCTAATGATAGTAAAAGTGTTAAAATAGTTTGGAAAGGATATAATTTTTCCAAACCACAAGGAGATTTTAGAAGTAAATATGGAAATTCTGGAGATATACAATGGACAATAACAAGGTTACAAACGCAATTAGGTATAACAACAACCATTTTGAATGGGATTATTGAACCAGATAATAAAGAAAATGGAAATGGTTATAATTATAATTTGTCTACATATAGTTTTACTGATAATAATGTTAGAATTTATGATAAATATATTTATACAATATCTGGAACATTCGTTTATACGTTTAAACGAGTAAGTATAGATATAAATAGTACACGTTTAGAATTACCATTTGGTAGTTTCAATACACCTGAAATTATTATTTGTAAAAATAACCAATTTGAATACGGAAGATATAATACAACAACTACAAATTTAAAATTATTTAGACCATTATTAATGAACAGAGAAGGTGGTCAACAAGATAAATATGGAAACCAATCCGCAGGCGGTCAATGTATTGGTAATATTTTTAGTGGAACAAATCGTATTAGTTCATCACAAAATATTTATGCTAATACATCTAATCAACTAACAAAAAAACAAACTTATGTATTATTAGCTAAACAAGCAAATAGACCTTTTCGTTAAAAAAATTTTATATTTAAAATATTTTTAACTTAATCTAACATATTTAAATCGCTTACTTTCCAATATTCACTTGATCCATTTGGTAAAGGCCGTTTAATAATAAATGGAATTTTTTTTTGATTTAATTCCATTAAAGCAATAGTATGCCCTTCGATTATATTAGGCGTAACTTTAACAAATATGGGCGATCCGTTATTTATTTGTTTGGCTCTTTGTCCTAAAATTTTAGCTCTTTCAAATTTTGTTAAATATGGAAATGTTTTATGAAGAGGGTCAACAATGATTCCATTTTTATTTCTAGTAATTTTTGATAGTGAAAGAAGCTCATTAAAATTAATTTGTTTTAATTCAGGATGATAACTTAATAAATAATCTTTTTGCATATTATTTTCTAATTTTTTTAATTCATCATCTCCTTCATCATCATCGTCGTCATCATCATCTTCATCTGTTATTACATTTAATTGCTCATTAGCTTCTTCTTCTATACCCTTGTCTACCAATTGTTGTTGTTCTGATGATAATTCAAATTTAGATTCAGGAGCAAAATCAGGTGAAGGAGGGTTTACAGGTGTTAAATCATCTTCATCTATTTCATACGCTGGAGAAGGTTCTTGACCTTCTTCTACATTTTGCTGTTCAATTAAATATTTTCCGTCTTCTGTAATTGCTTTTACAACATAAATAGGTTGAACTTCTTTATTAGCAGCATCAACTACTTTAAAATTCTGCATATCAATAACAAGTTCTCCCACTTTAAATTTTGGTTCTTTATTTTCATCACTTAGTTCAGTATTTATTTTTATAACAGGAGTTTGAGAATCTTCTTGATTCTGTAGCTGTTCTTCGACATCAACTTCTTCTAAAGCACTCATCTTATAATAATACATTAAAAAATATTTAATATATTTTCAATTTTATTATTTAGTTTTAGTATTCCATACTGTATCACATACACCACATAAATATACAAATTTCATATTAGCATCATCATATCTAATATAAATAATTTCTTTTTCTTGTTCAGGTAATTCTGTTCCATCTTTTTGTTCTATCATATGTCTTGATTTACAATTTTCATTTGGACAATCGATAGTAGTAATACGGGGAAGTGTAGGGTCTAATTTTGTATATTTATTTATTACATCTTTATAATTCATTTGTGTATTGATTTCAGTTTTACTTACAAATAAGTTATTTAAATTATTAACTAAAGTTTTATCTTTATGACCGCAATTTCTACAGTAATAAATTAATTTATTCTGGTCCTGGTCAAATAGGGTCAAATAGTACATGTTACCACATTTTGGACAGAAATGCATAGTTATATATTTCTATTATATTAATATTTATTTAATTCAATTTTGAAACAATAGTTTTGAAATTAGTAAGCAGTTTATCATATTGTGTTTTACAATTTAACCCATATATAGATGTTGAAAATGTTCCATTTTTTTCTTTATCTTCATTTAATTCTTGTATATATTTAATAATATCATCTTTATGTTCATTAATATATTTTTTATAAAATGGGAAAAACCAAGACAAATGAACTGGTCCTCCATTTTCCATCATTCCTGTCCAAAAAGTTTTAATAATAGAATGTTCTACATTTCTGTAAGTGATAATTTTGTTATAAGGTTTAAATGAATGGTGTGTTTCTTTAATACCGGGTTCATTTAATAATGGTTTATTATGAAATAAGGTAACCAAAATCAAAAGAATAGACCGTATAGTTTGACATGAAGTCCACCCTTCGCCTCTCCAAGTATTTAGAACAGATAAACACACTTTACCATTTCTATATAAATTAGGATGAAATCGTGTTGATCCATCGTTAGTTAAATAGGTAAGTTTGGGAGGACTTACTGGATAATTGGATGGGAATTTAATTTCAAACATGTAAGCACCATATCTATAAATAGTATCAGTGGGCCCGAAAATAACAGCATAACCCTTTAACATATTAGAATCATCATGAGTATAATAAATACCGTGTTCTGTTAATGGATTTTTAATTATATCTATAATATCTTTTTGAAGGCGTTTTCTCGAGTCTTTAGACATTACCTTGATTTTCTTTTTACTATCAGACATATAATATAAAATATTTAGTAATGTTTAAATTATTCTATTATATTAATTAATTTACTAGCTAATATGCTTTACTAATAAGTATTTATAATTATATACATATAAAAATTGATTTAGAAAATATAATCTAGAATATATCCATAAAATGACAGATGTTCAAAATTACACAGGATTGAACGATTTCTTGATAAAACATAAAAAAAAAGATGGCCAGGAATACACTCATACGAGAATAGGTAATACAGAGTTAGGTATTTATTCTGGTTCGTATTGTATTCCTGATGAAGAACTGTCTACATTTTGGAAGTTATATTATAAAGATGTATTTATTAATAAAAAGAGAGAATATTTAACAGAAAGACAAGATAGAATAAATGGAGGTCCATTACTTGTCGATATTGATATGAGATTTGGTGAAGGAGTAACTAGTAGAAAATTTAATGTGGACCATTTATCTGATATTTTAGAATTATATGGTGATGCTATTCAAAATGTAATTAAAAGTGATGAAGAGTATAGTTTTAAGGCTTATATATTTCAGAAACCAAACGTTGTAGCCAAAAAGGGTAAAGAAACAAAGGATGGTTTGCATATTGTATTTGGTATTAATATGCACCATTCAATTCAATTATTAATTCGTGATGTTGTAATGAATTTAGAAGAAACAGAACGACAAATATTTACTGACTTAGAATGTGTTAATAGTGTAAATGATATATTTGATGAATGTATATCTATTGGAAGGAACAATTGGCAAGTATGGGGTTCGGGAAAACCAGGGTGTGATATATACAAACTAGTAAGTATTTGGAATTATACTATTAATGAAGATGAAGTTGTTATGGAACAAGAAGTAAACGCTATTAATAAAGAAGTTAATATCAAAGAATTACTACCTATAGTAAGTTCTAAAAATAAGACATTTATTATTAAAAATAAGGTAAATGAAGAGTTTGAAGAAAAATTAAAAGAAAAATTAAAGGCTACACAAGTTAAAAAATCTAAAAAAAAGAAGAGAACAGCTAAGAATAGCAGTCAAACAACTATTCTAAAAAATGCGATGTTAAATTCGAATTTAATTATTCCAACAAATCAAGAAGAATTGGATACTATGGTTAAAAACCTACATAATTCATTAGATATTAAAGACGTTAAAATAGAAGAACTCCATAATCTTACAATGATATTAGATGATAGATGGTATGATCCTTATAAACAATGGTTAGAAATTGGATGGGCATTACATAATACAGACGCTCAGTTATTATTCTGGACATGGGTAAGCTTTTCAGCAAAAAGTGATAAATTTGATTTTAATGATATTCCAAAATTATGGCAAATGTGGAATTGTGATTTCAAAGATGACGGTATTACATTTCGAACAATTCATTATCATGTTAAAAATAACTTTCCAGAAAAATATGTGAAAATTCAAGAAAGTTGTTCGGACAAGTTAATAACTGAATGTGGTAGAAGTAAAGGGTCCGACACAGATTTGGCTATTATTACTCATCATTTATTTAAAGAGTTATTTGCGTGTGTAGGAATTAAGAGTCAAAAATGGTATAGATTTCAAAATCATAGATGGGTAGAAGATGATAATGGAACATCATTGAGACGAAAGTTGAGTGATAAAATCAATCAATTGTTTACTGTTCGTTCTCTGGAAGAAAAGGTAAAAGCTGCTCAAGATGAAATAAATGAAGCAGAAAAAGCAAAACATATTGATAATAGTGCGGAGTTCGTGCGTATTGCTATTAAATTAAAAATGGCGAATCAAAAAACATCCATTATGAAAGAATGTGCGGAACGTTTTTGGGATGAAGAATTAGAACCAAGACTAGACAGTAATCCATATCTTCTTGGATTTCAAAACGGTGTTTATGATTTTAAACAAAAAATATTTAGAGATGGCGTAGCGGAAGATTATATATCTCTTAGCACCGGAACAAAATATAAACCTTATGATTCAAGTGATGAAGAACAAGTAAAAATTAAAGCTGAAATCGATGACTTCTTTTTCAAGATATTTCCGAATGAAGATTTAAGAAGATATATGTGGGATCACGCAGCGTGTGCTCTATTAGGAATTAACAAACATCAATCATTTAATGTATATACAGGTGGTGGTGGGAATGGTAAGTCTAAATTTGTTGATTTAATGAATTTAACATTAGGGGGATATTCGGATAAATGTAACATTAGTTTAATTACACAGAAAAGAAAAGGTATTGGTGGCCCTACACCAGAGATAGCCAAATTAAAGGGTAAAAGATATGTAAGTATGGATGAACCTAGTAAAGGTGATGAGTTAAATGAAGGTATTATGAAACAACTTACAGGTGGTGATGAAATAGAAGGTAGAGGTATGTATGAAAAGAAAATGATAAAATTCATTCCACAATTTAATTTAGTTTGTAGCACAAATAATCCATTTGAAATCAAGTCGAATGATCAAGGAACTTGGAGAAGAATTAAAAATGTTCCATATAATTCTGAATTTGTTGATCCAGAAGTAATGGAACAAAAAATAGCGTCTGGGTTAACAAGTGATCCAGAAAATCCTATATACTTGAAGGATTATGAATTAGATGAAAAAATGAAAACATGGATTCAGGTATTTACATCTCTTCTTATTGATAAATGTAATGAAAATGAAGGCCAAGTTAAAGATTGTGAAATAATATTGGCGTCTACTAAGGGTTATAGACAAAAACAAGACTTTTATAGTCAATTCTTCAATGAAAATGTTGCGAAGGCTGGACCAAAAGATAAAATTAAGAAACAGGAGATTAGAGATAGATTTAATGAATGGTATCAAAATGAATATAGTGCTAAACCTCCCAAGGCACAAGAATTATATGATTATCTAGACAAGTGTTGTGGTAAATGGAAGAAAGGAGGATGGTGGAACTACAAAATAGTATATGATTCTTATGAAAGTGAAAGTGACGAAGAAGAAGTTGTGTAAATTCATAAAAATTAGTAAATAAATTTTTTTATGAATTATATTTTTCTCTCCAACAAATCAAAAATGAAAATATTTATTTATATTATAAAAGATGTTTTGTAAAAAATCGTGTCTTATTGCTGGTGCATTTATAACCGCATCAATATTCGTATGTTTACGTGTTGATAAACAAGCATTAAATCAACCATTAATGGAATTATTAGATGATGAAAATAAACAAAGATATATGATGATAGCTAACGAACGTAAAATGATATATTTTAAAGGATTTGCTCTTGGATTTATTTTATCATTATTAGCACTTTATATATTAAATAATAACAAATTTTTCAAAGTTACAAAATTAACTAATACATGCTTTGTTTTAGCAACTTCCTTTATAGTAAATTATTTCTTTTATATTTTACATCCAAAGAGTGATTATATGGTAATTCATTTAGATGATGAAGACCAACGTAAAGCTTGGTTAGAAATATATAGAACAATGCAATATAATTATCATCTAGGTTTTGGTCTCGGATTGGTCGGTATGATGTTTATTGGACGATCTTATTGTCGTTAATTTTCTACGACGCCGTGTTCTTTTATTTTTTCGTCTCCTTGTTTTTCTATTCTTTCTATTTCGAGTTTTTCTTTTCCTTCTTTTAATATTTGAACCACCTGAACGAGGAGTTTTCAATGGCTTTCGTTTAAAAAAATACTCATCAAGTTTTTTACATTTATTATTATAAGCTACTAGTTCGGGGATATTCATAGCCCAAAATGGTTTTGGTGGTTTATAAACTTTTTCAAAATTCATTAATATAATTAAGTAAAAAATTATATTAATATAAACTTATTCTGGTTGTAAATTGTTTACAAAAGGCAAATTGGAGAGAAAATTAAAAATGAAAAATAAAGAAATAATGATAATAAAATAAATAAAGAATAAATTATTTACACTAGCGTGTTTAATTTTAGAAAAAACAAGCTCATAAAATTTATGCATAATAAACGGAGTCACTAAAATAAGGACTATAAAAGGGTAATATGAAGCGTTACGAAATTGTTTTTTATATAAAAATAAAAGAATAGAAATACCTGTTAAAATCCAGTAAATATAAAACATATTATTATTAAACCCGTTAACTATACTGCTATTATAATCATAATAATAAGCTAGTCTATCATTAGTATATTTTTTAGCATTAGTTTTTTCTACATCATTATTTAATTCTTGTAAAGTGGTTGAATGATAATTATAAAGGTCTTTTACATTATTTTTATAATATTCTTGACTCTTATAATAAGTAATTTTGGATTTTATTTGGTTATAGAGAGGATTAATAAGTGTGTTATTCCAATTAGTGACTTCGGATTTTGCTTCATCTTTATATTTTTTTTCAGTGTATTGATTATAATATTCAGAACCCTTGGTAGGATCTTCTAAATAATAAGCTTGTCTAGTAGCTTTTATTTCAGCGGGAGCATTTTGTAATTTATTTTCAGCATTTTTATATTGTGTTCTTAGTCTATCTACTTTTTTTCGTTTTTGACAATTAGCATCACAAATATTCACATTATTCATATTGTTAATCATATTATTGAGTTGAGCAAATTGAGCGGTATTCATTATTTTGATATATAATTATTAGATTTTAAATTAAAATAATGAATGAAAATTTTCAAACCCTTCTGGTTGACTAGGATGGACAATAGAACTAAAATTTTCACTGCTATCTCCAGATCCTTGTTCCATTTGTAAAGCAGCTTTGATTTTACCAGCACCATCAGCTTTTTCTTTAAGACCAAGTAAAGCATTTTTGCCTTCTTCATATTTACTAGAAATATCATCACACGCATTTGAGAACATTTTTCCCCAACTCCAAGCTTCTGTTTCTTTACCACCATTACCACATTTTCCATTAGGACATCCTTTTCTTCCCCACTTATATTCATCATAGTTATAATTGGTTTTATGGAAATTATCAAGTAATCTATTTCCTACAGTAGCTATTGTAGCAACAATAACAACACAAATAAGTCCAACGCCAACGGTTGCTGGAAACCAAGGTTGTTTCATTAACATAACTATGAACAAAATAGCTAAAGCACCATATGCTATAATCTTAAGAATATTTTTATGAGATTTATATCGGTCATATTCATAATCTGTTAATTCGACAAGACGTTTTTTATTTTTCCTTTCATCTTCTAATGCTTTTAATTCTGATTTAGCATTGGTAAGTTCATTTTCAATTACTTTAACCATAGTAATTTGATCAGCCAAGTTGCTTCTACTATTAGCTGTTTCAGATTGACCATCTTGATACATATTCTTAAGTTGATTAAATAATCCCATTCTCATAGTACTAAGCTCATTTAAACGTGTTTTAATTACTTCAGATTTTTGTAAATCTCCATTAGAAGATTTATTTAAACTTTGTAAATTATTAAACATATATTTTTCAACTTCCTGTAATTGTTGAATATCTTTAATTGTATTTTGATGCTTTGTATTTAACATATCAGGTTGTTGCTCCTGAAACTGATTTTTTGCTGCTTGAGTTAAATCAGAACTATCCGGATTTTGTTGAATATTTGATGATTGAAATTCCATATATATATACTAATTTATAAAATTATTTCTGCAACTTGTCAAGAGTAACTAATACAAGTAAAATTGCTAAAGAGCCCCAAATACCCAATTGAAATAGTTGATTATTTTCTTTTAAATCTATATCTTCTACTTGAGCATCCATAGTAACATTACCGTATTTTTTAGCGTTTTGTAGTTTTAAATAAACTGTACTATATTCATCTAGATTATCTTGTAATTCATCACGTTGAGATTTCATCGTTGTATCTAATTGTCCATTTAAGCTATTAAATTTATTAATTTTTTCAAAAATTTTCTCAGCTTTGGTAATTAAATCTTTATTATTAGAAGTTAATTTTTCATATTGTTTATATAAATTAGCATTGGATTGTGGACTAGCAATAGGTGCCGTTAAACATGTATTTTTAATATAAGCACCGTCACCTCCAGTATAACCAAAAGCAGCAGGCATTTTATCACAACTTTTGATAGTTTTTCCTCTTATTTTTGTACTAGGAGGTCCACCACCGCCACCGCCACAGACACAACATCCTTTTCTTATAGTAACATTATTACTATCTGCTCTACCTATATCATCAACATATGTATCCGCTGTTAATTGAACGACTCCATCAATACATTTTCCAGCTGTAGCAGTAGCACAGTCAGCTCCGTCAATTCGTGATTTGGTAAAAGTATCTTCACATTTACTAACATATGGACCTTTTAAATCACAACCAGCAGCACAAGCTTGTTTATTAAAACTCTCAGCAGGACTTCCGGGAGGATATTTAGTTAAACAATCTGCCTTACATTTTTCAACTTGTTGAACTGCTTTATAATAGTTTTCCATGAAATTTTTATATTCTTGACTGTAAGCTGTAAGATCTTTATTAAAATCAACTTCCATTTTTTGTAGTTCATCTAACTCTGTTTTTGATACATTTTTTAATTTATTTTCGGCATCTGTCCAAGTTTTCATTGAAGAAGACATGGATTCCATTAATGGCCTTTTGGATAATTTATGAATATCATTTCTTCTTTTTTGAAGTAGAAGCATTCCTTGTTGTAATTCATTAATAGGTTTACTATTGTGTTTTTTTATATTTTTCGTACTGCTATTATCTAAAGCAGATGTTATTGTTTGTATTAAATCGCTAAAAACCATATTATCTAATATATATAGATAAAAAAGTTGTAATTTAATTACTGATTTGAATATTTATAAATAGCATAACCAAAAGTTCCACCAACAACAGCCCAAATAAAATATTTAAAATTAGCTGAGCCTGAATCCAATAATAATTGATTAGTTTCGGCAGAAAGAGTCATATTAGAATTTCTAAGTTTTTTAATTTTTTCTTTTTCTTTTTCTAAAGCCATATATTTATCTTTTAATAGAGTCTTTTGTTCTGAAATACCAACATCTAGTTTTTTATCTTCGACTTCTAATTTATCTACAAGTTCTTTCATGCTTCTAATAGAACTCATTAATTTTCGATTTAAACTTACTAATTTTGTATAAGTTCCCCCTTTTAGATTGGTTACTTCGCATTTATCGCTATTTTCCTGTATAGCTCCTGAAGGAATAGCATTAAATTGAACACTTGTTAAATCTCTTACAGCTTCTGGACAAGAACCTTCTTTATTTCTAAAATCTCTATAAATATGTTTATATCCTAAATTATCTACCCAAGCTACACTACCGCCGGCGTCACTAACATTTAATCCTCCATTCATGCACATTTCTCCTATTCCCATATTAGGACCATTTGATAATTTGCTAAAAACTTCACCATTAACCGTTTTTACAGGATCTGAACAACTATTTTTATCTCTACCCTGCCAAGCGTCAACTTCAAATTTTCTAGCAATACCTTGTGAATTAACGTAATATTTACTAATAGTATTACCATCATTATAATTAATTACTTTATTTTGAACATCAGTTGCAGTTTCATTTTGTCTTGTTACTAATTCTTCTAAATATTTTTTATATGTTCCAGTATAATCGGTCATATCTTTATTAAATTCTGCTTCTAATGCACTTAATTGATTCAATTCAGCTAAATTTTTAGATTCAACAGGATTTTCTATAGGTATTTGAGAAGCATAACCTTCTTTTATAGAAGAATAACTAAATTGTTGTTTTAAATTATTTACAATATTAAGCTTACCACTAGATATTAATTTTAAACTTTTGTTATTTATCTTTTTGTTATGTTCTTTAATATATTGTTTAAACATTATTCCTTGATTTAAATCAGTCATATATATAAACTATTCATAGAAAACAAATTTAATATAAATTATTTATTGTTTTAATTGTTTATATATAAAAAAAGTTATTGTAGATATAGATAATATATAAAACGATGCTTGAATATAAGTTTCACTATTATAATTATATTTATCTGTCTTCATTCTACCTGAAGCGTTATTTGTATTAATTTCATTTTTTAATGTCTGTTTACTATTTCCAATACTTCTTTTTAATATATCCATCTTATTATCCCAACTTTTTAAATAAACATTTACACCATTTGAAACACCCGTTAATTGAGCATCTAAAGTTAAAAATTTACCATATGTATTCGCTAAATTTGATAAAGCTTGTGCATTAACTGTATTATTATTTTCTAATTCAGCAGATGGTTTTGTATTTATATATGTTGTACTTTGAGCATCCCATATTTTTTTAAGTGAATCTAATTTTTCTTTTAAAGCCTTGCTAGACATATATATAATTATAATAATTTATTTACAAAATCTATAGTATTTTGTTGTTAAAGATGTTGGACTAGACCTAGTAATTTCTGCAACTTGTCCAGGTTTAATTCCAATAGCAGTTGCTACGGGATCAAATCTTGATATTTCTGGCCAATGACTATCTTTAACAATATTATAGAATTTTTCTACTTCTTTTTTTTCAGATTCATTTATAATTCTATGTTCCGGAACTAGAGTATGGTCTAAAATATTAAATAAATAATCGTGAATATTATAAATATTTACATAATATTGGTCATTTTTATAAGTCATATCTAAAACATTTATTAATGTATCATTTGGTTTATCCTTTCCAACAATAATTAAATTATCAGAAGGCTTGAGTGTTTCTTCTACATTATAAATATCTTCAATATAATCTTGAATATGCGTTTTACTGATTTTTGTCTTTAGATGATATTTAAAATATAATTTTTCATCTGTTTCTGGGTTAGTTAATTCCATATCTAAATTACATGTTCCAAAAAGAGTAGAAATTTCTGGAATATTAAAATCTTTATATTGGTCAATATTAAAACCTCGCCTTTCTGCTAAGTTCAACATAATTTTTCTAGATCTAAAAATTTTAGCTATAGTCTGTGAGTTAGTTGCCTTTGCCTTTTTAGACATTATATAATATATTATTAATAGTTTTATATTTATTTCAATTTTAAAAATATAAAACGCTTAAACTATTTTTTTCTTGTCTCCACTTTCACCTTCTTCTTCTCCTTCTTTATTTTCAGAATCATCTTCAATAGTAGATAACTTTTCTAAACCTTTGTTGTCTGCTGGATTATTATCCAAAGAACTTATTCTATTTAAAATTTTTTCTCCTTTTTCATCTACTTCTTTTTTCTCCTCAGGCGGGGTTCTTTCATCCTCTGGAGATGGAGTTAATGGAGACATCGAAACAGGAGATAAACCACCTTCTTCATCGCTAAAAGCTTCTTCTTCCAATTCATCGTAATTTCTAGGCTTTGGAGAAGGGCCAGGATTAGATACTTGTGGAGAATTAAAAATAGGACTTTTAGGACCTTCATCTTGACTAGGAACATCCTCTGTAATAGGAACATCACCCGGACTATATGGATCATAACTGGGACTTTTTGATGGAGTTTCTAATTCATCATCATAAGAATCTCTATATTTACCCTTAAAATCTCCATCTATAGCCATAGTAATATATTTCATATCTTCGTCATCAAATTCAATAATCTTATATGTAGTTCTAGGTTCTGGGTCGCCTTCAAACATTACTAAATCACCTGGGTTAAATCTATATTGACTTTTATGTTGACCAAATTCTTCCTGTTCGATAAAAGGCTGTAAATTATCTTTCATTACATCACCGTCAAAACCAAAAGGTTGGGTATATAATGGTTTTTCGTCTTGGAAATAATCAATACTATTTGAAACAGGTTCAGGAGTAGGCGTGTGATCTGTTAATTTATCATGATCGATTATCGCACTTTCCTTCATACCACTAAATCTTAATCTACTAGAAGAAATATCATTGTCTTTTGTTTTCTCAGTAACTTCTTCTAAATTGTCAAACCCCAATATTTTAATATCGTCTCCTTCTGTTAAACTTGTTAATTGTTCTACATTATCTTCTGTAATAATACGCATTTGACAATTCATTGCTTGTAATTCTTGATTTAATAATTTAAAAGCATACGGAACCTTAACTATACTGAAATCTCTACCATATTTACTCACGTTAACAATATTCATATTATCATCAACGTTAGATACAAATTTTAACGGACCATCCGCCATTGGACTTAAGAAAATATTTTTACTTTCATTATAAATAGCAATACACCCCGTTTTATTACAAATCGCCATTTCATATTGGTCTCCTCTAACCATCATTGATTCTTTAATAAAACTACTCATACCGTGTGCGATTAAACAATCGCGGTCCATTTCTCCAATTCTTAATCCTCCGTCATTTGCTCTTCCCTGAACTGTTTGCCTGGTTAAAACAGTTCTAGGTCCCCTAGCCCTATAATTTACTTTATCTTTGGGCATATGTTTAAGACGTAAATAAAAGGTTGGGCCAAAATAAATTTCTGTTTCTAACTGTTCACCAGTCATTCCATTATATAATATTTCACACCCAGATGAATGATATCCAAATTTTGTTAATGATTTACCTAATTCTTTATGTTTTGAACCTTTATTTACAAATGCTGTACAATCTCCAAACGCACCTACATTTACACCTACTTTGCTAGTAATACATTCTACAAGATGCCCAATAGTCATGCGTGAAGGCATTGCGTGGGGATTTACAATTATATCAGGTTTTATTCCATCAGCAGTAGTAGGCATATCAGCTTCATCAAGAATTATTCCTATCGTACCTTTTTGACCTGCTCTAGAACAAAACTTATCTCCAATTCGAGGGATACGTTCTGAACGTATTTTTACCTTTGCTATTCTTTTTCCTTCTTCGCCCGTTGTCATAAAAGAATGATCAACTACACCAACTTGCCCTTTTTTTGTTTTTACAGAATTATCAACATAAATACCAGGATTTAAAAAACTATTAGTTCCCATACCAATAACAACTGTTTTTTCACCAACTTTTGTCCCTTCCTTTATTAAACCAGAATTTGGGTCTAAATGACTATAATCATAACCTTCTTTGGTTTCTAATACATTATCTTTATTGGTATCCATAAATTTTGTTTCTATTTTCATACCCATCATGTTTTCTACTTCTTCATGTGCTTTATAAGTATTGTAATATGTAGTTCTAAAAATACCACGTTCTAATGCTCCTCTATTTACAATAACAGCATCTTCTACATTATACCCAGTGTGACACATAATAGCAACTATAGCATTTTCACCATAATTATGTTCTTCATTTGTAATATATTTTAAATATCTACTTTTAGTTAATGGTGTTTGACCATTATTTAATACATAAGATGTTTTATCTAATCGTACCTGGTAATTAGAACTATAAACAGAAACTCCTTGTTTAGCTTGTCCACAAGAGAAAGCATCACGAGGATATGGATTATTTTCAGGAAAAATAACTTGATTACCCATAATACTTAAAATAAGAGATGGGTGAATTTCCGTATGAGTAACTCTATTAGAAGCATAGTCTTCTGGTTTTAAACTACTATGTGCTAATATCATTGTTTCAGCTTCTGAAGTATCTATATATTCAACTACAGAAGCATTTCTAATTAATGATTCTTGTGTTGCTTTATTTAAAGTAACTTTACAATCATCTTCAAGTAAATTTTTCTTATTTCCAAATCCCTTTGTAATTTGATTCCAAGTTATACTATTATCTGCTATTTTTGCTTTTAAAATATCTCTATCCCAACTTTCAATACCATTCATAATATAATATAATGGTCTAACAGGTCTTCCTGAGTCAGTGCATATAATGATTTCATTTTTTTTAATATCAAATCCAATACTTGTATAAAGATCAATCATGTTATTTCTACGATGTAATCTCATAAGTTTAATTATATCTATGGGTTCGTTAGTAGCACCAATCCAAGCACCATTAATAAATATTTTAGTAGTATTTTTAAGATATTCTATAGAACATTCTTCGAGCAATTTAACACCTTTATTTGGAAGTTTGCGAAAATATTCTATATATGGTAATCCAGAACAACCTTTTGTAATAACAGTAGAAATGGATAGATGTTTATGTAACCCTACATTTCCACCATCAGGTGAATGTAATGGACACAAATATCCATATTGTGTTCCGTTAATAAGTCTAGGAGCAATCATTTTACGACCGGTTCCCATATTTAAATTCGTTTTTCGCAATTGACATACAAATCCAAAAAAAGTGAGTCTATTTAATTCTTGTGCTACACCAGGCATTTTTGTATGTGGATGAGCACCCCAATTTCCTTTAAACGCTTTTTTAAACCCTGTTTCAACGATTCTATCTTTAAAATAATGATTTCTATTATCAGTTACAAATTTTATAAAATGTTCGTTTTGATAATTATCTAAAGTGTTATTATATAAATATTCTTTATCCATTTTTAAATAAATATCATCTTGTTGGAGTTTGAAATATTCTTTAAACAAGTCCTTTATTAATGTTCCGGATGTAATAAATCTTTTATATCTATAATTATCTCTACTGGTTGGTTTTTGAGCACCAACAGAAACAGCTAATAAATTTTTAACCATATAACCCAAATATAATGCTTTGGATTTAAAATTCAGCTCACCAATATGAGGTAAAAAAAAGTTCATTAAAATATGAAGAACATGATTTACAGTATATCCCTTGGTAAATTGTTTAATATATTCTAAAGCAGCATTTTGCGTGAAAATAGTACTAGCATCATGAACACAAGGAATAAATAAATCAATATAATTTTCATATTTTTCTAAGTCTAATAAACAATGGCGAATAATTTCTTTATCAGATACAACACCTAATGCTCTGAAAACTAAAAATAAAGGTATTGCTTTTCTTACTTGAGGAATACTAACAACAATTTGTTTATTAGTAATAGATGGTTGTTCTCTAACCATTCTTATCGAAAGTGTTCTAGAAGGTTTACTAACATCTTCGGATACAGACCTAATTTCGGCAGCATATGAATATTTATCACTTGGATCTTTTAACACATATAACATATTATCAGCTCTTGTTTCTTGTGTAACAATAGCTTTTTCACTTCCATCAATAATAAAATAACCACCTCTATCATTTTTACATTCACCCATATTAAATCTTGCTTCGCGATTTAAACTATTTAATAAACATAAATTTGACTGTAACATAATAGGGAAACGTCCTAAATAAATTTTTTCTAATGTTTCCGTGTGTTCTAATACTCTAAATTTATTTTTTTTAGATGAACCATCTTCTTTATCTATTAATATTTTGAACTTAACATCTATATCATAATGAATTGTAAATCCATAAGTCATATTTCTTAAACGCGCTTCATTGGGATACATATAATGTTCGCGTTTTTCACCGTCATTTTCGTCATAAATAATAGGTTTTCCATAATATATTTTATCTGTATTAATTCCACCAAAATAAAGTTCGCATTCTAATTTATAGTCATCAACATCTTTATCATATTCTTTAAAAAATCTTAAGGGACTATTATTCTTAAATACTTCATGTAACCCAGTCGAAAAGAATTGATTATATGAGTCAATATGGTGTTTCACTATCATATTTGGGTTATCTTTAAACATTGTGTCTATTACTTTCCATGATAAATCATTTGAATCCATATATATACTCATTAGCATATTTTTTTAAAATATTAATAAACTAATATTATTAATCAATTAATATATAATTACATATGGTTTAAAGTAAGAATTAAAAGTCCAATTAAAATAAACATAGCTAAAAATGGTAATAAAACAAATAACCAACTTATTTTACTGTAACCTTTCTTACATAATAAATTAAGCAAATAAGTCCATACTAATACATATACTACTTCAAATACTATATAAACAGCATTATTAATAGGAGAATTTGCTTTCATTAATCCACAAGCAAAAGAATTAGGATTTCCGATATTTTGATAACAACTAGATAAAACAGCTAATGTAGATAATCCTAAATATAACTGTGCAGGAGTGCATAACGAATTAAATAATTTATAAGTGTTCATATATTATTTAATAATATTTTAATTCTTTGGTGTATAATCAGCAGCAGTCATAGAACCGGCTTGATACATATCGGGAACATTAGCAGTACTATAAGGTGCTTTGGGTGATTTTAATAAAGCAGGTTGATGAGTTGGTGTAGCGCTAACTTCTGATTTATTACCAGCATATAAATGTTTTGTGTTTAGAGCAGCATTTGTTCCTTTATAATAAGCAAGTAATCCATCGCCTAAACCCCAATCATCCCAAAAAAATCCACCCTTCATATTTTTTCGACCTTTTCTGCGTCTTTTACGTCCACCTTTTTTTCCACCCATTGGTTTTGGCGAAATAGGGTTTCTAGTATTTCTATTTAAACTCATAGGATCAGGAAAAAAGGGATTTGTATTATTTGGATAATGAGTATAAACTTTACCTATATCTGTAGGCAAATCGCAGTTAAATCCACTACAGGCAGGAGATGCTAGTAAGCCTTTTCCTGAACCACCTTTCATGCGACGTTTTGTTTTACGTCTTCTTCTACGTTTTTGTTTTTTTGATTTTCTACGCTTTTTCTTTCTTATAGTTTTTCTACGGCGTTTTTTACCACCATTCATTCTTGAATATTTATATCGTTTAGTAAATCGAACCATATAAATATTGTGAAGATTTAAAAAAAATTTTATAAAATTAATTATTTATTCTATATCAACATGAGTAAGCATATGTCTTCGACAACACATTTTTGTTAAATGTAATTTATCTAAAACATCACCCTCAGGTGTTTTTTTAATATTATTTTCGTCTAAATAAATATTTTCATCCAAAGACATTTCATTTTGTACCTTTATTTTACGCACTTCTTTTACGTAATATAAATATTTATCAGCTAAAACCATTCCACAAGTAAAACACTTAACTGGTATAATCATGTTATTTATACATATTTAAGATATAATATCTATAAATCAATTTTCATCAACAACTATTATTTAGTTTTTTTCCTGAAGATGGACCATTTTGATAATAAAATTCCTCCCATGGAGCTAGCGTTCCATCTTTTTTTTTAAAACATTTATCTTCTGG
>Ga0315315_10000764_pt1 | contig 28280 bp, 16 predicted proteins | sample M140m3416metaG_FD_203699 | JGI IMG/M metagenome (GOLD analysis project Ga0315315, IMG submission 203699) | Ammonia-oxidizing marine archaeal communities from Monterey Bay, California, United States - M1 40m 3416 | ecosystem: Environmental > Aquatic > Marine > Intertidal zone | place: USA... | reverse complement strand
GTCTTACAGGTCAGCGGTCGCTTTTTTTGGCGGTATTGTTGAGGTTCTAAGCATTTTTTTGGCTTCACTGTGACGGTCGTGAAACCATCGGCGCGGCAGCGTGACACTTGAGTGACGCGCCCTGGTTTAATCCTCGCGCGCTTGTAATAAGGTGGCCGATTCTCAACTCAGATCCTGATGGTCTGGGGTGAGCAACACAGAACATCTCTCGAAGATTCTTTAGGACATCATCATGAACCGGATTCACAGCACACTCACCACCATGGCACTCGTTGCCTCCATCTCTGGTTGCGGTGCCGAGGCTACAAACGACAGCGTCGTCGACGGAACCCCGGTCACGATGGACTGGGACAAGGGCGAGACCTTCTACTTGGCCACTTCCTACCGCCGCACAAGCGTGAAGACGGAAGAGAACCCAGTCGATATGCAGGCAGCCTTCAACGGTACAGCGATTCCTACCTTTGGAGAGAGCTGGACCGAGGAAGTGGTCTGGACCTACCAGGTCGTCGAGTCTGACTTGATGCCTTCTGCTGCTGATGAGCTCTACCGATTCTCTGCCACAGAGAAGGGCATGGAGCCGCTTGCTGTCATCAAGGCCAGCCTGGACACAAGCCTGAACACAGACGAGTCGCTTCTCGAGGCCGACCCGGTTGTCTACATGGTCTTCCGGGAAGACCGCGACCGGATGGTCGGCTTGATTACCTTCGTCAATGTCGCCGGTGAGCGCCAAGAGCGTGCATACAGCGCCAGCGAATTGGAGCGCTCATGGTCGACGCTCAGTCAGTCCATGCTGACGAAGGCGCCGACATACCTGGCTCCATACTCAGCACGCTGGGGCAACGACGCCCGGACACTCGAGAACGGGTCGACTGTTGAGTCCGTCAAGGTCGATGAGACGACCACAGACATCTACTACACCGATGAGATGGGCGGTGACATGGTGGTCAGCCGCTACGAGGCTGGCCAGCCGTGGCCGACCTGGACAGCGTCAGGGAACGTTGATGTCCGGATGCTCTCAGCAAATGATCTCGACGATATTCGCTTCAACGCTGGCGGCCTGAACCCGCTGCCGGACACCGACAACTTTGACTACCGGGCTGCACTGCAGACCGCGATTGACATTGACGATGCCCTCAAGCTCGATCTGGCTGCCCTCGAGACCGGCCAGCTTGAAGCTGAAGTTGCTCAAGAGTTCAAGCCATGGGCCGGTGCATGGTGGTCCCTCCGCAAGGGTCTGTTGATCTGGGGCTACGACGGACGTCCCTCCTTCTCTGGAGAGATTCGCGACCAGATCGATCCCCTCAAGAAGGAGATGGATGAGCTCTCAGCCAAGCTTCGTGAGATGGACGATGACGACACCGAGCGTGAGTCCACCATCGAGACCTACAGAGAGACACAGGGCAAGCTGGTCGACATCATCAAGGAGTTCTACAACGGACTTCTTGAGGGCCTCGACAGCGGAAAGATTCAGATCGCTGACGGTAAGATCATCAAGGCCGCCACCGAGGCCGAGGTTGGTGAGGAAGGCGAAGAAGGCGAAGAAGGCGAGGCTGGCTGGGAGTACGAGCTCAACAAGCTCTCCCCGATGGACAAGTTTGCTGTGTCTCAGTACCTCGAGGGCAACACCTACCCGAACCCATTCCTCATCTCCGGTTGGGAGATCCTGAACTCATACAACCCAGGTGGCGAGAGCTGGTGGGGTCACTGCAACGGCTGGGCCGCGGCAGCCATCCTGACTCACGAGCCACGTGAGTCCATCACCTTCGATGCTGGCGGTGTCGATATTGAGTTCACGACTGCTGACCAGAAGGGTCTGCTCACCGAGTCTCACTACGGTGTGTACAGCCAGTTCTATGGTGGTCGCTACAACGGTGAAGAAGACGATGTCTCTGACCTGAGCCCGAAGGCCTTCCACAAGCTGGTGTCCTTCTTCATCGATGAAATCGGTGTTCCGATGGTCTTCGACACCACCGCCACTGAGGCGGTCTGGAACTTCCCCGCCTACGGCTACTCGATGAATGTTGTCGAGACGACTGACCCAGACGCCGCGATGCTGGTCAACGTGAACACTGCATCTGAGCGTGACCTCGCAGCGCTGCCTGGCATCGGTGATGTGGTCGCGGCTCGCATTGTTGAGCACCGCTACTACAACGGGCCTTTCCAGACTGTTGAAGAGCTGAAGAGTATCGAGGGTGTGGGCGAGGCTCGCTATGAGGACTTCGTGTCACTCCTGACCGTAGATGCCTTCCAGCGCAGCTTCAAGATCACTGCTCGCGTGACCCTCACCACAGATGGTGTCGATGAGGACCACGTCGATGGTGATGAGCCACGGAACTTCACGGATACCTGGACCTACACACTCAAGACTGATGCGGACGGCCTGGTCGTCGGCGGTGAGTGGAAGGACGAGAAGGACCATCCTGACTTTGCATGGATCCCGTACCACAACACGAGTCGTCGTGAGACAGGTGGTTCAGAGAACCCCTTCCTCGCCTACGGTGCACTGCTCGACGTGGTTGGCGACGACATCGAACGCAAGTAAGCTGTACACATGAAGCGAATCTGGCTGAGTCTCTGTCTTGTTCTCTGCGCCTGTGGGTCTGCCCCGCAGGGCGAGGGCAAGATTGAGATTGATGAGGACTGGACCTCACCCAGCACAAGTGAGTACCTGGGCATCCTGGTGACGCCTGACGAGGTCATCGTGCCCGTCGGTTCATCGGTGCAGCTCGAAGCGCTCGGGCTCAAGGACTCTCGAGAGACCGTAGATCTCACCGACGCTGTTCAATGGGAGAGCAGTGCTCCGTCAGTAGCTTCAATCAGCAATGGCATGAGCGAAGAGGGCAGGCTGACCGGTGTCAGTGCTGGCAGCACGATCATCGTCGCAGACTTCGATGGTGTTGAGTCTGTGCCGTCTCGAATCACTGTCACCGATGCAGGCCTGGACAGGCTGGTCATCTCACCCTCTTCGGTCACCGTAGGGCTGTGGGACACGATCAAGTTGTCAGCGGAGGCAACCTTCTCAGATGGGCGATCTTCCGATGCCTCTGGGCAGGTTCGATGGATCACTGGTGACGGCAGTATTGTTCAGTTTGGCAGCGATGGTGAACTGGAGGGTGTCGGAATCGGCAGCACGACAGTGTCGGTTGAATGGGACGGTGTGGCTTCGGACCCGATCGCAGTCGAGGTGGTCAACGAGGTGTCTACAACGTCCACGGACTTGTACATCGACTGGGTAAGCGGTGTCGTTGATGACGGAGTAGTTGAGATCATCGTGAGTGTTCACAACGACTCTGATGCTCCGGTCACCGGCGTCTGGGTCGACCTCTTCATCGACCCCATCCTCACGCCGACCTACGGTGATTGGCCGACCTGGTACCACATGATTGAGTACATCGGTCCCGGGGAGTCGGCGTCGGTGACAATGTCTGCATCGACTGCAGCCTCATCTCATGACTTCGCCATCTTGATTGACTCCCTCGATGATGTTGATGAGACCAATGAGTCCAACAATCTCTATGAAGGCTCAACGGATGACGGGGCGGGGTCGACGGGTGGTGGAGGCGCTGAGTCGGATGGTAAGGCCAACCTCATCATTCGCTATGCGGTCGCATTCTCTGGTGATGACGAGACGGAGTACTGGATAGACGTCGAGAATGTGGGTGATGCGTTGGCTGACAGCTTCTATGTTGATGTCTTCCATGACCGAGCGTACAGCGATGAGCCGGCCCTCTTTGAGGACGGCGATGCGTACCACTTCTTCGATGAGGGGTTGCCAGCGGGTGAGACGGCCTACGTCACAGTGGTCGTCGATGAGACCTGCTCCGACTGCGGCTCATGGCTGTTGATCGACAGCTATGACATGGTCGATGAGTCCGACGAGTCAGACAACACTGAGTACTACTTTCCGGAGTAGTCTCGGCGCCGCCACATGCTCAGCAGTCCGGCAAGCAGAGCCCAGCGAAGGTGAGGCATTGCTGGCGCTTGCGAACACCCGCAGCCCTTGTCGCACGGGTCTTCTTTTATCTCTTCATCAGCGCTGGGCTCGTCCCACTCGTCTTCTGAGTCGCCTGTGAGCGCGCTGGATGTCGAGCTGCCATCACTCATGTCGGTGCCGCTGACACCATCGCCGCTGATGTCGTCGCCGCCCTCATCGCCAGGCTCTGCGGTGTCACACGGACTTCCGCCCTCATCGCTGCCTTCAGGCGGCACAAAGCCGCTGTCGTCTTCGTCTAAGCCGAAGGCAACCAGGTCAAGGGTCACGACGCTGGTGTGAGGCTGAAAGCCCTTGTCCCAGGCGACGAGGAGCTGGTCGAGGTGGCGGGCGAAGGATGGTCGAGCAGAGCCCATTCCCGATCCGTCCGTGTTGTCGCTGACCTTGATGGTCTCCATGGTCTCGAAGTCATCGTCGAGGACAGCGAGGTAGACGTCGCCATCTCCCGCGAGGTATTGGCCAGGCTCCTCGATGCCCAAGAAGCCAAGCAGCCAGTAGTCGCCGACTCGCATGAGCGCTTGAGGCCAGAAGTGACTGTGGAGGCTCGGGTCGGGCGTGAAGACAACGCGCTCATCAACCGAGAGGTCGCGGTTGATCCAGATGGCCTCGAGGTTCGGCGTATCAAAGCCGCCATTTGACGTCATGAGAAAGCGGTCAGACCTGCTGTCGTACTTAAATGCACCGCCAGAGATGTGTGAGCCGATGTCGAGCTCATGGGTGGCGCTCACAGTCGCGTCTGGCCCGATCTCGAAGAGCGTTGCGCCAAAGCCCATGTGGTTGGTGAAGGCCACGCCCTGGAGATGCTCCGAGCAGATCACGGGCATGTCGTTGTGTGCGCGCTCTGGGGCATCCTCCTCGATTGTGGCTTGGGCTGTGATGTCCCAGTCCTCCGTATAGCGGGCGGCGCGGGCGCCATCATTTGTGACATTGAGCGAGTAGATGTGGAGAAAGCTGCCATCTGGGCAGCGCTCAATCCCATGATCCTTGGTGTTCTCCCACTCAGACAGTCGCATTCGCGACGACATGTCCAATGTTAGGTCCTCAGTCATCGGCGCAACATTGTACCCGGGCATCCCGTCGAACTCCCAGTGATGGGTCATCCACCAGCCGCCGTCGGTCAGATTGTTGAAGACCCGCACCCAATTCAATCCGCCGACATCTGGCCCAGAAGGCACCTCATCGGGGCTTGCGGATAAGAAGAAATCACCAGCCATGCTTGGCGTGGAGAAGAGAAAAAGTCCGAGCAGTAGGTTCTTCATGGGACCATCTTAGCCTGAGGTTTGGCTAACCCGCATCTGTCGCGGCCTGGGCCGCTTGGGCGCCTCGGTCACGGTCGCCGTCGACCACAAAGAGGAGTTCCTTGTTTCGGGTGTGGCTGACCTGGCCGACACGCTCACCGCTCGGGCTGTGGATTCCGATCTGGGCGCCGACGTAGCGCTTGTAGTCCCTCTCCACAGTGTGGACCTCACCACGTGCACTCAGGATGGATTGTATGGATTCGCGGCTGAGGTAGCCCTCGTTATTGAAGGAGACAACCAGTCGGTCGACATCGAGCGCATCCACGACAGCTGCAAACGCAGCCTCGATCTTGGGCTTAGAGTTGAAGTCACTCTTCTCTGTTTTACAGTCCATGCGCTTCTGGGCGATCCCGTAGACCTCGGGCTGATCCCAGCGAACCAGTGTCTCCCAGATGTGGTAGTTCGAGCGGTAGCTGTGCTGATTGTACGGAGGGTCTAGATAGGCGGCTTGTCCTGTGAATCCACGTGCCACCTCAGCGGCGTCGAGCTGTGTCGCTGTGCCCTTACCGTCGATGAGCTCAGGCACACGGAGAGCGAGGGGCTTCAGAGCACGGCTTGCCCACTTCTTCAGGTACGCCATCTGCACACCTGTGGTGCTGTCCACGCGATCGGCGGCCTCCATCAGGCTGATGAGTGCGATGGATCGAAGCGGCTCCTCGAGCTCGAGTGTCTCGATGTGCTCCCGGATCCCCTCGACACGGCCGCCATTGTCTGGATGGAAAAAGCGTGCCTGCTCACAGTAGGTCTCTGTGAACCAGCCTGGGCTGGGGGCCACCTCGCCGAGTGCTGCAATGAGCTTCGAGGCAGGCGCGAGCCACTCGGCACGATCAGCTTCGATGTAGCATCGGGCGATGGTGTGCGCGTAGGCGTTGTGATCATTCGATGTGACGGTGAAGCCTGCGTGCTTGAGTGCTTGTCCGACTCGGCTCGTACCGCTGAAGACATCGAGCACTGAGGCTGGGCGATCGAGGTCTTCCAGTGACGCTGAGATGGTCTTGATGAGCAGTCGTTTGGAGCCAAGGTACTTGATCATTGCTTCACCTCGGGACCAGCGAGCCGCCGCTGCACCTTGACCCATATCGGGCGGAGTGCCCGAATGCGCAGGAGAAGTGCCAGTGAGATGAAGATCAGTCCACCGGCTGCACTGAGCACAATGACATGAAGGTGTCCCATCGCCGGCAGGACGGTGCTGAGGGTGTGTACCGCTGCACCCATGACTGCTGAGGCGAGGGCGATGCGCGCAAGCTCCGACCACAAGCCTTCCTGCCAGCCCTCGAGTCGCCTGTGGAGTACAGCCATCATCACGATGACCTCGAGGCTGACGGTGACGGCATGGGACAGTGGAAGACCGATGAGACCAAACAGATCGAGCAATAATAAGGCGACAGGAATCTTGATCGCCATGACAACAAGAGACAAGCGCATCGGCAGATACGGGTCGCGGAGCGCAAAGAAGATGGGAAGCAGCACACGGTGCGCGCAGATGCCAATGACAGCAAATGCGTAGCCTCTGACCAGCTGAGCAGTGGCTTGAGTGTCAGCGGCACTGAATGCGCCCCGCTCGAAGCACAGCGCAACAAGGGGCTCAGCGAGCAGGTGGACGCCGACGGCTGCAGGCAAGACCCACAGCAGGGCGCCCTCGATGGCCTCGCTCAGTGTCAGGCGTGCGCCTGCTGTGTCGTCTTGGGCCCACTGAACACTGAAGCGTGCCATCGCAGCGACGGCAATACTGCCTGCGATCACGCTCAGCGGAATTTGAACAAAGCGAAATGCCAGCATCAGCCAGCTGACGGCACCATCACCCGCGCGGCTCGCCAGTTGGAGTTCTACCAAGAGGTTGAACTGGACCACGATCACCCCTACGAGTCCTGCACCCGCAAATTTGAGTGCTCGCCCGAGGGCGGGGTGTGCTCTGAGTGTTGGTCTGAAGCGAAAGCCCTCTCGACGCAGTGCTGGGAGCTGGATTCCCGCGGTGATGAGGCCCGAGAGTGTGGCGGCGAACGCCACGGCGCCGATGGCTGGAGTCGATGTCAGCGCTGCCCACTGTTCGCCGCCCAGGCAGGCGGCGATGATCGCCAGGTTGAGCACGGCCGGAGCCAGTGCAGGAAGGAAGAACTTCCCCCGAACGTTGAGCATGCCACCGAACAAGGCGGCAATGCTTATGCCCGCAAGAAAGGGGGCGAGCAGTCGGGTCAGCCATGACGCGAGCTCGACCTTGCCTGGCTCGGCGCTGAAGCCGCTCGCCAAGGCCAGAACCAGCGGCTCGCTGGCAAAGAAGATGACCATGGTCACCAGCCCGAGAGCGACCAAGAGAAAGCCGAGCATTGCGTTGGCCAGTGCCCACCCGCGCTCAACACCCTCCTTTGCGTTTGTCTCGGCAAAAAGCGGCACAAAGACATTGGAGAGGGTGCCCTCAGCCAGCAGTTCGCGGAAGAGGTTCGGAACCCGGAAGGCCACAAAGAAGGCATCTGCTGTGGCGCCAGCCCCGAAGACGCTCGCAAAGATGACATCACGCAGAAAGCCCGAGGCTCTGCCCAGGCTCTGGGCGATACCGGCTGCGAGGGCGCCTCGGCCCATCGCTGGTGGTTCTTGGGGCGGTTGCATGGGAGTCCATAGCGCCCTGAATCAGGCCCGCCAATGCCGCTTTGTCATGGTAGCCTGCAGTCATGACGTGGGGATTCAGAGCGAGATGGACTGGGGCTGCCCTCGCGGTAGTCTGCCCAGTGGTGTTGTGGGCGGCCACCTCCGGTCCTGATTCTGCTGGTCTCATCTTGATCGACAGCGTCGAGGATGATGGGCCGCCGCACGTGATGGTCGACATGGGCTCAGCCTCAGCAGTCGAGGCGGGGCCAATCGAGCTGCCGTTTGCGTTTGGGTGGGGATCTGAACTCTATGACTCGGCGACCCTGAGCGAAGCGGGAAGCCTCAGCTTCGATGGGACGCCCGCAGCGTGTCCAGGAGAGGGTGACTGGTCTGGCTTTCTCGCTGGAGGGTTGGGGTCGACCATTCTCTTCAGAGAGCTCGGCCGCTTTCCTCGTCGCGGCCTCGTCTGGGACTGGGCGGGTCGCCAGCTGGTCCTGCTTGAGGATCGGTATGAGGGTGTGATTCATGTCGACGCGGTCGCTGAACACGCGGGTCTTGGTGCGCAGGCAGGCTCGGGTTCTGGAGTCACCTGGACGTGTGACGACGCGATCGACGTCGTTGGGCGAACGGCCTGGATGTCGAAGGACACAAGCCGCTCGGTAGCGCAACTGAGATCAACCTCAGCGCTGAGCCAGGCGTGGTGGGGGAGTCATGCCGCCGAGTTCTTCGGGGAGTCAGTTGCTGTCGGAGCGGTGAACGAAGATGCGCTCAGCGAGGTCCTCGTGGGTCAGCCGGAGTTGGATCGGGCGCACCTCTTCTATGGTGCATTTCGAGATGACATCACGGAGTCTGATGGCGCATCGCTTGTGCTGACAGGTCCCGATGGCTCGGGCTTTGGTCGAGCAGTATTGCTGACTGATGTGGATGGCGACGGGCTGGATGATGCGCTGGTCTCCGCGCCCGCGGCTGGGGCCGGCACGATCTATGTATTCTTGGCGGCGACTGGATTGAGCGGTGAGCGCAGCAGTGCCGATGCTGACGGCTGGATCCTGGGTCCTGATGGAGTGGGTGCGATGGGTGAGACCATGGCCCTGGGTGACTATGACGGCGATGGCGAGATCGACCTCGCGGCAGGGGCACCGGACTCCCACACGGATGCGGCCTTTGGCGGTGCGGTCATGGTTGTCTATGGTCCCGATCTCGGCGATGGTGAGCGGGTCTCAGTGCCCACAGATGTTCGCTACGGTGACCACGCGGGTGGCTTGATGGGCACCAGTCTCGTCGCCATTGATCTGGACGGCGATGGCGTGGATGAGCTGGCTGTGGGTATTCCAGGCGGCGATGGCAGTGAGCCGGACTCAGGTCAAGTGGCTGTCTTCTCAGTGCCGCTGGGCCTGAGTGATGCAGCCCCCATTACTCTCATTCAGGGCGCTGAGGACGGAGACAAGTTTGGGTCGTCACTCGCAGCAGGTGCGCTGAGCGGGCCGGCGAACATCGATCTCGTCGTCGGTGCTGTGGGTGTAGACATCTTCGGTGGTCGAACGGGTGCTGCATATGTGTTTACAGATCCTGACACGGGGGTAATCGATACGCTGGATGCCACTGTGACCATCACCGGTGATGCCGGTGGGTCGGCCGCCGGGTCATCGATAGCGGTCGGGCAGCTCGATGACGATGCGCCTCTTGAGTTGGTGCTCGGTGCCAGCGGCGGCAGTCCGTCCTTGGGCGGCGGCGGCATGGTGGCGATCTTCAGGCAGTTGCCAGGTGCGGATGTGTTGCTCAACGAGGCTGATCACAGGCTGTATGGAGAGAGCTCAGGCTCAGCCTTGGGATCGAAGGTCGGGATAGCGGAAGATCTCCAAGGCGATGGCTACCCAGATGTTCTCGTGGCAGCTCCGCTGGACTCTCCTGGAGCCCGGACGGGTGCCGGCGCGGTCTGGGTCTGGCCCTTCATACCGGCCTATCTCGACATGGATGGGGATGGCTTTGTTGCAGCGGTGTCAGGTGGGCTGGATTGTCAGGATGCTGATGCGAGCGTGAATCCAAATACGCTGGAGATACCTGGCAATACGGTAGACGACGACTGTAATGGCTGGGTGGATGACTTGTTTGTGCCGCGCAGATCCGATCTCGGCTGGCGCTATGACCTCGCAGATGTGCTGAGCGTTGATGGCGGTAGGGTTTTTGATTTCGAGGATGCGGTCGAAGGCGTGGCTGCGGATGATGTTTACAGCAGCGAGGGAATGGAGCTTATTGCCTCTGGAGCAGCCAGAGTGAAGCCCAGTATTTGGGGTGCGGATCCCGTAGATGCCTTGGGCGTCAGGGTCACCGCGGGCAGTGATGCAAATGACCTCATCTTCGACTTTCTCGCGCCGGTTGATGCCATCGGGCTGCGCATCCTCGATGCCGAGGTGGGCCTCCGGATGGATGCATTGTTCGAGGGCGAGCTGGTCGTAGAGGGCTACTTCTTTGAGGCTGACGGTCCAGACACGCCAGGCGGTGTGTTTCAGGCCTTCACCTTTGCCTCGCCGATAGACACATTTCGGATTGCAGCCAGCTCACCGAATGGCTGGGGTGTGGACGAGGTTGAGGTCATCTTTGCTGCTGGCACAGACCGTGATGGGGATGGATTTACGGTAGAAGATGGGGACTGCGACGACTTTGATGCCGACGTGAGCCCTGCGGGTACAGAGATCTATGGAGATGGCATCGACAATGACTGCGATGGTGTCATCGATGGCGGTGCACCGGGGGTCTACTACTCAGAGGGAGCGTTTGCCTCGACTGTGAGCATCATCGGCGATCGGATTGACTTCGAGGAGCCTGTGCTCGGTGCAGTCATCACCAACCAGTATCTGCTTCGAGGTGTGGAGTTCGCTGGCGGACTCACCGTCGCTGAAGACATCGGCCTGACGCCTCCGCGAGACACGCAGGCTGGCAGCATCAGTACCGATACGCTCATCATCAACTTCACCGAGAATCAGCCAGCTCTTGCCCTCTGGCTGCTGGATGTAGACGGTGCTGTCACGCTCGAGGCTCGTCGTGACGGCACTGCAATGTACAGCGAGACCCTCACCGAGGGACACGAGGGCTTTATTGGTCTGGAGTTCCCGGTCCCTATCGACACGTTCATTCTCAGAAACAGCGTGAGCGGTGAGGACTGGGGGGTCGATGATGTCACCTTCTCAGTGCTTGGGCTGGATGATGCTGATGGCGATGGCTTTACCGAGCTTGATGGTGACTGCGATGACGCGGACGCCGAGGCGTATCCGGGTGGAGAAGAGGTCTGGTACGACGGCATCGACGGGGACTGTGACGGTGAGGATGACTACGATGCGGACGGGGATGGCTACTCCAGTTCATCAAGTGGCGGCTTTGACTGCGATGATTTTGAGGACTCCACGCATCCTGGCGCAGAAGACGACTGGTACGACGGCGTAGACTCGGACTGCCGCGGCGACGATGACTTTGATGCCGACGGGGACGGCCACAGCTCGGGTCTGTACGGTGGTGGAGACTGCGACGACACAGAGGATGCTGTCCACCCAGATGCTGAAGAGGTCTTCTATGACGAGACCGATGACGACTGCGATCCGACCACAGACCATGACGCGGATGGCGATGGCTATGCCTCAGGTGGCTTTCCTGGAGCCATCGGTGCCATTGGGGTCGGCGACTGCGATGACACTGAGGACTCGACCCACCCGGATGCTGTGGAGACCTGGTACGACGGCATCGACTCCGATTGCGGAGAAGACGATGACTTCGATGCGGATGCCGATGGTCACATTCCCATCGAGTATGGCGGGGATGACTGCGACGATGGCGACGGTGGCGCTGTGCCGGGAGCACCTGAGGATGTCTGCTACGACGGCATCGATGCTGACTGTGACGGGCTCAGCGACTTTGACTGTGACAGAGACGGACACGACGCCACCGCTTGGGGCGGTGGTGACTGCGATGACGCAGACCCGGATGTGTTTCCCGGTGATGGTACGACCCCGCTCGGGACTGATCAGGACTGTGATGGCTACGTGGATGTTGAAGATGGAGGCTTAGACTGCGACGACTCAGATGCGAGTATTCATCCTGGGGCCGATGAGATCTGGTACGACGGGCGGGACAGCGACTGTGACGGTGGCGACGATTACGACCGCGACGGCGATGGGTTCTACCCTGGTGCATGGGCAGGCGAAGGTGTCTCGTCGGACTGTGATGATGGTGACCCTGATGTGCATCCTGGAGCCACCGACGGGTGTGGTGGCGGAGATGAAGACTGTGATGGAGAGTACGACGAAGACTGCGTACCGCCCGAGGACACCGGATCTTCTGATCCGGACAGCGACGAGGGAATTGATCTGGGTTCAGACTCTGGCGAGCCGGCTGAAGACCGGGAGGACACCGGTGTTTTCGAGCCTGAGGACACGGGGAGCACAGGGCCCCAAATGGAGGATAGCGGCACAGTAGATGACTCAGATACGGGAAGTTCTTCCGGTGTATCTGGGGAGCAGGCCGCACCTGTCAGCACAGGGTCGGCTCCCGGAGGACCTGAGAAGAGCGGCAATTGCGGTTGCAAATCGATTGATATGGTCGCATCATGGGTCTGGTTTACTCCACTCCTCGTCGCGACTCGTCGGCGTGAGAGGGAGAGTCAGGGGGGCAAGAGATGAGCCATAAGATGTGGGCTGCATTAGCGTTGTGTGCTTTGGGTTGTGGTCAGGACTACAAGCTCGGGGCCGCGTCCTCCTCGTACACAGTCTCGCCAGACCTCTCTGATCTGGGGACCGTTACCGTTGGTGAGACGGTTCCATTCGTGGTCTCAGTGGTGAACACAGGCGGCCCTGATATCAGCCTCGTCGCTGTAGAGATCATCAACATTGAGGGCGACTTCATGGAGCGCGCAGACGGCGTGCTGGCGGATGTGATTCCGGGCGGAGAGTCTGCCGATATTATCTTCAACTATGTGCCGGAGACGGACGGCTACCACTATGGCCGGATCTTGATCAAGACCGACGCCTCGGATGAACCAGAGCGCACCGTTGAGGTCCGCGGACAGGCTGCGACACCAGTGCTGAGCATGTGGCCATCAGTGATCGACTTCGGGCCGGTCGAGAACGGGACGACGGCTGTAGAGACCGTGACGATGATCAATGAGAGCAGCATTCCCATCGAGCTTGTAGAGCTCCCCGTAGACAATGCAATGTTTGGCTCGCGCCTGAGCTTGCCCTTCCGTATGGAGCCGGGTGAGAAGGTGGATGTGCCGTTTGAGTTCGCGCCTCTCGATATGGACGAGCAGACTGCTGATGGTGAGGTTGTGCTCGATGTGGGCATCACCTTCTCTGGCATTCACCTCCGAGGCAACGCCTGCTCAACAGCCTCGGGCTCGCTCTATGATCAGGATGGCGATGGGTACAGTGTCTGTGGCACAGACTGCCATGACCGGGACGCCGAGGTTCATCCGGGTGCTGACGAGGTCTGCAATGGCCTCGACGACGACTGTGATGGCACGACTGATGAGACCACCTCTTGCTACGATGATGATGGCGACGGCCAGACTGAGGATGAGGGCGACTGCAACGACAGCGATCCTGAGATTCACGTCGGTGCCACTGAAGACATGGCGAATGGCATAGACGACGACTGTGATGGAGTCGTTGACTCCGGTGCTACTGACCTCGATGGCGACGGCTACAGCGGAGATGGTGGTGACTGTGAGGAGTTCGACTCCTCTGTGCATCCCTCGGCTGTTGAGACTCCCGATGGCGTCGACAATGACTGCGACGGCATCATCGATGAGGGGACAGTCCTCTACGACGACGATGGCGACGGCTACTCTGAGATCGACGGTGACTGTGACGACACTGATGAGCGGATCTCACCGGCCCGTGTCGAGAGCGCAGACTGGCTGGACAATGACTGCGACGGCATGGTCGATGAGGGGACCATTCACGCTGATGATGATGGCGATGGCTTCTCTGAACTCGGCGGCGACTGTGATGACACCAATCCAGAGATAAATCCTGGGCATCCCGAGCTGCCAGGCGACGGCATGGACAACGACTGCGACGGTATCGAGCTTTGAGTTTGGTTCCCACCATACTCGGGAGCCTGGCGCTCTTCAGCTTGAGCACAACCGCATCTGCGGAGTCCATTCTCTATTGCAATGACTACAACCTCTCGACGGACCGGATGGGCATGGCGCTCGACGGCTTTGAGGGTATGCACGACATCACCCGCACGACCAGTCTGAGCTCATGTGACTCCATGATCTCGAGTGGTGGGTGGGATTTGGTGATCTACGCTGTTCAAAACTGGTCGCACGGCAGCCCCCAGCTCAACAGCTATGTGTCCTCTGGTGGTATGGCCATCATGCAAGAGTGGACCTCCGATTGGAGTCGTGCTTCGGCCTTTGGGATTTCCTGGAGCAGCTCGAATTTCAGCTCGATGACGATCACCGATAGCCGACTCTCGGATGGGCTCTGGACGACCTCTGTGCCGCTGAGCAACCCGGGCTGGGGCACCTACAGTATTTCATTCTCTGTGACCTCTGGAGACATGCTGGCCACCTCGTCGTATGGAAACGGAGCGATTGCATTGACCAACGATGGTCGCACCATCGTGAACGGATTCTTGACCGACACCATCGCGGATGTCAGCCTCGGTACGCAGCTGTACACCAACGAGATCAACATCCTGCTGGGTGGCTGTGACGCAGACGAAGACGGCTATGAGGCTGTCGAGTGCGGCGGACTGGACTGCGATGACAGTGATCCCTGGATACATCCCGGTGCTGTCGAGGTGCCCTACGACGGCATCGACAACGACTGTGATGGCAGCGACATGGCTGACATCGACGGCGATGGGTACGACTGGGACGGCGTCGGCGGACTGGACTGTGATGACGGCGATGCTGGCATCCACCCTGGTGCGACCGAGACACCCTACGATGGCATCGACAATGACTGTGACGGAGAAGACCTCACGGACATGGATGGCGATGGGTATGACTGGGTTGGCGCCGGCGGAGATGACTGTGCCGATGCAGACGCCAGTGTACACCCGGGTGTCGAGAGCGAGACGCCGGATGGTGTCGATGAAGACTGTGACGGTGAGGTCGACGACGGAACGGACCTGTATGATGATGACGGCGACGGATACTCCGAGACCGGTGGTGACTGTGACGACGCCGACCCAGGTGCGCACCCGGGTGCTCCGGAGACCCTCGATGGCACCGATGAAGACTGCGACGGCGTCGTTGACGACGGGACGGTCGGTCACGATGACGACGGCGATGGGTTCTCGGAGATGGAAGGCGACTGCGCAGATTCGGATCCGGATACCTACCCGGGCGCGGAAGAGATCTGGGGCGATGGCATCGATAATGACTGTGACGGAACCGTAGACTCAGGAGCGACGGACGTCGACGGTGATGGCTACTCCGCTGCTGCGGGTGACTGTGATGATGAGGACGACTCGGTCTACCCGGGCGCCGAAGAGCTGCCGGACCTGCTCGACAATGACTGCGACACAGCGGTCGACGAGGGCACGGAATACTACGATGACGACGGAGACGGACTCTCCGAAGTCGACGGCGACTGCAACGACGCCGACTACACCATCCACCCAGATGCCGAGGAGATCCTCGATGGGATGGACAATGACTGCGACGGCGAGGTCGACGAGGGCACGGCAGGCTCGGATGACGACGGTGATGGCTTCTCGGAAGAAGCTGGAGACTGCGACGATGAGGCCGATGATGTCCATCCGGGTGCACCCGAGGACGCAGACAATGGCATCGATGATGACTGTGATGGAGAGGTCGATGAGGTCATCGGAGACATCGATGGCGATGGCTACTCGTCGGAGGACGGCGACTGTGATGACGACGACGGCTGGGCGAATCCAGACATGACGGAGATGTGCGACGGCATCGACAACAATTGTGATGGTGAGATTGACGAGGGCTGTGCCGACATGACCCTCGATGGCGAGTCCGCCGCACCAGGCTCAAAGGGCGGCTGCAGTACAGCCGGCGCTTCGCCTCACTGGGTATGGGGCTTCAGCCTTGTAGCCTTGCTTATTAGACGCCGAGAGGGACTTTCATGCTGATACTTCTGACGCTTGCTGCCACTGCTTTTGGCGACACGACCCTCACCGGTGACTACGTCCGGATCTATTACAACAGCAACAGCACCTGGAACAATGGCTCCGGACAGGGCTACCAGGTCCAGAATGGCGACGGCTCATGGCAAGACGTCACGTATCCAGGCTCTCCATGGATGCAGATGACGGTCGAGTACCAGATGGGCGGCTCCAGCTACGACTACCGAGGCAACTGGTCCGGGGGCTCATTTGGTTGGTCCACCGCATCGGTGACCGATCTTTCTTCGGGATCGAAGAACCACATCTCGCATGTGATGAACATGGGCTCGCTGCGGATCACCAAGGATGAAATCTGGGAGGACAGCTCGAAGATTGTGACCTTGGCCTTTCTGGTCGAGAATACTTCTGGCACGCCCATCAGCAATTTTCGGCTGATTCACGGCTATGATCCGGACACGGACTACTATCGCTACGGGACCTTCAGTACCTATAACGATCGGTCCGATGACAACCTCTATGTACAGGCTGTGGGCCCGGTAAGTAGCTTCACGGTTGCATACGGCGTGTGTGACAGCGACAAGCAAGAGGTCGGTGTCACAGGCTGGGACGCGGATGCGGATGCGTACCTTCGAGATGACGGCGGCTCGTCAGGCGACAATACGATTCACTGGCGTCACAAAGAGTTCAGCATCGAGCCCTACGAGACGATTGAGTTCGCGGGACTGGCGGTCTACGGAACGAATGCTAGTGATGCACGCAGTCAATACGACACGAACAAAGATGAGCTCTGCAACACCTTGGTCTGTGACTCAGACGAGGATGGCTATGAGCGCATCGAGTGTGGTGGTGATGACTGCGACGATGAGGACCCATGGATCAACCCGGGTGCTGTTGAGGTCCCCTATGACGGCGTAGACAACGACTGTGACGGAATTGATCTGGCTGACATCGATGGCGATGGCTTTGACTGGGACGGCGTCGGCGGTCTGGACTGTGATGATGGCGATGCAGCTGTCCATCCAGATGCGACTGAGGTGCCCTATGATGGCATCGATAACGACTGTGAGGACGGTGATCTGACCGACATGGACGGCGACGGCTACGACTGGGAAGGCGTGGGCGGCGACGACTGTGCAGATGCAGACGCGAGCATCCATCCCGGGACTGAGGGAGAGACACCAGACGGGACCGACGAGGACTGCGACGGCGTGGTCGACGAGGGTACGGACATCTACGACGATGATGGCGATGGGTACACGGAAGCCGCTGGCGACTGTGACGATGATGACCCAGGTGCGCACCCAGGTGCGACAGAGACCATGGATGGAGTCGACGAAGACTGTGACGGTGTGCCCGACGACGGTACACCTGCACATGACGACGACGGTGACGGGCTCAGTGAGCTCGAGGGTGACTGCGCGGACTCAGATCCGGATGTCTCGCCTGAGGCAGAAGAAATCTACGGCGATGGCATCGACAACGACTGTGACGGCACCGTTGACTCCGGTGCGACCGACGTCGACGAGGACGGCTACTCCGCCTCCGCGGGTGACTGTGATGACGAAGATGAGGACACCTACCCGGGTGCGGAAGAGATTCCGGATCTCATCGACAACGACTGTGATGGCGTCATCGATGAAGGCACGGACTACTACGATGATGACCACGACGGTGTGACTGAGGCTGAGGGCGACTGCGACGACTCCGACTATGGCATTCACCCGGGCGCTACCGAGATTCTCGACGGCATGGACAATGACTGTGACGGCGAGGTCGACGAGGACACCATCGGTACAGACGATGACGGAGACGGCTTCTCAGAGGAGGCGGGCGACTGCGACGATGAGGATGACGCTGTTTATCCCGGCGCGGAGGAAGATCCTGACAACGGCCTGGATGATGACTGTGATGACACCATCGATGAGACTGTCGGAGACATCGACGCAGACGGCTTCACCGTAGAAGACGGCGACTGCGATGACGAAGATGGGTGGGCAAACCCGGACTCAACGGAGATGTGCGACGGCATCGACAACAACTGTGATGGTGAGATCGATGAGGGCTGTGATGACATGACCCTAGATGGTGAGGATGGCATGGGTGCCGACAAGGGTGGCTGCAGCGTGGCTGGCGCTCCAGTGGGAAGCGGAGTTGGGTTGTTCCTTGCAGCCCTCGGGCTCGCATCCAGGAGGCGGCGGGCAGGCTGACATCAGCTCAGCGGTCGTCTAAAGCCACCAGCAGTGGGCCCAGCAGCAGCAGATCGGTCACCAGCGCGGCAATGATGGCCCATGCTGTGAAGCCGCCCAGATAGAGGAAGCCTCGGAAGTCGCTCACCGTGAGCACCAGCATACCGGCCACGAGGACGATGGAGGTGTCGAGCATCGACCGTCCCGCTGTGGCGTAGGCATGGTGAGCAGCGTCCTCAGCCGTGCAGCCTGGATGGGCTCGCCGCCAGCGCTCGTAGGCCGTCAAGAAGTGAATGGTGTCATCCACTGCAATTCCAAGGCCAATGGAGAAGACCATCGCTGTGGTGGGCTTGAGGGGGATCCCCGTGAGCCCCAGTGCTGCCAGTACGGCGAGCAGCGGTAAGATGTTGGGGATGAGTGCCATGGCTACACGGCGAATGGAGCGGGTGGCAGCAGTCCAGGCGAGGCCAATCAGGACGATGGCCACACCAAAAGAACCCACGAATTGCTGAGTGAGTGTACGGTTTATCCACTGAATGATGTAGGCGACACCGGTGATGGTGGCCGTGCCGCCGTGGGGAGCCAGCAGCGCAGCAGCGCGGTCTTGTATGTCCTCGGAGAGCTTGACCATGGCGTCACCGCCTGCGTCCTTGATTCTCAGGATGATGCGTGTTCGTGAGCCGTCCTCGATCATCAACGGACTCACTGGGTCCTCTGTACCCAAAGAAAGCGCGAACAAGGCCTGTGCGTTGGCACTCTGAGACGGCGGGAGTGAGCCCGCTTCTCCAGAGAGTGTGCTCCATGAGGCTCGACTCAGATCAGCAATACTCATTGCGTGTCCAACGAGTGGCTGCTCGCGGCTCCACTCCGTGAGCTCATCAATAGCAGCGAGCGTCTCTGGGGCACCCGCGTTGCCGTCGAGGCGAATGTCCACGCTCATCGGCAGCACGGCTCCCATGTGGGTCTCCATGAACTGCTGCGCCTGGCCGGCTTCCGTGTTGCCGAGGTCACCGAGCATCCTGTACCCGACCTTGGTCTGACTACCGAGGAAGGCCAGGAGAATCGAGACCACTGCAATGATGGCGAGGGTCGGACGTCTGCGTGCGACCACCCATACGCCGAGCCGTCTCATCCGCTGGCTGCCTCCGGTCGCGTGGTGTCGCGCGGCTGGGCTGGGCGGACGCATCTTAGAGAGGAGGGGAGGGACAACCAGAAAGGTGATGAGGTAGGTGATGATGACACCCATTCCAGCACCGAAGCCGAACATCTGAATCGTCGGCAGATCAGTCCACAGCAAAGCCAGAAAGCCGATGGCAGTCGTCGCGGTGGTGAGCAAGCAGGAGAAGCCGATCTCTTGCGCAGCCTTTCTGGCTGCCGCCTCGACCTCTGGACCGGCCTCTGTGGCCTTGAGTTCTTCGATGTGGTCAGAGAATCGGTGGACGAGGTGGATGAGATCTGAAGTCCCGACGACCACAACAACGGAGAAGAAGGCGGGCGAGAAGGTATTCACAATACCGCCGGCTGCGATGTAGGCAGCTGCTGCGGAGAGCATACCGAGGGTGATAGAGAGTAGGCCCACCATCACCTGACGCAGATCGCGAAAGCTCAGGACAAAAAAGAAGCCAGCGACGAGAATCGAGAGGGGTACAAGCACCCTCAAATCCTTGAGCACAAGCCGCACATAGGCTGTGCGGATCACAGGCATACCAGCCATATGCCACTCACCCTCGAGCCGCGAGATGACCTCTTCGACCTGAGACAAGAGAGACTCTCTCGCGTCGTGGTTGTTGTGTGTGTCTTCTATCTTTGCGATGACTGCGCCACCGTTCCCTGCAATCCCCAGAACGGTCCCCTTGGAGAGAACGTCTGCATCCTCTGGCTGGAGCGGCTTCATCTCCAGGAGGCCTTCGTTGCTCGTCAGTCTCTCCATTGAGAAGGGAGAGAGCGTGCTCTTTATGCCGTCGATCTCGCGGATCCCGGTCTCCGCAACCTGAAGGGTCGGGTCCCAGCTATCGCCAGCGCGCGCGACAAAGAATGTGTTGTCATCCGTGCCGTACGCGGTTTTGTGTTCCTTGTAGGTGTCAGCCAGCTCGCTGTCTTGTGGGTACAGCTGCTCTATAGAGAAGTCGACGTGCGCTCTGGGTAGAGTGAGCCCCACGAGTAGGACAACGATGAGTGTGACGAAGAGCGCTGATCTGGGGTGATCCACAGACCATGAGAGGGTCTGAGTGAGTCTTGTCTCAGTGGACGGTGTCATCGCCGTCTGGAGTATTGCCCCAGCCCTTGCCGCCGTCGATGACGTCAAAGGTGGATAGCTTCTTCTTGATCTTGGTCTGCTTCCAGCGGAGGAAGGGACGCTTGAGCCCTTGTCCAACCCCGCCCTTTAGCCACAAGTACCCGCTCACCCAGCCGGCGAGCCACATCGCAGAATTCAGGTCTCGATCACTCAGTAGGTTGAGCAGGCAGAGCAGTCCAGAGCCCCAGGCCACCCAGGCGGCCTTGATGGGGATGATGAACATCAGCAGGATGGTGGCGTTTGGACGACTGAGCCCAAAGATGACCAGCAGCGCTGCCAAGAAAGGTTCGATGCCGAACCAGACGCCGTTGAGGCGGACGGCACCGATGGCCAGGAGCAAGAAGCCCACAGCAATAGAGCCCAGGTAGGTAAAGAATGCGAACCGGCTGAGGCGCTCGCGGGTGAACATGGGCTCGACCGCGGGCAATATGAAGAACAGAAACAGCCAGTCAAAGAAGGCGCGACCCACAGCTCCATTCAGGAAGAAAGCCGTGAAGGGCTGCCAGGGCTGGAAGCCTTGGCCAAAGGGCAGCCAGCCAAAGGTGGCGAGCATGGGAAAGCCCAGCCAGCTCTCGAGGACCTGCTGTGTAATGTACAGACCGATGAGTATGCTGAGCAGCAGCTTGCTGAGCGGTGTGAACTGAAGACCGCCGCCGGCCATTCTCATCCCTTGTCGCATTGCGCCTCCGGCGAACCCGTAACACATGATAGGGGGTCGCATGTTCCCGTATTTCTGGCTCTGGATAGCAACAGCACTGGCGCACCCGTTCGGCAGTAATCTGTATGGGCATAAGACAGAGGTCTGGCTGGAGCAGGACCGCGTCGAGGTCGTGTACTTGGCAGAGGTGCCGACTCCAGTGCTTCTGAGAGAGCTCAAGGCTTTTCTTGCGGATGTGGAGTCGCCGACTCAGGCTGACCAGGATCGGCACACCGAGCAGATGCTCGAGGAGCTTACGGACGGGCTTCGACTGCTCGCGGATGGTGAGCGTGTCCCGTGGAGTCGGCTCGAGGCAGAGGAGGCCAGCGGACTCGGGGACACTCGCTTCATCTCCTACTATGTCCGTGTCGAAGGCACGCTTCCAGCGGGTGTACGGAGTCTGAACTTAGTGAACGGCAACAGACCCGAGGAGCGTGCACTCTTTGCGACGGATGTGAACATCTCAGATGATGTCATCCTTGATGCCAGCAGCCAGATCGATGTCGATGATCACGGACACATTGCAGTCAATCGAGCGGGGCAGTGGAGAGGTCAGGAAGAGGCACGTGAGCTTCGGCTGTCTTTTCGGTCGCGATCCGGTGTCGGCCTGGCGCTAAACAAAGGCTTCAGCAGGCTCGCGGGCGGCGATAGCAGTGGGTACTCCGATGCAGCTTCTGTCCTGTCTACCGCTGAGCCAGAGATACTCCCGAGCCTCGTGAAGGGAGAACTGACCCCAGCAGCAGTGCTGCTCGCACTGGTCATGGCGCTGGTGCTTGGCGCTGCTCATGCCTTCTCTCCAGGACACGGAAAGGCGCTCGTGGCAGCCTATTTACTGGGCGAGCGACGAACCATGCGGCATGCGATCATGCTCGGTGCGATTGTGACGGCAACCCACACCATTACAGTCTTTATTCTCGGCGGTGTTGCGCTTGTGCTGTCGGAGGTGCTCCCACCCGAGAAGCTCCTCCCTTGGATGGAGCTCGCCAGTGGACTGCTGGTCCTCGGGGTCGGCGCTCAGTTGGTTCGCGCCCGGGTTCTCTCACGTTCAGCGGGAGGGGCTGGCGAGCACCATGACGGTCACGAACACCATCACCACCATCACGATCATGACCACCACCACGACCATGACCATGACCATGACCATGATGAGGGTCACGCCGCCGCCCATGCCGATGAGTTCGCATCCGCGAAGACTCCCAAGGATCTGATAGCCCTCGGCATCTCCGGTGGAATCGCGCCTTGCCCCTCAGCACTGGTCTTGCTGCTGACTGCCATCAGCTTTCACCGCATCGCCTTCGGTCTCGTCCTGGTCACCGTCTTCTCCTTGGGGCTCGCTTTAGTGGTCTCAGCAGTGGGCATCGCGGTCATTCTACTGGGAGATCGACTGCGTGATCGGGTCGATAGTCACTTTGTCTCGGTCGTCCTTCCTGGCATGAGCGCCGTGGTGATTGCGCTCGTGGGGGCCGGCCTTACCGCAGGTGGGCTGAGCGCCGTTGTCGCTATGACCGGGCAATAGAGAGGCTGAGTAGATCTAAATTACTGAACGGCTTGCCAGATGAACTCATGTTCAGTATGTTTGGTTCAAGACCGAATATTTAGGAGTCCCGATGACCGACCTCTCCCAGCGCCAATCTGATGTGCTCGACTTCGTCGCCCAGGCGATTGAGACCCGTGGCTTGCCGCCGAGCTATCGCGAGATTGGTGACGCGCTCGGTATCTCCTCGACCAATGGTGTCTCTGACCACGTGAAGGCGCTGATTAAGAAGGGCTACCTCCAGAAGATCGAGGGCGGCAGCGGTAAGGCTCGGGGTATTCGGCTCACGGCCAAGTCTCGCTCGATGCACGCGCACGACAACCTGATTGAGATTCCTTTGCTCGGTCATGTGGCTGCAGGAGCACCGATTCTTGCTGAGCAGAACCAAGAGAGCATCATCAACTTTGATGCCAACTTGCTGCGAGGCGGCGGTCCGACCTATGCGCTCAGGGTGCGCGGTGACTCTATGATTGAAGAGGGCATCCACGATGGAGACATGGTCTTAGTTCGGCAGCAGTCAACTGCGCGAAATGGAGACATTGTCGTGGCGCTCATCGATGGTGAGGCCACTGTGAAGTATTACTTCCATGAAGGTGAGCGAATCCGGCTCCAGCCAGCCAACAGCGCCATGGAGCCCATCTTTGTTGGACCTGACCAGGAGACGGCAGTTCAAGGGACAGTCGCTGGAGTCATTCGCGTCTATTGAGCGCGCAGACTACCGAGTGATAAGGGCGGTTTCCCACGGGTTGAGCGACAGGGTCGAGTAAATCAGTGCGTGTTCCATTAAGCTGGGGGGGTGATGCCCAGACTTTGGACGCAGATTGCTGGTGGCTTGGGACTGTTGACCCTGGCGGTGCTGGTTCTGAATGCCGGTGTCTTCTGGATTATCCTCGAGCAAGGCGCCATGAAGCGCCAGACTGAGCTGGCTTCAGCGCTCGGCGGTGCGATGCAGGCACAGCTCGGCGCAGCTGTTCGGAGCGGTATTGATGATGAGAGCCTCGTCGAGTCGGTGCAGGCCGTCGGGAAGAGCAGGCTGAATTTAGAGCAACTGGTCTTACTGGATGACGCTGCGAGACCCCTCTTTGTGTCCAATGGGGAGCCCCCAGACGGTAGCCATCCTGGAGTGAGGGCTGCTCTGTTCGCTAAAGAGGCTCATCTTGATGTCATTGGCGGACGTTTTGAAGACCGATCAGTTGTGGTCTCGGTGCCTGTTGTCGGTGCTGGCAGGGTTCATGCAGTGCTTCAGCTTCGCATGCCATTCCAGGGACCTCAGGTGCCTGGAGGTGCGTTTGGATTCGCCGTCATCTACGTCGCAGCGTGCGGAATTATCATTGCTCTCTTTGGGTGGGTTCGGCTTCGACAGAGCCTGGTGGCGCCCATCGAGCGGCTTCGTGTCGGGACGGCTCAGATAGCAGCCGGAGATCTGGGGCATCAGCTCGACGATGAGTACACGGCCGAGTTGCAGGCGCTTGTGACATCCCTCAATACAATGAGTGCTGGACTTCGAGACGCCCAAGAGGCACTCATCCGATCGGATCGTCTGGCGAGTGTTGGTCGCCTGTCAGCAGGCTTGGCCCATGAGGTCGGCAATCCGCTCGCTGCGGTGATGTCGACGGTGGAGCTTCTGCAGGGAGCCACGAGCCTCAAGCCTGAGGCGCGCTCTGAGATGCTTCGTCGTGCACAGGTGGAGCTGGAGAGGATTCATCGCATTATTCAGGAGCTGCTGGGCTACGCCCGTACAGGGGGAGGGACCGCCGAGGTCATCGACCTCGGCACCGCGATGGATGATGTCCTCCAGACCATTCAACATCAGCTGGATTTCTGTCACTTTGCCGTCGAGGTCCACCGCCCTGAGCGTCCCGCGATGGTCTTTATGGAGCCAGATAAGCTCAGGCAGGTCCTGATGAACATCTTCAGAAATGCAGTCGATGCGCCGGGTGCCGCCACACTGACTGTGACAGTCAAGCTGCTCGATTCAGGACAAGTCGAGATTCTCTGTATCGATAATGGGCATGGGTTTGAGCCAGTCGCATTGGAGCGGGCCTTCGAGCCCTTCTTTACAACGAAGGATGTCGGTGAAGGTACCGGGCTGGGCCTCTCGACCTGCGTCGCCGTGATCGCACAGGCGGAAGGTACCATCGATGTGTCCAACACCCCGGAGTCCGGCGCGTGCGTTCGAATTCGCTTGCCCTCATACCCGTCCTGATCCTGGCGGCGCTCCTGCGTCTGCTCCGGATGCATGTGCGCTGGGATGAGATCACGTTGGCATATTCTGCTTATGCGGAGCCAGTGACACAGGCGCTGATTGATGGTCACCCCACGGCACTGTTGGGCAGCTGGATCGGTCTACACCCGCCGCTCTGGGGCGTCATTCACGGGCTGATGGAGATGGTTGCTCCCATCCCCTGGGTCTGGATGGGCTTCTCGTCGCTGTGCTCACTCGGTGCTGTCTACTTGGTGGGTCGATCCGGTGGGTGGGTTCCAGCACTGGTGCTCGCGACGGCACCGGTACATCTGTTGGATGCTGCCGAGGTGAATAATTATCCGCTGGCCAGCCTGGCTGTGGCAGCACTCGTTGTCACAGCGCGCGGCCCCTGGATTGGGTTGGCTCTGGCGGCAGTCTTTGCGGCCTGGACGCACCTCCTCACGGGGGTCGCCGCTGTAGCGGTGGTTGTCTGGCGGGCATGGGCTCTGCGCACTGTGGATAGGCGCGCGCTGCTGGGTACGGTATTTCTCGGTCTGCTCCCAATTCTTGGTGGAGCGCTCCGCCTGATGGGAGAGGGCAGCACATGGGCACAGCCGGATGGCTCGCTGCTCGTCTGGCTGTCTATGGTTGCGGAGACTGTCGGGTACGAGGGGTTGGTCCTGGCGCCTCTGGTCTTACTGGGTCTCTCAGGAGCGAGTCGCGTTGCCTGGCTGGCGCTGGGTCTGGCACTCGTCACCGCTGTCGGTTTTGATGCGGCTGCGGCGCACCAGCGTCCGTATTTGGGGCTTTTAGCGCCTGCCGCGGCACTGGCTGTCGGGATGGCTGTACGCCGCCGCAGGTGGCTTGTTCCCGTGGTCCTGATTCTCTGTACTGTGCGTGCTGCACGTTTTGCCAGTGACGATATCCAGCGTATCCAGGGGGTCGTGAGTGATCTCAGAGTCGAGAGGGGGGTCGACTTTGCGCTCAGCGGCGCCGAGCCAGGCGACACCCTGTGGCTGGTGGCCCCTGCGCTTCAGGCTGACGATGACAAGACGGCGAGCTCATCTGTGCTGTGGCGGCTCCGACCATGGCTACAGATGCCCATGATTGGCCAGGATCAGTTTGAATACAAAGACTATCGCTACGGTCAGCCTCGCTTGGTCTCAGGGGTTCGTGTTCACTCCAGCACTGAACTGTATGAGGCACCCTTCGATCACATGGCCCAGCTTGCCCATCAAGCCGGAGCAAAGGTGTGGGTTGTGGTCTACGATCACCAGCCAGCAACAGGCTTACTGCAGAGGATAGAGCGAGTCTTACAGCCCTATGATGTGACCTGGAGCGAGGTGGGAGAAGACCACGGGCTCGGTGTAGACAGGGTTGGATTGGTGAGGGCGTCCCGATGATCTTGGAGACACCACTGCAGACTGTGGCGCCAGCGTTGGCAGTATTTGTGCTGTGGGTACTCTGTGTGTTCAGGGTGGGTCGAGACCTGCGGGTTCCGAGATACGCCTGGATTTTGGCGCTCTTGGCGATGTTCATTCGCCTGTTTGTTGTGCCAGCACTTGATGGTCACATGTTTGATGGACACGAGGCCGAGTACTGGGATCTCTTTCGTGGCGCCCGAGAGCCGACGCGAGGCGGCACGGTGATGGTTCCTGCCATGCAGTGGTTCTGGTGGCTGAGCGGTAGAGTCCTCCCGGCGTGGCCACAGCTGCCTGTGATCATGATGTCGATGCTTGGAGTGGCATCTATTGGCTTAGCCGCCGGAGCTATCGGTATGTTGACCGAGAGACGGGTTGGCTGGTTTCTCGCCGTCTTGCTCGCCTCAAACCCTGAACATGCCGCTTGGTCGAGCAGTGCCTACAACATTATCATTCCGCACTTCTTTGGCTGTACAGCGCTCTTCGCGGCGGCCACTGCGCTCCGTCGGCCTCATCTCTCGTCCGCCTGGCTTTGGCTGACCGCGGCCAGCCTCGCGCTGGGGGCCGCGACCCGCATGGACTCGGCCACAGTCGGTGTACTGATACTGCTGCTGGTGTTGTTTGGACCCGCCAACAACGAATCCTTGATTGCGCGTCTTCGACGCTGGACACCTGTCGGGTGTGTCGCAGTGCTGCTCGCCCTTGCCTGCGCTTGGCCGATGTTGTGGCCAGGAGCACTGCCTGGTGCTGGAGATAGGTGGTTGTCCTTCGCGAATAATGTTGGGTTTTATGCACTCTACTCACCCTTTGATGACTGGGCGGTAGCGTTGGTTCTGGGCGTCCTCACTGTGGATGCGATCATGCGCAAGCCGCGCGTCGGGCTACCTCTGCTCTGTCTGGTGGTGGTGCATCACCTCTTGATGGCCACCTTCGATGACTTCGGTGCGCGTCACACTCTCGTTGTCCTGCCCGCACTGCTTGCCTTGGCTGCCTTCAGTGTGAGTCGTAGAGATCTGAGGTTCTGCATTCCCTTAGTCGTGTTGGGTGCTCAAATTCCTGACTTGGTGGCTATGAATGAGCACTTCTACGCCTCCGAGGATGACTTTAGCGCACACCTCGGTGAGCGCTGGCCTGACCTCGAGCGCCGTGAGTATGCGGGGACACCACCTGAGGGCTGCGGATGGATCGCGGAGGATGCCCGTGTCGCGGCTACACCACTGGCCTCTCACTTCAATGTGTTGAGTCCGGAAGAAGAGGCCAGCTTGAGGGGTCCTGACGGCTGCCTGCAGTGGTGTCTCGATGTGCAGGACTGGCGCTGGTCCTCTCGCGGTGTTCGCGACCGTGCTCGTCGCCTGACACACCTATTTGAGATGAGTGCCAGTCACGTGGTGGTGGACTCCGCTACGGGGTATGAATGTCTGGTAATGGATGTTGGACTTCGTACCCGCTCCACCCTCTGGCTCGACGATGGAAACAACCCGACAGCATCAACAAGCGATCCGGCGCTTCCTTGACCGACTGAAGCGTCGGGAACGGAGTCAGCTTGCCGGTGAGGCTGTGAGTCGAGGCATCACTGCGGTGGCTGTGTTGTCTCTCGCGGCTGGTATCGGTCTGTCGATTGGGGTTGCGGCAGGAACCGTCGGCCTGGTCTTGGTCTCCATGGGCGCAGCAGTCGTATGGCTATCGATCTGGCTCCCGGGTCGTGGACGTTGGGCTGAGAGCGGAGATCCGATGCACCATGCGCGTCGAATTGAGGCTCGCCTCCCGGGGCTTCGTGGGCGCTTGATTACAGCCGTTGAGCCTGCAGGCGGTTCTGGTGTGGGCTCTTCAGTGCTGCTTGAGCGCGCGAGTCTGCATGCGCTCCGGGCCACCACTCTGATTGAGCCTGCAGACATCCACCCCAAGACCCGCAGTGTTCGCCACGGTGCTGGAATGGTACTGGCACTCTTTGGGGTGCTGATGGTGGGGCGGACCCTGCCGGTGGGT
>Ga0315315_10000763_pt1 | contig 28291 bp, 23 predicted proteins | sample M140m3416metaG_FD_203699 | JGI IMG/M metagenome (GOLD analysis project Ga0315315, IMG submission 203699) | Ammonia-oxidizing marine archaeal communities from Monterey Bay, California, United States - M1 40m 3416 | ecosystem: Environmental > Aquatic > Marine > Intertidal zone | place: USA... | reverse complement strand
TCCGCGTGCTGCACGGGCGGGCACTCGCGCAGCAGGAAGTCGATGGCCGCGTCGGCCGCGCACCCCTCCGACGGGCACGACGAGAAGCCGTCGTCGGCGCCGCCCGTGTGCGCCTCGCCGTGGCAGCTGTGCCAGAAGATCTTCTCGCAGCCGGGCGCGGCGATGCCCGCGCCGTAGATGGGCTGGAACTTGAACACCGTCTTCGCGACCGCCAGGCAGATCTGCTGGTGCTGGGCGCCCTCGAGGCCGCCCTCGCAGATCGCCTCGACGCGCGGTCGGATCTCCTTGCGCACGAACACCTCGAAGCTGGCGCGCTTGATGGAGGGCGGCGGGGGCGGCGCGCGTGTGGGATCGTACCAGTGTTGACTCGTGTCGCCCGGCGGAGGCGGCGGCGCTGCAGCTGCAGCGACGGTCAAGATGCCCGAGGCCAGTTTTGCGTCGCACGGCCGCAGGCGGGCGTACATCCGCTCCTGCGGGCCCACGCCCGACGAGACCAGCACGCACCGACTCTCGCCCTGCTTGTAGACGAGGTTCGACCCTCCTTCCGTGATCCAGTGCATGGTGACGTCGCCCGCTTCGGTGTTGGGCGAGGCGCCCCAGAAGGAGTAGACGCCCTGCTGTCGCGCGAACGCCTTCATGGACATGGCCTCCACCACCGTCCTCGGCAAGGGAAGGCCGCGCGACCCCGGCGCCGGGTGCCGGTCGTAGGGCACCTCGTACGCGATGGCCGCCGCGTCGGCGTGGGAGAGCACGCGGCTGTCGTCGCGCGTAGCAGGAACTCCGATGCACCTGCCGACGTGCCAGCGCGTGAGCAAGGACCACAGACAAGGTTCAAGCGCCGCGCACAAGGGATTGTCCAACCCGGGCGCGCTCGCGCTGCACTGCCGCTCCGACTCGATCTGGCGCGTGTACCTGCGCAAGGGGACCAACGCATTCGGAAGATCCACGGGACGCGAATGCGCCTAAGAATGCCGACTCACAGCTCGACGCCAAAGTCCTCGAGCTTGCACGCTCCTGCGTTCTGTGACGTAGACAGAGTGTTTGTCAGCAAGTGATTCGTAAGTGTGTGGTTTGACATTGGAGCCAACCTGCAGCAAGTAGCACCACCCCGTATGGTCGGTGTAGCTGAACGGGGCCGCTCTTTTGAAGGCGTAAGCGTTACATTGGTCGGTCTGCTTGGCGCGCTCGTCCTGCTTTGTGGCTTCGCAGAGCGACTGCGCAACAAAGCCATGCGAGTCCACTGAATTGTGTGTATTAGTGGAAAGAAGTGTTCGAATGCGCAATGCACCTGGCAACTGCCCGATGTCACTCCCGGGATGCCTCCTTTGCCATAGAACTGCATGATCTCGTGTGAGATGAGAACATCGGTCATGCGCGTGTTGTACTCCTTCCGCTGCATGAGGCGTCGCCCCTCGCCCTGCCCCGCCGCACGGATCTCGTCCATCGCCGTGTTGAGCAGCCCCTGCAGAATCGGGTTGCTCTCGCCGAGCGCGTCGAGCAGCGCCTGCGTGCCCTCGATCGCGCCGGCCGTGTCGACCGACCACTGCGCCGAGTCTGTCTTCCGCGGCTCGGCGTACTGCTCGAGGTCGCCGAGCCGCTCGCGCAGCGCGAGCAGGCTCTGCTGGACGGCGGCGTCGCTGGTGACCTTGGGCGCGGGCGGCTGCGCACGCGCACGCGGGAGGTAGACGACCGAAACCAATGGGTTCGAGTCTGAGTGTGTGGTTTGAGTGTGTGGCGTTCACAGGTGGAAACGGGTACGCAATGTTCGCGAAGCACGCCGACGCGCGCCGCTTCTCCTCGGCGACCCGGCGCACGAACAAACAGCTGGCGCGCTCCTCGGCGATCGCGCCGTGCACCGCGTCCACCGCCGTGTCGAGCCCGTAGTCGACGAGACGAGGAAGAGCAATACACTGTTCGGCGTCTTTGTAGTACGGCGGAGGCGAGTTGGGCGGCGGCGGCGGGCTCGGCGAGACGGGGCGGTACGCGAAGAGGCGCGGCGGCGGCAGCGGCGGCGGCGGCGGCGAGGGCCGCACGTTCTCGTACGTGTGCCGGAACGCGCCGTTGACGTAGACCAGCCCCGGCGACCGCTCCAGCACGCGCTGGATCACGCCGCAGCTCGCGGCGTTGTTTGAACACCATTGTGTGTCGAGCGCGGACATCCCCGATCTGACTCGGGCTCGGGCCGCAAACGTCTTGAACGAGTCGCCGCCCGCAAAGGTGTCGATCTCGAGCACCACGTTCTTCACCGAGCAGTTGGCCGGCGCGCTCGTGTTGAACTCCTCGCCGAGCACGAACTCGCTCAGCTCGGTCAGGCTGATGATGCTCGCAAAGTCGTGGTGGTACAGCGAGCCGTCGACGCCGCTGCACGTGCCGAGGCAGGCGATCTCCGTCTTCTTGCACTGCACGCGGTCGAGCGTGCAGCCGTACGCCTGGCCGGCAAAGTCCTGGATGCCGCGCCCCGCGTTCGTGTAGGTCTCGAACTTGAAGCGCTTGCACCTGCGCGCGACACTGTGCGCTCAGCGACGCTCGGGGAGGCTCTCTAAGGTGCGGCGGCGTGCGTCTTGAAGAGGAACTCGCTCGCGATCGCCTCGATGGAGCCGGAGGGGCGGTCCTGGTACTTGTGGTGCGCGTCGTAGGTCTGCTTGCGGTTGGCCGACTCGAAGCGCGCCACGCGGCACGCGTGGTACGCGAAGACGGCCGCCTTGGGCTCCTCCAGGGTCGGAAACTCGGTGTCGGCGGGCACGCGCCCGTCCTGCTTGGCCTCGGCGAGCAGGTCGTCGAACGGCTCCGTGTCGCGCACCTGCATCCACGCGTGGCTGGCGTCGACCATGAGCGCGAACCCCGGGAAGTTCGCCGTGCCGATCTCCTCGCCCCGCTCGATGAAGCGCGCCGCAAAGTCGTCGTAGATCGTCGCGTCGAGCTCGTGGAAGGCCGCGTCGTACTTGAACGGCAGCTGGCTCCACTCGAGCCACGGCAGCATCGTGTCGCCGCCCGTGGTCGGCCAGGGCCCACAGGCGTCCTGGTAGAACGACCCGTTGGCCAAGCACGCACGGCTGACGTTGCCCACGAAGGTGAACGTGTTGCCCGGCGAGACCAAGCTGCTGATACCGGCGACGGCGAGCCAGAGGATGCGCAGCTCGGGAAACTGCGCACGCGCAACGCGTCAGCGACTGCGACTTTTGATGGGGGCGCGATGCACGCGCCTTGCAGTTGAAGCATCCGCCGCATTTGTCTGCGCCCGTGGTCGGCATCCAGGCGTCGAAGTCGTCCGAGAAGGAGAACTCGTAGATCGGGTTGGACTGCGACGCCGACGCCGGCTCGGTGTTGTCGAGCGTCTCGCCCGTGTTCGGGTTGGTGGTGCGCCCTTTGGAAGTGAACGCGTCGCCGCTCATGGCACGGAAAAAACGCCGCCCCGTGCGCGAGTTGAGCGTCGCCTCCAGGATGGCGACAAACTGGTTCATGATCAGCGGCATGCTCCAAAAGATCATCAGGTCCGCGACGAGGTCGGGGCCATTGAAGCACTTCTTTTCGACTGCGCAGGTGCCAAAGGTCGCCAGTGACTCGGCCAAATGTTTTAGCTGCGTGTGTGCGAAGTGTGGGTTCGAATAACATGCAAAACGTACCGCACTTAAGTTGCGTCTCCCACCCGGACGGGTTGAACAGATCGAGGATGCACATCACAAAGTTGATCACCGCCACGAGCTGCGGGATGGCGATCTCGGTGAAGAAGATGATGACAAAGTCGGTGCCGACGTTGATCAGCGTGGTCAGCATCCCCGACTTGATCAGCATCTTGAGCGTCGAGAAGAGCCCTCGCAATACCAGGAAGACGACGTCCGCGATGACCGTGAAGCTGCTTGAGAGGACTTCGCCAACGACGCCGAAACCGACGTCGGAGACGATCGATCCGAGCGTGACAAAGACCTCCGAGAAGCTGTCGAGCGACTCGGTCACGTCGGTCGTGTCGAAGACGGGCGGCGCGAAGCTGTCGTCGCCTGACAGCTCGCTTAGCCGTCGAGCGGTGGGAATGTCAAACGTGTAATTCTCAAAGTACTCGTCGAACAAGCGACGCGATTCGTACGCCTGCGACTGAGCGGCGAAAGCGGGCGCCTTCTCGGCCGACTGGAGCTGCGCATTGTAGTAAGCGTAGCGACCTAGGCGAGGCACCGCGCAAAGAAACGGTCGCGAGCGACGCTACGGCGGCGCGTGGACCGGGACGGGCAGGCTCGCGCGCAGACGACAGCGCACCGCACCACTGCGCCGACTTGAGCGACGCGGTGCAGTCGAGCCCAAAGTACGGGGTGTCCTCTTCGGAGTAGACGCCCGGGAAGCTCTTCTTGAGAAAGACGAGCGAAAAGACCTCGAGAAAGAGCGTGAAGAGAGGCTCGGCAACATAAAAGGCAGCGGTGTTCCAGAGCGGAATGATGCCAGCGTTGAAGACGTCGATCGCCGAGTTCCAGACGAGGCCGGAGGTGTCCCACGTGATCTCGGCCACTTCGAAGAGGAGCGCGCCGCGGTCAAAGGCCTTCTCCGGGTCTTGATCGATCCAGACAAAAATCTGCGCGAACACAGCGTGTATCTGAATGAGTGGGCATTTTAAACGTGAAGGACGTGAGAGAGAGAGAGCGCGCGCGCGGAAGCGTTGTGAACCTGGTGTATGATGAACAGGATTAAGAGGATCGCCAAAGTGTAGAACGCTTGCCCAGCGATGCTCTGCGCGACGCTGAGCGCGCTGCGAAACACCCTGGTCGACTCGGTGCACTTGCGGGCGGTGTTGCCTAGGACGGCCGCGTCGGCGGCGCCGTCAGCCGCAGCCTGCAACTGCTTCCGGATGTCGTCGCCGCCGCCGACTCCTCTGGGGAATCCGCCCCGCCGCATGGTGTACTACGCGGCGCTGCCTACCAGGCGACGGTGCGCACCGGGGTAATGTGCGGACGCTAACTGAATCATTTAGCGTGTCCTCTATTCGTAAAAACAACACGCACAAGAGTTCGGTTCCCCGGGGGCATGACCAGCGCCGCAACGTGCGCGCGCCAATGTCAGCTGTCGTGCATCTCGGTCATCCTCCAGCTGGTCCTCGCGGTGGCGTTCATCCTCGGATCGCTGTGGCTGGCGAGCCTTTTGCTGGAGCCGCTCAGAATTCTGGGGATCACGACGCTTCCTCCTGGTATTCTCTTTGTAGAATACGACGCGCGATTATAATGTGGGCGGTGCGGCGGGAGAGACGGGAACGAGCCAACCTCGTACCCCCCGCATGTGGCAGTGCACTGTCGCCGTTCTTGGGTTTTCTCTGCCTTCGCAGCAGCCGTCGCGGCCCGACCCGTCGGCGTCGCCAGCCCCCTTTTGGCGTCGTCTCGAGGTAACCAACAACGAGCCGTGCAGGGCCTCGTGCGACGCGAACAATGACGACGAGTGCGACGGACAGAACGACGAGCTCGAGTGGAAACTGAGCTGCGACCAACACCCGACGACCAGCTGCGACCAGGGGTGCGCGTATTCGCCACCGTCGCCGCTCGCGCCGTGGCGTGAAAATGGCACGTACCCGGCGCCGCCGCCGTCGTCGCCTCCCGACGACGACGACGACGACGACAACTTGTTCTACGCACTGGCCGTCGTCTTCTGCGTGCTCCTCGTGATTCTGCTGTGCTTTGCGTGCGTGTGGACGAGCTTTCAGAGCGAAGCCGAGGGCACGCCGGGGCGTCTGAGGGTCCATTACTGGTGCTGCTGTCTCGTGCCATTCGACGATTGGGCCCAGAAGCACAGGCGTGTGCGAGAAGCTGAAGACGTACCGGACGGCGTCCCGGTAGTCATGGCAGAACCACTCCCGCTCCCACTCCCATCTGATCTAAAAACTCTTTCTTTCTAATTAGTAACGTGAATGGTGGCCGTCGGTACGAGCGGCGACGGTTTGCGCCTAAACGCCGCCGAGCGGGGACGCAGGTTCTCTTTTGCTTTTCTTGTTTTTGAAGGCCCTGCCAGGTCCTCCATTTCCACGAGCTCGGCGGAGGGGTCCTGCGCTGCCCTCGGCCGCCGAATGCGACGGGCGCCAGGGCGAACGCCTCCGCCCGGATCCGGGAGCTGCGGCCGGTCGCGGGCGATCCAGCGCGCCACGTCCGTCTGCCCCTCCCAGTCGGGGCCGAGGTTGGCGAGGGTCGGCGCCTTGCGCGGATCGAAATTCCAGTAGTCGTTCGGATCGATGGGCACCGCAATCCGTTTCGTCTTTGGGTGCGCCACGTACGGGCATTTGATCAGGTGGTTAACCGCCTTGCTCACGTTGAAGTCGATGCGAGGCCACACGTAGGCCAGCACGGTCTCTCGCAGCCGATCGGCGACCCACGCCTGTTTGGGTTGCTTGGCGATGGACGCGACGACGCGCTGGATGCACGCCCACGCTTTGGCCGGCGTCTCCGCATGGCACGCGTCTTCGCCGAGGTTGCGCGCTCCGTCGTGCTTGAGCTCGAGCCGGTCGACAAAGGACTCGCGGTTGCAGTAGTTTTCAAAGTGGCCCCCCTCCACCACGAGGTCCACGAAGGCGTGCTCGACGACGTCCCACAGCTCGCACCTGTCCACATACTCGCGCATGCGCTCCGTTGCGCGCTGTCCGGCCCTGGTGAGCTCGAGGTTGATGGCGGAGGCGACGGCGGCGCGCACCTCGTCCGTGGCGGCCCGGGCGCGCTCGTCGAGCACCCACAGGTGGGCGCCGCGCCGGCCGCTGTACACGACCATGAAGCGCTCGAAGCCAAACTGCTCGCGCAGCACCCAGCGCAGCAGGAAGACGCCGATGGCCGCAAAGGGCCACGCGGCGTCGCAGGCCTCGAGGTCGAGGACCTCGTTGCCCTCCTCGTCGCGCGTCTTCAGGTCGAGAAAGTCGTAGTCGGTGAGGTCGATGTCGACGGTGAACTCGCGGCGGACGGGCGCGGAGAGCCCCTTGCGCACGAGCGAGACGCGCTCGGTGCAGACGGGCCCGATGTGGATGCTCTCGAGCGAGTCCATGGCGAGCACCGCTTGTCGCAGCCGCGCGGCGCACGTGGCCTCGAGGTAGCGCTTGTAGTAGGCGCCCTCGATGGCAAACTCGCGGTTGCAGAGCGGGTCGCCGCCGACCGTCGCGAGGAGCTCGACGGCCTCAAACGGGAAGTGGCGGCGGTAGTACTCGTACGGCGTGAGGACGAGGTCGCCCTCCATGGCTGCTGCTGCTGCAGAGCGGCGACGCGCCGTGTCGAGCGCACGAGCCGCAAGGCCGCGCGCATGCAAATAGCGTGCGCGCCGGTCGCCGCGGCGGACCGCGGCGGACCGCGGCGGACCGCGGTGGACCACAGCTTTGCAGGGCAGCAGGCCGCGAGTTAGTGTACCTTTAGTGTGCACTTTAGTACCACTTAAGTTGAAAACCCAACCTTCTTAAGTGGTCTTCCCGGCACTAGGGTCAGAAAGCGAGCATCGGCCAACTCATACTCTGCACTTAAGTGCACTCTAGAAACGTTCTAATGTTGACTTAAGTGCAGAGTATCAGTTGGGCGATGCTCGCTTTCTGACCCTAGTGCCGAGAAGACCACTTAAGAAAGTTGGATTTTAGACTTAAGTACCACTAAAGTGCACACTAGAGTGTTCTAGAGATGTGCTCGCTTTCTTGCCGCGCTCAGTCCACGTCGTTGATCGGATCGGCGCTGAGCTCCTCGGGGCTGAGCCTCGAGGAGGCGCAGGGGCCAATCACGAACGCTCTCCGCGGCAGGCGCTGGGTCCAGGTCGAGGGAGTCCAGCGGGAGGCGAGAGAGTTATCGATTGGAATGATGAGCTCCATCGGCACGTGCATCATCGGAGTGGGCTCGACAAACGGCGTGCACATCGGAGTGGCCTCAACAAACGGCGTGCGGATCGAAGTCGGCGACGACGGACGGGCGCTTCTGTCGTAGATCCCGCCAAACGCTCTGGGCGCCAGCGGCAGCCCGCGCGTCATTTGCCCCGCGCACATCTGCATCGCCTGCAACTCTGCGACCTGCACGGCTTGGGAGTTTCCCACCGCTGCAATGGCCGCCACAAACGGAATCGCCACCGTGCGGTCTCCGACGGCGCGTTCGATTGCCAGAACTTTGGCGTGCTCCTCGTCAAAGGCCTCTTCGGACGCGTCCAAGGGGAGGAGCTCGCGCATGAAAACGCTCATAATGTTCTTGACGCGTTCAGGCACCCCCGCGAGTCCGAATGCCGTGTCGATCGCGCTGACTGCGACGTGGTAGAGGGTCACCCGGCTCGGGCGGTAGCTGCCGGCGGGGGGCGACTCTGCCGACGTCGTCATGGCACGTGTGTCTCGGTGGGGGTCTCTTCTCCACCTCCACCGATTCCACGGCCTCAAGCCGCAAGTCGTTGGCTATGCAGCCGGGCTGCAACCTCCTTGTCGGTGACTGCGGACATGTGTGTGCGCGTGCGTACGGAAGTGTTTTATTACCACGATACTGGCCACAACACGCAAACGGCGACGCTACGAACTCCACACACACACGACGCGAGTCACGCGGCCGCCGGCGCGCAGCCGGCGGCGGTCTTGGCGCGCTTGGCGGCTGGCACGGTGGGCGCGGCGTGGCGCCGCGCCGCCTCCCGCGCCGCGCGCACGAGGTTGCCCGCGCGGTTGTGGTACTGGAACGGGCCGTTCCGCAGTAGCAGGTCGGCGATCTCTTGCTTCGACGCGGCGATCCCGGCGCGGCAGTGGTCGTGCGACTCCTCGACGAACCCGCGGCCGGTCGGGAAGACCGTGTTGATCTCGTCCTCGTCGCAGTTGGCGAAGCGGCACCAGAGCCACGCGTACCGAAGCACAAACGGAAACGTCTGCGTGTTGTCGCACATCTGCCGGAAGAAGCGCCGGTCCTCGGGGCGGGCGAGGGCGTGCAGCAGGTTGCAGGCCTGCCGCTGCCAGACGTGGTGCACGTTGCACTCGCCCGCCATGCGACTGCCGAGCTGGGCGGCGTCGATCAGCTCGTGCGCATGGAAGAGGGCGTTGTTCTGCGGTGACTCGTCCCGCGCGCCCGAGCTATAGAGCCGATGCTTCGACGCCGGCAGGAGGTGGCGTTCCTCGTCGGCTGCGGAAACGACCGCGTCGGCTGCGGGCTGCGCAGCCACCACTATCAACGCCGTGTTCATCTTCTGTCTCTCTTTCTGGCCTCCACACTCACTAAGGTCTCAAGCCGCAAGAACTCCAAAACCACACACGCGCGGACACCGTCCCGGCTGTCACATTCGGCTGCTGCTCTCAGAACGCCACGTACTGCTGCGGATTGTCGATCGGGTGCCGGCACAGCGCGCAGGCGTGCAGATCGTTGCGCTTGTGCAGCTCGGACGCGCAGTCGTAGCAGATCCAGTGCGCGCACTCGAAGATGGCGCGCTTCTCGGGCGGCACAGACTCTTCCATGCAGATGGCGCACTCCGCGTTGCGCAGCGCCTCCAGCGCCTTGAGCTGCTCCGCCTCCTTTTGGCGCTGGACCTCGGCCTTGGCGGCGTCCTGGCACGGCGTGCACGTGCGCTTGCCGTCGCCCTTGGCCCACTGGCTCGCCGAGTAGGCCTCGCGCGGCTTGGCCTCCTCGCATTCCTTGCACCGGCGCGGCGCCGTCTCGCGGGCGAGGCGCGCCGCCGCCTTGGCCGCCGCCTTTTCGCGGCGCGCGAGGACGCGCGCGTGCCACGCGCGCGTGAAGATCGCAATCCGGCCGACGCGCCGCGCGAGCCGCGCCACGCGCCCCCACTCTTGTCTCCAGTCGGTGAATAATTGGCCGACGGCGAACGCGGTCGAGGGGACGTGATTGCCAATGTACTGGCGCTCCACGCAATTGCGCACCTCGAGCAGCGAGTAGAGGTAGTTGCCGTCGTCGTCGAATTTCATCTCGACGATGCGCCCCCTGGCGCGAACCGACATGCCAAGCAGGACACCGAGCCGATCGCCGAGGCGGTGCGCTCCTGTTCCTGTCCGGGGCTGCTCCTGCTCGAGCGTCGACAGCGACGCGGGCAACGTGCGCTTCTTGGTCTTGCGCGAAGACGAATGCGGCACCGGCGGCGGCGACGGCTTGGTGGTGGTGGTGGTGGTGGTGGTGGTGGTGGTGGTGGTGGACTTGGGCGTGCGCTTCAGTTTGACGACCTCCTCGACGAACGCGCGGAGGAGCGTGTTCGGTCGCTCGAGCGTCGAGACGGCCACGTTGAACGTGCCCGGGAACAGCTGCACGGCGTCCATGCCCGTGCGGAATAGATGCGTATTTGAATGGTCGGCCAGGACGGTGCTGCCCACGTCGTTGAGCCACGCGAGGCGCCCCTGCTTCGTGAACTTCACGATGTGGCCCCAGTGCGTGTACTCCTTGCCCGACTTGACGTGCATGGCGGTCCACGTGACGAGCTCGCCGAGTCGGAGCGGTTCCTCGCTCGGGGTCGACGGCGGCTGCGCCTTCACGTGGCACGCGATCCGCCGCGTCAGCCACTCACACGCGTCGTCCCAGAGGTCGGGAATTTTGGTGAAGTACCGCCCGATCCGCGCCTCGATGGCCATGAAGGCGCGGATCGTGTAGACAGCCGCCTCGCGCTCCGTGATCACGCTAGGCGGAGTTCGCAGCTCGCGGAACGTCGCCTCGAAGCCTCGGTCGGGCAGTCCGAGCGCCCAGCAGACTCCCTCGATGCGCTTCTCGCGCCAGCTGACGTCGCCCCTTGTGAACTTCAGCATCTCTTCGGGAATGTGGTCGTCGTCGAAGAGGCGGGTGCCAAAGACCAGCTCGTCGATGCTCTTTACGCCCACGAAGGCCACGAAGTCGGGGTGGCGCAAGAGCTTGCCGATGTGCGTGGGGTCCAGGCGCCGGTGCTTGGCCACCCACTCGAGCACGGCCGCGGGGTCCGCGCAGCCGTCGGCCCTGTAGATGAGCGGGCTCGAGCGCATGAAGTCGATCGACGTTTGCCGTGCCCGATGCTCGGCGACGGCGAAACAGCTCCAGCCGACCGCCCTCAGCAGGTAGTACGCGTCGTCGGGCTCTTCGATGTCCTTGGTTCCCACTTGGTTCCAGAGGGCGCCGTACACCATGTAGCTCCGGAAGGCGGGGTTGCGCTGCCGCCGCGCGCGCGCCCGCGCGAGGCAGCCGCGCACGCCGGCCTGGATCTTGACGGCCGCGCGGCGGGACCGGCGGTAGGCCTCGCGCGCGCGTTGCCCCTGGTACGCGAACTGGATCCTGAGCGCCGCACCGAGCCTTTTGAGGTCCACCTCGTCGCCTTGGCCGTTCGCGGCGGTGACTTTCAACGTGCCGTCGTCGTTCAGGACAAAGTCGAGGAAGGTCTTCGTATCCTTTGCGCCGCCGGGCGGCGGCGCCAGGGCGAGCTTGCTGATCGCGTCCGCGATCGCTCCGCGAAAGCCCGACGCGCCGTCGCCGTCGCGCGCGTACGTGCTGCTCGTCTGGTTGGAGCAGATGACTTGCACGCCTCCGCCGTGGACCGTCTCGATCGTTTGCACGGACGCTTCGGCCTGTTTGGCGCGCCGCCTCTCTGGTGGAAGGTGCTTGAGCGCGTCGGGCGACGGCGGCTTGGGGCCGGCGCTTGTCAAGCACTGCAAGACGCTCGTGTCGTTGACGAGCGTCTTGTAGGCTTTCTTGCCTTTCGAGGTGGTAGGTTCGAATCGCACGCCGGGCGGCTTTCCAGGCTCCTTGTTCATCTTGGCCAGCGCCGTTCGCCACTCCTGTGTCTCCGCCAAGGTCAAGTTGGCGTAGATATGCCCGTCCGACGGTGCCGCCTCGAGACACACGGTGCAAATCTTGCGCACGAGCGCTTCCGACAGCAGCCCGCTGCGCAGCACCTTGCCGATCTCGGCCGGCTGCCACGCCTCCTGTTCGCGCACGGCGTCGGGTGGAAGCTCTTCGCACGGGGCGTCGAGCACGTCGGCCGCGTATCGGTCGAACGCGTCGTGGAGCGCGCGCGCCTCCTTGGCCGTGAGCGCGCTCTGCACGTTGACCATAGCCTCGTCGCGGGTCACGACTCCCGCGTCCACATCCTCGGCCACGTTCTGAACGATGGGGTCGAGCTTGTCGAAAACGGCCTTGGGCATGTACCCGTATTCGATCATGCCGCACATGTGCTTTCCGTTGAGCTCGTGCGGCCGCGGCCGGACCGCGGCGGTCTCCGACGGCCTCTCCCCTCCCTCCTTCTCTCTCTCCCATTCTTTCCGCGCCTCCTCCAACGCGAGCCGCGAGGGGTTGCCCAGGCCCTCGTACAGAGCGATTTGATCGGCTGCGGTGGCGCAGGCCAACAACTTGGCACGGTTGCCCTCCTCCTTGAGGAAGCGCGTTTTCGCCGCCTCGATGGCCTTCATCGCGCCCGCGATGGTGTTGAAGTGATCCGCCCGATCCCTCTCATCCCTCGGATCCACCTTCATCGTTTTGGACGCGACCTCGCCCCAGTACATCTTGAACGCAACGGCGAGCTCGTCGCAATCCGCGGGGGTGAACACCCCGTCCGTGTCGACGACCTGGTCCGAAGGGAGGACCACCCTGTTGGCGTCAAAGCGGAGGCTCACCCTCTCCATGACGGAATGCTTCAACTTGGAGAAGAGCCGCTCGCACATGTAGCCGTAGCTGATCATCGCCGCCAGCTCCTTGGGCCGCAGCGCATGTTTCCCAAATTTGAACGCGACCCCGTCCATCCACCGCACGGTGAGCTGCGCGACCAAGACTGCCCTTCGATCCACCATCTGTGTCATCTCCGCCTGTGTCATCCGTGTTTTGACGTCCCGTGTAAGCGAATCCTGCTCCCCCCGTTTCGTCGCCGCCGCTGCCTCCTCTTCCTTTTCTTTCGCGCCCTTTTGCGGCTGCTCGTAAGTGTCCGTCGGTTCGCACGGTTGCACGAGCCGTTGGTGCTTCTGGTACCTGTCGAAGGCGCGCTTCAATGTGTCGCCCTCCTCAATGGTGATCACCTCGGTCAGGTCCAGTCTGCGGTGCCGCTCCGACGGTCTGAACTCGCGGACCAACGCGTCGATCTTGAAAAAGAGTTCATCGGACAGATACCCATCCCGAAACATGGCCGCCAGGTGGCCCCCCGTCATGTAGCCCGCCTCCAACGCCTGGCCCGTCTCGCGCTGCTTGCGCTGCCGCGCGGCCTCGAGCACGCGCTCCTCGTGCGCGAGGTCGTGCGGCGGAAAGGGCACGCTTGTCTTCCACGGCTCCTGCTTGGCGCGCGACTCCATGTCGGCCGCGCTACGCTCCCGCGCCCGCCCCTGCGAGTCCTGGCCGCACCGCGCCGCCACGTCGGCCGCGAGCGCCGCGGTGTTCGCTTCGGCCGCCATCGTGAGCCGCCTCTGCACGCCCTCGCGTTCGGGGTGGTCCGCCGGCATGTTCGCCAGCACGTCGCGCAGCATCTCCGTTTTCGTCATGGACTTGCTGTTGTTGATGTAGGCGACCCACTCGGGGTATTTTGACGCCGCCGCCGGCGCGCCCGTCTGCGCGTTCGCCGCCGGCGCGCTCGCCGCCGGCGCGCTCGCCACCGGCGCGCTCGCCACCGGCGCTTTGGCCTTGGCCTTGTCGAGGAGCTGACGCTCGACCGCGGCCGTGTCCGACGCGAGCTTCATCGGGTTGTCCGGGTCCCAGGTGAGCGCCTTGTGGAAGGGGTGAGAGATCGGGACGTGCCCGCGTGCGATCTCGAGCAGCCTGCGGTCGTCGACCCCGACCAGATTGCGATGCTCCTTTGGCACGAACGACATCCAGTCCGGGTGGCCCGCGAACTCGGGTGCCAGCACGTTGGGCCCCGTGGGGTGCGGCTGCGCGTTTCGCACACGGCGGGACGACTTGCCCATTCTTCTTCTTCTTTTGAATGTAAAAAACCCCTTTTGTTACACTCGCGTTCGGGACGACTTCCCCTCCACGAGACACGCGGTGCACAACACGCAAGACCGAGAGACGCGCACTCTTTTTAGCGTTCGGCCCTTCGCGCGCGCGCGCGTTCGGCTGCAAATCAAAAGATGCACAGCCAGAAGGAGTTGGCGTCCTTGGCTCACTTGGACAGGAAGTTGTAAGTGACGTCCAGCGACGCCGAAAAGGTGTGAACCTCGTGATCAATCTTGTGCTCGATGTTGCGCTCCTCGGCGGCGAACTTGGCGCGGAGCTCGGAGAGGGCAGCGTCGTCGGCGGCAACCGCAAGCTCGCTCTCGACGCGCGCCTTCAGGCTGGCCTTGGCCTCAGCCTGCGGCGCCATGCCAAAAAAAGAGTCAGCGGTGCCAACGACGCGAAGCGCATTGAGCCGCACACCATCAGCTCGGTCCGAGCATCGCTCCACGAGTTGTAGTCCGCCGGAGAGATGTTGACCGAGGTGTTGGAGAAGTCGCGGACCTTGATCTGCGACTCGACCTGCGTCTTGACCTGCGCAACAAAATAGACAGATGAATTGCATTGTCGTCGTCGTCGTTGGGACGCACTAATCCTCGTACCATCGGAAGAATCGTCTCGCTGCGCAGGCACATTCGACAAAAGGTCAGTCCGTGTCAAGATCTCTCCGCTAAAGGGCAGTAGGCGCGCACTACAGCGAGGAAGAGATCTTGACCAACTGCGCGCACGCAAACAACAGGCACCATTTATGAGCTTGTATTTCCAAACGGAAAGCTGTACGTGGGCAAGACAAAATGTTGGAAGCGGCGTATGAGAGATCATTCCAGAGCAGGGGCACAATCAGACGCTCTTGCTTTCTGGCAACGTGAATGGGACGACTATTCCAACACTTTCTGGAGCGCGCCCCCTCCGGCATCATCCTGCCAGCAAGGAGAGGACAGATCATGGATAATTCCATCAGACTATGAAAGCGAATGATTAGGGCGCAGCGTACGAAATCTCTCCCATCTGAAGCCTGCGCACGACAAGGGAGGCCCAGTGAGCCCGACTTTGACAACGAGAGTGATGACGAGGACGAGTAGGGCAAGGCAACTCACTTCTCGGCGTTCTCGCTGATGGCCGACACTAGGGGATGTTCGGCCGAGACGAGGCAGAAGCGGCGCGCGGCGACCTCGTGGATGCCCTCTGTGACGCAACGTACATTGCATGTTAGCACGTTGTTAACAAGCTGCGAGTTAAAGTTGTTTCCTTACTCTCCGAAAGGTTGTCGGCCGTGTAGCCCGGGACTGCGTGACGCAAAACAGAATGTTAGCATGTTATCCGTTAGGTTGTTTGAATTCAAGAGCGTACACTTGCGGGCAAACTCGTATGCAAGCGCGGTGTCGTCTTCCTGCAGCGTGCGCGAGATGTGCGTGTTCGCGTTGGGCAGGGTGATCATGGAGTAGCTCTCCCCGGTCTGCGAGAATGTCGAGTCATCGACGCCCGTGATGCGGATGCCGAGCGCAATCGGGAAGCTCGACTTCTGCGCGCTGACGTCCATCTTGTGGAGGACGATACTCTTGAGGTCGCCCTGCGCCTCGCTTGTTCCCTGGAGGTCGACGACTGCGTCGTGACCGCCACACGGGGACGGTCACGACGCAGTGCGTGTGTGTGTGTGCGCGCGTGCGTGGTGGGACAAGGGGAACGGACGGGGAGGTGCCGGTACCTGCGTGGAGAGCGGCGAGGGAAGGGGGGGGTGGGAGGCCGGCCACACGGGTGAGGGAAGGAGGGAAGGGGAGGAGGGGGGGGGGGGGGCCGGGCTGTGGAAACATACATTTCTTTTGCTGGAACACAGCCTTAGTAGCGTCGGTCGACGGCGGCGCCCAGGTCGCCCTCTGCTTGCGGAGGCACAAGTCCGAGAGCGAAGCGCGGATGTTCACAACGATGGTCCGCTTGAGCGGGTGGTCGGGGTTGCTGGTGTTGAACGAGTTGGCCTCGGCGAGGTGCTGTTCGTTCTCGGCGGCCGAAGTGGGGGCCATTACGCCGGGGCCGGCGGGGGCCATGAGCGGGCCGGGGCCGGCGGCAGAGACGGCCGACTGCATGACTATTGGGTCGATGTGGAGGGTCTGCTGCATGGCGGCGGAGAGGTCGGCGCGGGGCTCGGTGCGGATGGACATTGGCGTCGTTTTTTTCACTCTGCTACACCAACGTGCCTACGGCGGACGGCTTATCCTACGACCCCACACGCGTGCACACGTGCACACGCGCGCGCGGTCAGTCCATGTCGTCCTCGTCGTCGGTGAGGTCACTCGGCTTCATTTGGTCCCAGCTTCCGGCGTCGTAGTACTGTTTGAGGTATTTTTCGGCGTGCTCCACGGTGTCCGGTAGGAGCACCATTATGCTCATGACCAGGTCACCGTTCCGCTTGTCGGGCTCCGGGAGGTCCTCCACGCCTTTGGGGTGCTCGGCCAGGTACGCGAGCACGAGCGGGTGCCACGTCGTCGGGTCTTTTTCGTCTGGGAGCGACTCCACCAGCACTTTGAACGCGCCTTTGTTGGCCTTGAACAGCCGCTGCGCGACTTCGTGCTCGCCGGTCAGCAGCTTGGTTCCGATGGTCGTGATGGCCGCGGCGTTCCTCTTGACCATCTCGACGGCCTTGCTTTGGGCTGCGTCCACGATGCGTCTCCACTGCATGTCGCGCGTCGTCTCCTCGATTTGGTAACCAGGCGAGCCGAGTACCTCGATTTCAAAGCTGTCGAGCAGGGACGGGTCGCGCCTGACGCCCTCTGTCGCCATCATGCAGGCAGCACTCATCCGATAGCTGTTCAGAAACGTCGACGAGTCCCACAGGTTGAACGCCACGTGGAGCCGTTTGGGATCGTCCTGCACGAGGCGAACCGCGACCTCCACGACGGTGGGGCGCCACACTCCGCACGCCACGAGGTGGTTCAAGTGGTTAAAGAGGCAGTTCGGCGTTGTCAGACGGGTTCGGCTTTTGTGCTTGCGACTGGCCCAGACCTCTGCCAAGAAGGCTGGGTCTCGTTTGAATCGGGTATCCATGAGGTCAAGGATGTTGAGTGGCGCATACTCGTCGACCATCACGTACTCGTCGTTTTGGTCGGCAAAGGTTTTGGCAATGAACGCGCGATCCGACGTGCAGTCCTGCAAGGAAAACATGGCTTCCCTCCTCCACCGATTCACGTACTTGCGCAAGTTGGTGCCATGGTGATCTCTGGCGTCCTGGTCGTACTTTTCCTTGATCTCCTTCAGCTTTGCGAGCGCCGCGTCGCGTGTCGTGGTGGCGTCCTTGCAAGCGCGTCGGAAGAAGGCGTAGGCCGTCTCATTGGGCCTTCTTGTGTATTTGGTGCCGATGAAGTCGTGCTGTTCGAAATCATTGTACAACCACTCGAAGACCTTTGCGGTGGGAGCGGCCAGCGCCGTCGCGAATTTTGTGTTGCACGCAAACGCTTCGCAATAGTTGCTGATCCCGGGGCAGAAGGTTTGGTGGTAGAAGCGGTCCGTTTGGTGCAGGGCGCTGAAATCGATGTGCGGCGTCATGAACCTGTAGTGGAACGTGTCGGCGTCCTCTCGTAGGTTGGACAGGGACGAACTGGGCATGTCGGTCGGCTCCACGTCGCGAAGCGACAGGGCCGAAAAGTTGGGAAGCGACATTCCTTGGGCGCGCGTGCGCGCAAACGTCCTCTTTCCTCCGCCCCCCTCCCTCCTTGCTATCCTCTTCCGCGGCGCTAATTTTGCTGCGGTCGACGCGCGCACAACGGCCACCCCCCTCCCTCCCAGAAGAAAAGCGCGGCCGCATGAGTGACGTCGACGCGCAGAGCGAGGCCGAATCGGCGCCGCCGGCGCCCGACGGACACGCCGTGCCGGCCGCGGCCGCGCCGCAGCACCCGCTCTGGCAGCGGGCGGCCGGGCAGGGCGGCGCCAGCTCGCCGCGGCCGCGGACCAAAGGCAAAGCGGGCACGACGACGGTGCACGGCAAGTTTGCGCCCATCTCGATGGCGGCGCTCGAGCTGCGTGCGCGCAACGAGTTTGACGGTGCGTCGACGGTGGCGGGGTCGGAGGGCGCGGCGGCGCGCGGGAGCGGCGGTGGCGGCGGCAGCGGAGGAGGAAAGAAGCGCTCGCGGTCGGAGGCGGCCGCGCCCGCCGACGGCCTCAACGAGGAAGGCGTGCGCGACTACGACGACGTCGATCCGACCGACGACGACGACTACGAATACGAAGACGAGGACGAGGACGCGGCGTCTCAGGCGGCGAGCGGGGTGGACGTGGTCGCCAACGCCGCTTTTGGCGGCGGAGGCGGCGGCGCGACGGCGCGCAAGAAGAAGAAGAAGGAAGCCGTGCCGAGGTCGGCGCGCTGCGGCGACTGCACGACCCTCTCGGTGACGTCAGACACGGACGAGAGCGTCTCCGTCACCTCGTCGGCGCACCGCAACGCTTACAGGCGCGCCTTTCCGGTCACGGGCGTCCAGTGCGTGGGCTGCGCGCTGCCGGCCAAAGTGACGCCCGTCGACGACTTTGTGCGGACCTCGTGCGACAAGATGCAGGAGGCGGCCCTCTTCAAGATGGCGGCGCTGATCTATCAGCAAAAGGTGGCCGACCCGGCGCGCGCCGAGGGGGTGCCGGTGCCACAGTGGCCGTGGAAGGACCTTCGCGCGCACTACACGATGCATCGGATGGACTCCAAGATGCAGCGCTACGAGAACATGCGCACGCTCGCGGCGATGCGCAAGACGCTCGAGCTGCAGCTGCTTCGCGAGGACGAGAGCACGGGGGACCACGTGCTCGACAAAGGGAACGCGGAGCAGATTATGAAAATCATTTCGCTTCAGTCCAAGGAGATCACGCTTCTACACGAGACGACCCACGCGGTCAAAACCGGGTCCAGCGGACAGCTTCCCGCGGGCGCGGCGTCCAAAAGGCGCGGCGACCAATAGTTTTTCGCCGTTCACCGGAGGCACGCGCAGGTGACGCACGCGACGAGCCCGCCAGCGGCGATGCTCAGACCCGAGACCCGCACGAGGTCGTGCGCCGTCGGAGTCGGCGTGGGGATGGGATCCACTCCCGGCGCGCACGCATCCATGGCATTTGTCAGCGTGTTGCGTCTCACGAATTGGTGTCCGTACCACCCCGGGTCGCCGTAGCACCCGCGCGCGTAAAACTCCGGGTTGGCGGTCGTCGCGTGCGCGGCGTTATCGAGGAGCCGCCGCGCGGTCGCGCGGTCGAGGGCGGTGAAGACGGCCTCCGACGCGTGCATGTCGCGGGCGGACTGGCCGCTGTGGCGGATGCTCATCCACGCGGCGCAGATGAGGGCGATCGCGCCCGGCTCCGTGTCGGTGGCGGTCAGCAGCTCGTCGTAGAGAGAGGCCGCCTCGTTGCGGCGCTTGAAGAGAGCGGCGCGGACGAAAAAAGGCACGAGCGCGCGCAGCTGCATGCAGCGCGTCTCGGAAAGTTGATTCGTGTCGAAGAAGCTTTGGATGTGCAGCTCAGTCGCCGTCTGGACGTTCTCCGCGAGCAGCGAAAACGTCCGCACCTTGATGACAAGTACGAGTTCGAGGCTGAACGCGAGGGCCTGCAGCTCGCGCAGCGCGGTCGCGTTGGAGGCATCCCAGTCGCCGAGGGCGTCCTGCTCCCGTGGGAGCAGGAACGCGTAGGCGGTGAACGCGAGCTCGAGCGTGCACGGCAGGGAGCCGTCGTCGGCTCGCAAGAACGCGCGGTTGAAGACGGTTTGGCAGTTTCGCGCAAACTTCCACGAGATGGACAGACACACGGCGAGGCGGATCCGGAGCTCGCGCGGCAGGACGTCGTCCGCGTTCTTGTACCGGGGCGACGGCCGGGTCGCCGGCAAGTCGACCGCGTCAAAGGCCCACACGCGCGCCAGCTCGACGGCGCCGGCGACGACGTTCCACGCGTCGGTGGCCGGTTGCGCAAGGTAGGTCGTCGCCAGCGAGCGCACGGCGGCGCCGCACGGCGAGCTGGGGCGGCGGCCGCGTCGGAACCGCGCGTCCCACGTTCCGCTGACCACCAGCACGTCGTAGACCGTCGCGATCTGGTGGGCGGCTAGTTCGAGGGGCGTAATTTCGTTGTCGTTGTCCGCGCTCGCGACGACGCGCTGGCGGACGGCGGAGCGGCTGCGGCTGCGGCTGCCGGCCGGCCGTTTCGCGGCGCGTCCCGGGCTGTGCAGCGGCCGCGTCTTCCGACAAACTGTCGCGCCCATTTGCACTAATGGGCGGCGCGCGCGCGCGGCCACTGCCACTGCCACTGCCACTGCCACTGCCACTGCCACTGCCACTGCCACTGCCAGCGCTAAGCTCGCGTGCGCCCGCCTCCCCGCTTCCTCCCCTCGGCCGCAGTCGGATGCGCGGGCACTACCCGCAACGCGCGGCGCGATGGGGTTGGGCGGCGGTCCAAACGGGGCCAAGGCGACATTCAAGCACAAGTTTGCTAGCGCGTTTCGCGACTTTGATTCGCTTCGCAACGCGCGGGAGGGGGTGGGCGTGACGCGCGCGGAGACGCTCGTGGTCGTGGACGGTAACGTGCTGGTCATGCAGACGCCGGCCGCGGTGGACACGTTTGCGGGGTACGTCGCCGTGCTGGCCAACCAGCTCAACGTGGCGATCCAGGCGGGCGAGCACGTGGTCGTCGTCTTTGACGAGCCCGGCGCCATGACGCGCGCCAAACAGGAGGAGCAGAAGGCGCGCGACGCCCGCCGCACGCCGCAGACGCCGGTGTGCTCCGACGACCTCGTGGCGTGCCCCATGGACGACAACTACGGCAGGGCCGAGCTTGAGACCGGCGGACTCAACGTGCGGCTGCTGATCAATCACCGCCCCGCGCGCGCGCGCTTCCACGACGCGCTGTGTGTGGCGGTGCTCGAGCACCTGCGCACGCACCTGGTCGGTGACGACTCCACGACGTGGAGCCTCACGTTTGACGGCGTGGATTCACGCGGCGCGGACCGGCCGCGCGGCGCGCCGCGGGAGGCGGGCGTGCTGTCGTCGCGCCCCGAGCTGTGGGAGCGCGTCCTCGCGCGCGAGCAGGCAATCGGCGAAGGCGACCTGAAGCTGACGGACGTCTGTCACCGTGTTCACGAGCAGCGGCGCGTCGACGCGCAGTCGTCCTTGGCGGGTGTGTTGCTCAACATCCTCTGGACCATCGACACCGACTCGTTCCTGATCGAGCTCTTGCAGCAGGCGCGGCGCGAGGCGCGGCCCAGCGCCGCCGACCGCAACGAGCTGACATTGCTCTGCCTGCGCGAGCCGGGGCGCAAACGCAAGGGCGAGACGCCAGTGCCGGCCTACTTTCAGTGCATCGACATGGAGTGCTTCTACAGCGAGATCATGACGTACATGTTTGGAACCAACGTGCAGCTGGCCAACTTTGCGCAGCGAAAGCGCCACACCGCCGCGCTGCTGGTCGCCAGCGTGGCGCTGTGCGGCTGCGACTTTGTGCAGGTGCAGGGGATGCGGTGCGACCTCGTGCTGCAGTGTGTGCGCGACGTGGCGCGCAACCAACCGGAGGTGCTGCAAACCATGGAGGGCTGCTTCACCGGCAGGGCAGACAGCGTGCGCGACGCGGGGGACGCGATTCGTTCGGTCGTGGAAAACTTTTTAGAGACCGTCTCCGGACTCGGGGGACGCATGACCAAAACACACACCAAGGCCAGCGCCTACAACGACCTCCAAATTCTGCGTGCGTGCTGGATCACCAGCTACTGGCTGGGGTACGAGTTCAAGGACGTGGACCGATGGGGCTTTTGTCATGCGGCGCTCGACTCCGAGGGCGCCGAGATCGTAAAGGTCGTGAAGCGCGAAAAGACAACGGGGGAGGCGGCGGCGGCGGCGAACGCCTAGTTGTCGTGGCTGGTCGTTGCCCGGCTCAGAATCGCGGTCGCGTAGTGCCCCGCGGAGCCGTGAAGCCTCTGCGAGAGGGACCGGAACTGTGCTTGAGTGTATGGGTCGTCGGGGTTGTCGGAAGTCCCCAAACTGTTTTGGTACTCGTTCTCCTCTGCGAGGGCCGCGTCTTGGCTCGCGCGGCACACGGCCCTGCACCGCGTGCCGATGTCGCTGTATCCGCTGCTCTCGGCGATGCGCGCGTAGCGGCGAGAGGTGAGAATGGCGTCGGTCTGCGATCCCGATGTGCTCAGCCGTTGGTTGATCTCCTTAAGAATCGACTCGCGCTTCTCTACCCACATGTAAATGCTGTCACTGCTCGACTCTTTGGCGAGGACGCACGGGTAGAGCCGACTTTGCGTGGCAACCGGGTCCAGCGTCGTTGTCTGGATGTACTCCTGTTGCATTGAGGGCGGCGACCACCAACGGTCGAGCGAGAGCGGAAGGCGTTTGTCGAGCAGCACCTCATGCCCGTCGTTCAGGAGAGTCGTCATCGCGTCCTCGGGCGTCATGAGCGCCGTGGTTTGCTTCCGTTTGTAGAGAAATTGCAGAAGGTTGGGCGCACAAAACCCGACGACCCGGAGCACGACCGAAGCCGCCAACTCGGAGTTGCATTCTTCCGTGCGCCAACGCCGGGGAAGGCACGCGCCGTAGAGCGCCGTGTAGTTGTCGCCCACAAATTGGCCTTGCGAGTGACAAGTCATCGTGCGCTCCGAGACGCGCTCGCCAGTGGCAGAGTTTTCGAAGCTGACAAACGTGACCATGTCCATCGTTCCCTTGCCGTCGACAAACGGAACCCGGAAGATGGAATCAAGGCCGGACGCGATGCTCGCCGAGTCCTTGGCGTAACCGAGAAGGCCGCGCGATCCCATGAGCTCCGTGAGCATTGCCGGGCGCGCGTCGTTGCCCATCATGAGCGCGTGGAACTGAATTGGCACGGCGTGGTAGCCGGGCACGTCATCAAAAATGACCGTGTCCAAGGTCTGACGGATGTCCCGGCCTTTCTTGTGTCCGATGGTGGCTTCGCCGTCGGTTGCGAGAAAGACCTGCGCCGAACCGCCGCGTTCGTTGCAGTATTCCCTGACGACCTCGTGCGCAAAGTAAAGCGCCGCTTCAATGTTGGTGCCGCGACCCTCGTCGCGCTCCGCGTCCTGTGTGGGCTTGAAGATGCGCTCCGTCTTCGCAACCCACGCGGCGAGGTAGGCTTCGAGCGCGGGGCCGTCTGAGAGCTTAACGATCTGCTCTTCGATCTTGGAAAAGGTCGCGGCCTCCACCCAGTTTCCGCTGTCGATCGTGAGCATGCTCTGGAATGGGCAGTGGTCCTGGTCGACCCACCCCACCGTGCCAGAGAAGCCGGCAATGGCGAGGGTCGAGCACTGGATCTGTTCGGCGGAGAGAGTCTCGGCGAGATACGCGGGAAAAGCTTTGAGCAGATCGACCACGGCGGCGGCCGAGCAGGGATCGTCTTCGGCGCACGACCAGCTGGATAATCGAAACGCCATGGAGGGTGACAGGTCCAGCAGCAAGAGGATGAACGTATCCGTGGGCGCGAGCGGCGAGCTCGTGCGCGGCGGCTTGGTCCACGGCGAAGTCAAAGATGCATCCGTCTTAAAGGCGAGCGGCACCGACCGCTGCATGGGGTGGACGGTGGTGACGCCAAGGCCAATGCCGTTGGGCGGCTCCGGCTTGGGCGGCTCCGGCTTGGGCGGCGGCGTCGACGGGCTCTTGGGCGCGGGCGCGGGCCCGCTGTTTGGTTCGAGGTCGGTCTCCGCGGCTTCGGCCAGGGTGCGCTTGTTTGCAGGCGGCGGCGTGGTCACGAGCGCAGCCATTGGGAAGTAAAAAAAAACGGAGGGAGGCGGGGGAGCGGCGCGGCGACGACGGTGAATCTGTTGTCACCTCCACTGGACACCCTGGCCACAACCCGCAAGACGCTACAAACTCCACGCGCACGACGCGAGTTTCACGTGCGTCCTGTTGCCCGCGCGCAGCCGTCCGTCGAGTTAGGGCTGCGCTTCGTCCTCGTCGTCGTCGGCTGCCAACGACAGCCCCGCGGTGAACGACTTGAGAAACTCGATGCGGTTGCCGTCCGCGCCATTGAATTCAGACAAATCGATCTCGTCGTACCAAACAAAACGAGAGCAGAGTAAAAGGTCCTCTCTCGTGTAAAGGACGCCTCGCGATGGCGCAGGGGGCTCCAGGCGTTTGGGGTTCATCCTGGGCAGCACCTGACACCACTCCTTGCACACGCGCCGCGCGGACCCGTACGGCCTTGTGTAAGCTCTCAATTTGAGCAAAACCACCAACTTCACCTCCGACGGCAGTTTTTCCCATCCTACTACAAAGTCCATGGTTTTCCACTCCGTCCCTTTCCTACACACGGCGTGTCACAACCCGCAAGACGCTCTACGCAAAAAACCACGCTCACTCGTTCTTCGGACGGACCGACCGGCGGTTCGGATTGCACCAGGGCATCGGAATGGCGTACTCGCCCAGCGGTAGGACACACGGCGGCCTCCACTCGATAACCTCCAGGGTGTCGATTGTCCGCAACAGCGCGAACGTGACGTAGCGGGGGGCCGTCATCTCCGGCATCCACGTCGGAGCGCGTTTCAGGAGAAACTGGAGGCGAAGGGCAGTGCAGATGTCACGCTCCTTTTGTCCGTCCAAGTCCGTCGCGCTCACTCGGTCGTAGGTTGGCCCCATCGGCCCGACGATCAGGCGGCTTCCGAAAACATACACGGTGTGGGAAAAGTCTGGCGATCGGTTCGGCAGAAGGAGCAACATTTTCACGTAGCGTTCGTTCTCGCGGACCGGACAGAATTTGATCGTCTGGTCCTTAATCCCGAGGGTGGCTCGAAGCATATGCTTGAAGCGTTTGTCCTTCGCCGCGTCGTCGTCGTTAGCAAACACTTCTTTGGCTAGGGCGAGCGCGCGGGCCGGCGGGGCGGACGCAAACGCGCGCTTCGACATCGAAAAGGTTTCTAGTTGCGAGTTCCACGAAACACGGCGGGTCACAACCCGCAAGACGCTCTATGCGGCCACGCTTCCGCCCGGGTGGTGGCGTTCGAGCCGGTCGAGGAGCGCCTCGTGCACGCGCCTCCGTTCCTTGTGCGTGCGATAGAATCGATAGGTGGACTGGCAGCCCTTGAGCGGCACGACGTCGTCGAATGCGATGGTCTTCGTGATCCACCAGGCGTGCCGGTCCAAGCTGCGCCACGGCGCGGCGAAGGAGGTGTCGAGGACGAGAGGCGGAAGGGAGCCGCTGACGTAGGCGGCGCCAACGACGCCCCCCCGCGGAAAGTCGTGCAGCTCCATGTCGTCGAGGCGCGTGAGGTACACGGACTTGCACAGGTCCGAGGTGCTCCTGTCGGCTCTGATCTTGTCGCGCATGGTTTCTAGCTCCGCCTCGAACGCGTCGCGGCGTCCGACGGCTTTGCTCGCCAGGATGAGCACCCAGCCGGCCTCGGGAAGCGCGGCGGCGCGGTTCTCGTAGTTCTTGTTGTAGCGCAGGATGGCCTCCGCCCACGGCTGCTTGACGTTGGTCATGCGCGCGGACCCGAGGATGGTCTCCCACGCCTCGCGGTGCAACGGCTCTCCGGGCTGGCTTTCGTGGCAACGCAGCCCCATTTTCTTTTTTGGGCTGCGGTAGTCGTGCAGACCCAAATATTTTTTTTTTACCTCCATAATACATTACGCTGACAACCCGCAAGACGGTGCAAGACCATCACACACACACGCGCGTGCTAGTCTTCTTCTTCGTTGAGCACCCACTCCTCGACTTGTTCGGTGCGCCCCTTGCCGCCGGACTTGTGGGTCGTGAACTCCTTGTGGTATTTTTTGAGCGTCTCGCCGTTGGGGCCGACCTCGTCGAGCGCGCGCAGGCGGGCGGTTTCGGCCTTCTTGAAGGCGGCGCGCTCTTCCTCGAGGGCCGTGTCGGAGGCCACGAAATCGGCGCGTTGGCTCTCGAGCACAATATTGCGCGCGATCACGAGCGCGGCGTGGCCGCCGACGCCGGTGCGGCACTGCCGCGCGCGTTCCTCGATGGGCAGCAGCACGAGCTCGTCGATCCGCCATCGCACGCAGTCGGGCAACGGCACGGGGCATTTTGGTTCGGGCGGAAGCACGAGCGGCTCTGGTGGCGGAAGGCCGAGGAGCTCGCCCTCGACCACGAGATCGCGATGGCGCCTCCTCCAGCGCCCGCATTTGTCCTCCCACTTTTTGTGCACGTCTTTCCACCATTTGTTGACGGCCTTGACATAGTCCCTGCATTGCTGCTCCTCGACGGCTGTCGTCACGATGAGCGTGCCCTTTATGGGCACGGGACGCACGGGCAGTTGGAAGCCGGACGGCGCGTCCACTCGTTGCGCCTTGCATTGGACGTCATGAGCATCGCGCTCGTGCTTCTCGAGACGCGACCACTCATCTCGCGAGACCTTGTTCCGGAGCGCGGGCTTGAAATCCTTCGGGCACGGCGGGGTTCCAACAGCGGCGGCGTGGCGGGGCATGGTTCTGTTTTTGAGGGTTGCCTCGGCGAACGGCGCGGGAGGGGTGCGGAGGAGGGGGGGAGACAAAGAGAAGCCGTGGGCTGCAGGTGGTCTCACTCCACCTCTGCCAATGAAGGGCGCGCAAGCCGCAACCAGCTGGCCAGACGGGACTCCGGCTCCAAATTTGGGCGCCACGGCCCCCGCCAGCCGCCCCGGTGGGCACTGGACCCCCCGGGAAGGGGGCAGGTGCTCGCTTTTTTTAGGGTGCGTGGGGGGGGGAGTAAACCAGCGGACACTCTGACTGTGGGGAGGGCAGCCACGGAAGGGCGGCGCCCTGCGGCTCACGGCCGCTCCTCCCTTCCCTGCCTCACCCCAGGCAACAATAACTGGGCAATGTCGGTGCATCAAAATGAGCTGCCCGGAAGTCGGTGACATGAAGCCGGTCCGCTCGATCTTCGAAGAGCCGTCCATTGCGCCCTTCATGCAACCGTTTTCTCACAGAACAACGGTGGACACGGGCGGACACGTGGGCAACGCCGTGGCCACACTAGAGGCCGCTATCGAAAAAATGCAACAGGATCAGCAGATCCTGAACCGTATGACGCTAGCTGCCTGTGCGAACCAGACAAGCGAACTTGCTCTTTTCCGTTCGGAAATCCAACAAAAGCTTGAAGCAATGGAGCGACGAACAAATGCAGAGCTCACGCGGATCGGCACTGTTGTACAACAGTTGGTTGAATCGCAGCAGCAGCCTCAACGCTGAGGATGCCAAAAGGCAGCCGTGCAGGGCGTCTTGCGGCTCGTGCACGGGTAGTAAGAACGGAGGTAAAAAAAAAGAAAAAATAGCTTACATGGGTTCCGGTCACAAAGGCGGGGGCGTCCCCCCGCTCCCGCACGACGACGAGGAGGCCCAGCTGCACACGCACATCGGCGTCCGGCTGCAAAACGATGTCATGACGGTCCACAAGTCAAACGTGGTTTCAGCCATCCGCGTCGCCGCCGGCTCGCCAAACGAACTCGGAACGCTTACGCCCTACCTCCCAACACGCGTTCACTTCCTCCGGGAGGCCACGAACGTACTGGTGCTCGACTGTCGCGACGTGTCGCTGCTCAAGAAGGTGCTGACCAGTGCGCTCGCGCACAACGACGCGGACGAAGCGGTCAAAGTCTACCGCACAATCGCGACAATCCGTCTTCCAAGGGACGCAGGGTTGCGCAGCGACGACCCGCAGTGGGGATGGTCCCTGTTTGCAGACAGCACGCAGTTCACGGGGGTGCTTCGGACCGTGCTCAACGGCAGATGCGAAAGCATGCTCGAGGAAGCGCTGGCCCCCGAGAACGATTGGCCGACCTCGCAACTGATGCTCTCTCTCCGCGGCTGCCTCTACGACGGCGTGTGGACGGAAAACAACAGCGACAAGCAGCGGCTGCTCGAGCAAGACACCGGCACCGTGCGGGACGTGTCGCTCTACAAGCCAGCCGCGATGAAGAAGACGACCGTCGTCATGCTGGACCGCCTCTGCGAGCGCGACGACTTCGCCCTCTTCCGGCTGCGGCTCCCAGACTTTGCCGATCGACACACCGGCGTTCCCGAAGAGAGCAAGCACCTCGTGAACTCGCTGCCCGAGGCGATGACAATCCTCGGCCAACAATCGCGTTTCCTTTGGAAGATCATACGCGCCGTCAAATGGCAGCCGATTCAGCTCGTGCGCACCTTGGACGCGGCCATCTTCAACTACATGCACAATTCCAACTACTTTGCCGAATACAAGGATCTGGCCATCGACCTGTTCACGTACCTGCAAGGCGAACACCCCGCGGCGATGCGCGCGCTCGCGAGCTGCCGCGAGCGGGCGGCGATGCGGCGCACGTCTCTGCCCTGGACGCACAAATGCGAGCACGTCGAGCTGATTCCCATTCTGCTCGGAGCGCCGCTGCGCGAATTGGAACACCGGCGTCGCCAGGTGCCATTCTTCGCTGTGGCTGTGCACTTTGAGGGCCTAATGGAGTCGTTTGAGGGCCTAATGGAGTCGATCGTCGACGCGCACGAGTGGCCCGGCGACTCTCTGGTCGCGGTCATCGAGGAGAGCCTCGAGCGGTACTACCC
>Ga0315315_10000762_pt1 | contig 28320 bp, 26 predicted proteins | sample M140m3416metaG_FD_203699 | JGI IMG/M metagenome (GOLD analysis project Ga0315315, IMG submission 203699) | Ammonia-oxidizing marine archaeal communities from Monterey Bay, California, United States - M1 40m 3416 | ecosystem: Environmental > Aquatic > Marine > Intertidal zone | place: USA... | reverse complement strand
AAATCATTTTATTAAATACTTAAAAATATTATAAAAAATATAATATATAAACTTAAATTATATTTTTCAGTATTTATCTTCATTTAATAATTTATAACAATTTCTACATACCGGTATATAAGAATCTGCACCTATTATTTCTATATCAAGTTCATTGCTTAATCGATGACTAAATAGTGCCGGTTTTTTTTTACAATTACTACAAAATGAATGTAACATAACAATATTATCACAAATTACTTCTAAATCTAACCAATTCCCAAATTTATTTCTAGAGAAATCACTATTTAATCCACATATATAAACACTTTTGTTATATTTTTCAACAGCAATTTTAACCCATTCAACTATATCCGAAAAAAACTGCCCTTCATTTATTAAAATTGCTTTTGATTTTAAAAATGTATTATAATCTTTGCTTATTGGTATATCATTAAAATTCACACTATCTGATAATTGTAATGTTTTAATACAAGGAATCATTACCTTATCATGTGAAGAAAGTAAATTATCTGAATATCTATTATCCTTTTCATAATTAATTACCATTGTATCAAGTCCACAAAATGAATATTTCTTATGTATGTCTAATAGTCTAGTTGTTTTACCTGAAAACATTGGTCCTTTGATAATTTCCAAGAAACCACTATCGGCATAAATATCCATAATGGCCGCCATTAAATATAGTAAATATTTATATTTATATTTATATTTATATAAATACAAATTCAATTTAATAATTAATGAATTCAGTTAGTATACCTTGGGTTGAAAAGTACAGACCAAGTGATTTAAATGATATTGTATTAGATGAATATAATAAACATATTATATTAAATATCATTGATACTAATTATTTTCCTAATATTCTTTTATATGGACCACCTGGCACTGGAAAAACCACTACAATTATAAATATGATAAATAAATATCAAGAAAACCATAATCAATTAAATAAAGGATTAATGATTCATTTAAATGCTTCAGATGAAAGAGGTATTGATATTATTCGTAACCAAATTTATCAATTTGTAAATTCAAAATCTTTATTTCATAATGGTATTAAATTTATTATTCTTGATGAAGTTGATTATATGACAAAAAACGCGCAACAAGCTCTTAAATATTTATTACAAGGTTTTACAGAAAATGTAAGATTTTGTTTAATTTGTAATTATATCAGCAGAATTGATGAGTCGTTACAAAATGAATTTATGAGAATACGTTTTAATCAATTACCTAAAGAAGATATTATAGAATTTTTATCCACTATAAGCATAAAGGAAAAATTAAATATTAATAAAGAAAAACTAGAATCAATACAATCTTTATTCAAATCTGATATAAGAAGTATGATTAATTATATACAATCAAATCAACATAATATTACTAATAATTCTATAATAAATCATTCTACATGGGAAAATTTAACAAATACAATAAAGAATAAGAATAGTAATGATAAATCTATATCTCTATTTTACCAAATTAGTAATGAATATAATATTGATATAAAAAATATAATAAAAGAATATTTAAATTATATTATTCATAAGAGATATGAATATTTATCTCACTCATTTTTGAAATTTACAGAATTTGTAATACATTTAATAAATCCTGATAATTATCAAATTATTAGTTATATCGTTTTAAAATTAAATTATTTTTTTACGATTGATTCATAATTTTTCTAATTGGACTTTCTCCTATTCTTTTATTTAAACGCATTTTCCATATACTTGGTGGAGAATTTTGTGGAGGTTCAAATGGAATATTATTTAAAGTATATTGTTTATTATTTATTGGAGTCAATATAGCAATAGGAGATGATTGTGTTTTTGGTATGTCTTCGTACATTATTATTTATATGTATTAAAGAAAATAATTGAAATAGAATGACTTAAAGAAACTATATGCATTATAGTAGCGTGATGGAAGATAATTTTTCCGATTCAAATATTGATGAAGCATGGGAAAACTTTTGCGATGAAGAATCATTATCTAGTGTGAATGTATTTAAAGAAATTAAAAAAAATAATTCAAATAATGAACAAATTAAATCAATTAAAGATGAATCTATATATAAATGTTCTCACTTAAATATTTCTACAAAAACTAAAATATCTTACCTAAATACTCCTATTGATTTAATTAATGTATTTTGGAAAATACCTCTTATACAATATTATGAACCAAAGACTGGAATTATAAAAAAACAAATGAAATTTAATTCAACTACACCAGAAGAAGTTGATACTATTATTAATAATAAAAAAAAATATAATTTTGTTGATGATCATATTATTAGTCAAGTTCATAATAATGATGGACGAAATAAGTATAAAGATATTCGTAAAATTAGTATTGGTATATCACGGAAAGATATTGTTAGTTATAGGTGTAAAAAAAAAAGTGCTTTTTACAATTGTTTTGTAGTTATTATGAGATTATTATATAATAATGAATACAAAGAAATACATGTAAAGGTATTTAATACAGGAAAATTAGAAATTCCTGGAATTCAAGATTCTATAATTTTAAATAAAGTTTTAGATTTATTGGTAGATATATTAAAACCTATTATAAAAATAGATTCAGTTGAACCATTAAGATATTTAAGTGAAAAAAGTGAAACGGTTATGATTAATTCTAATTTTAGTTGTGGTTATTTAATTGATCGTGAAAAAATGTTTAAACTTTTGAAATATACTTATAAAATAAATAGTAATTTTGATTCTTGTTCTTATCCTGGAATTCAATGTGAATTTTATTACAATACATCAATCAAAGAACAAAGTGGAATTCAGCCTTCTACAATAAAAAATAATAAACACAATACAAAACTTGAAAATAATTATATCAAAGTATCTTTTATGATATTTCGTACAGGAAGTGTATTGATTGTTGGTAAATGTTCTGAAGAAATACTATATGAAATATATGAGTTTTTATGTAATATATTTCAAAAAGAATATAATGTAATTAAAGGAATATGTATAGAGCCAATTTCAACAAAATATAATGAAGAATCAGATAGTATAATAAAAGAAAATTTAAAATGCAGAAAAATACGTAAAAAGATTATATTTGTATCATAAATATTTAAGGTTGTAAATACAATATATATTAATCAATAATCCATTTTATATAATTTTTTATACTATCATTCATTAACTTATCATAATAAGAAGTATGTGATTTTTTTAACATTAAACTTATTAATGATAAATTATGTGGTTTATATTTTTTTATATATGAATATATGTATTCATATTTATTATATTTTTTTTCTGGGAAATGATTCATAAATAACATTATATTCAATAACTTATTATTATAATCAGATTCTTTATCATTAAATGATTTACACATTTCTATTGCCATATTCATTAATTTAATTGGTATAGTATCATTATAATTATTGTATTCATTTATTAATATTTTAAAATTATCTTTATAAATAAGTATTAAATGATCTATATTATCTATTATTTCTTCTAGAGGTTTTGACATTATTTGAGTATTTGGTTTTATTTGACTTATGGTTTTTTTATATACAAAAATAGATGCATTATTTGATGATACATTTAAATCATGCATTAAATTCTCTTCAATTTGTTCTATAAAATTTGTATAATAAATTATAGAATGTTTAGTATTTTCAATTGCTTTATTGATATTTAATGTTTCCTTTATAATTGTTTTAAATATATAAGTTAATGTAGTTAATCCATTTTCCAATAAATAAATACTATCTTTTTCTCTCTTTTTAAACTTTTTACTATTTGTAAAAATAAGTAAATATTCATTTATTACATTTACATATTGTGGAAACACTTCCCAAGATTTATTAGTTATATTTAATATATCTAAATCTGGTGTTGAATCTATTTTTGTATCTATATCTATATCTATATCTGTATTTGTATGTGTATTTGTATTTGTATCTATATTTGACGTTATATTTAGAATTTTATTATCCATATACTAAATATAATTATTTTAATTCGTTTAAAAGTATTTAAAGATTTTAAATCCGTTAATATATAAGATGTCTGATAAAAATAATACTACGCCTACGTTTTCGGCACCAAGTAATCAATGCCTTCAACATTGTGTTAAAATTGCCATTGTCGATGATAAACCTATTATGCTTGATTACTGGACTAATTCTCATGAAAATAAAGTATTGATTGGTGTTCGCGATAATGGTGAAAAGTTATTGGTAAAGAGTGAAGATGAATATACATCTCCTATTGAAAAGATTTTCAAAGTTGAAGGTGAATACATTATTGTTACTGAAAATTCTCTTTACATTGTTAGTGCGTCCATTGCTACCAAGCGCATTTCGTAAAATTTTAATATTATTATTGAATTATAATATTATAATATTAAAATAAATTATTTAAAAATAATGCTGTTAATTATAGTATCTATAATATGGTAAAAGAAAACGCTATTGGTATTGATTTGGGTACAACATATTCTTGTGTTAGTGTGTTTCGTAACGGAACATGTGAAATTATTGCAAATTCTGATGGAGAACGAACCACACCATCTTGGGTTGCTTTCACTTCAACTGAAAAACTTGTTGGACAATCTGCGAAATCGCAAGCAGCAATGAATACCGCAAATACAATTTATGACGCCAAGCGTTTACTCGGGCGTAAATTTTCTGACCCAGTTGTTCAAAATGATATGAAGCATTATTCTTTTAAGGTTGTGCCAGATAAAGATGATAAGCCAGTTATTCAATTAGAAGATGGGACAAAGTATTATCCTGAACAAGTTTCTGCTATGGTTTTGACTGATATGAAAAATACTGCTGAAAATTATTTGGGACAATCAGTGACTAAGGCAGTTATTACCGTTCCAGCATATTTCAATGATTCACAGCGTCAATCAACTAAGGACGCGTGTCGTATTGCTGGTATTGAACCATTGCGTATTATTAATGAGCCAACCGCAGCTGCCATTGCTTATGGACTTGATAAACAGGCAGGAGGAACAATTAAAGAAAAGAATGTTCTTATTTTTGATTTAGGTGGTGGAACTTTCGATGTCAGTCTTTTGACAATTGAAGATGGTATTTTTGAAGTAAAAGCAACTGCAGGTGATACTCATCTTGGGGGGGAAGATTTTGATTCACGTATGCTAACTCATTTTATTGAGGAATTCAAACGCAAAGAAAAGGTTGATATAAAAGGAAACTCAAGAGCTATTAGGCGTCTTCGAACCTCATGTGAAAAGGCAAAGCGCACACTGAGTTCTTCTTCAACTGCGTCTATTGAAATTGATGCTTTGTGTGATGGTAAAGATTTTTATTCTTCTATTACACGAGCACGTTTTGAAGAATTGTGTAGTGATTTGTTTCGTGGTTCACTAGATCCGGTTGAAAGAGTATTGCGTGATGCGAAAATGGATAAAAGCACAATTCATGATATTGTCCTAGTTGGTGGCTCCACGCGTATTCCTAAAATTCAAAAATTATTGTCAGAATTTTTCAATGGGAAAGAACTTTGTAAATCAATTAATCAAGATGAAGCTGTTGCTTATGGTGCTGGCGTTCAAGCTGCGATTTTATCTGGTGACAAATCAGAAACAATTAATGATATTTTACTTCTTGATGTAACACCACTATCTATTGGTATTGAAACTGGTGGAAATGTAATGACTACGATGATTCCTCGTAATACTTCTATTCCTACAAAGAAATGCCAAACATTCAGTACATATACGGATAATCAACCTGCCGCAACTATTCGTGTATTTGAAGGTGAACGTTCTTTTACAAAGGATTGTAATTTGTTGGGTCAATTTGAACTGAATGGTATTTCTCCTGCACCTCGAGGTGTTCCTCAATTGGAAGTTACGTATGATATTGACGCCAATGGTATGTTGAGTGTTTCTGCTTGTGATAAATCAACTGGCAAGCAAGAGAAAATATCAATTACCAATGATAAGGGACGTCTTTCAAAGGAACAAGTGGAAGAAATGATTAAGGACGCAGAACGATTGAAGGAGGAAGATGATAAAAATATGAAGCGTATTGAAGCCAAAAATAAGTTAGAATCTTATATTTACAATTGGAGAAATCAAGCCGATAATAAAGACAATGCTGAGAAACTTGGCGAATCTGGTATTGAAATTATTCATAAATGTGTAAAAGATACTCAAGAATGGTTAGATAATAATTCTTCTGCAACTACTGAAGAATTTGAAAGTAAAATGAAAGAATGCGAAACTACCTTATCTTCTATTACAACTCAAATGTATGCTGGAGCCGGGCAAATGCCTGGTGGAATGCATCAATCTAAGGAATATCAACCTGAAAGTAATATTGAAGAAGTAGATTAAAATGGTTTATTATTTATTTGTAATAATGTATTATTATAATTTATATATTTTTCATATGAATCTTTATATAAAACACATGCGCCTATACTAGCAAATACATGTACCAAACAATGTAAAAAAGCAGAATATTTATAGTTTTTATGATTATATAAAAAATAATTACTTAATGGATACATTAAAACGGCCAACGTTATTGTTATTATAAATAGTAAATTTTGTAAGTATAATGATAAGTAAATATGATATGAAAATGTAATACTTACCCACGTAATATCAATATATCGTCTAATAGATATTTTTAATGGATACCTCCAATAGTTAATCGATGTCCCAAATAAAATAACTCCCATATATCCGCAAATATTCATTTCATAATAAAAGGCAAATGCTATATGATTTATATGAATAAAACAAACATTGTATATCCATTTATATTCATTTGATGGTATAACTAAAGTATTATCATATATATTTTCATACTTTACTATTTTATTATCATACATAAATTATAATATTATAAAAAATATAATATAAATATTTATATTATATTTTTATAATTATGTTTGAGTTTTTATTAATTTCAATTTTAATCGGCGGGTTAATATATTGTTATTATTATGATTAATAAATGTATTATCCACACGCATATTGTAAGGTCCATTCGCGTGCATTAGCATCGTGTTTCTCTCTATTATGAATAAATAATTCAGAAATATCATATACAAAAGGATCATTTGGGTTTGGATCATTCATCATTGAACAAATACTTAATAAAGCTTGGCTAATTGTCATCGCTGGACTCCATTTATCTTTTAAAATATCTAAACAGATAGAACCATTTGAATTAATATTACAATGATATATTTTTGTAATGAATTTAATATGTGGAACCCAAAATGGATATTCCGGTGGAATATTAATACTTAATTTGAAAATACCACCATGATATGGAGTTCCTTCTGGACCTATAATTGTAGCTTGCCAATTAAAAAAATCGATTTCATTAATTAATCCTGCTGAACAATTCTCTGGGGGATTTTTTTGTAATTCTTCTAATTCTTTTTTAATGCGTCTCAGTGTCATATTGTCACTATAATTATATATATATAAGGTTAAACTTTATATATATATTAATAAATATTCTTGTATCAAAAAACTTTAAAGCTTTAATTTACTTTTCTTGGTTTTCTTCATTTGCATTACTTTTTCTTCCTTCTTTTTTGTCATATTTTTATCACTCATTTTACCTTTATGTATGGTAAACTCAGTCCAAGGTTCTTGAGGACGATCGAGTAAATAAGGTTCTTGGTCGGCCCATATGATATTCTTTTTACAGAATTCAGTTTTATCAAAAGGTGTTCCACATGAACTACCCCAGCGCGCCATAAATCCCATTTTTTTACAAAGAGTTGTATCACATACTTTTCCGTCGAGGGCTCCACGAGGTTGAAAAGGTTTGGGACGTCCTGGATCAGACATAAATGCGCGATCATCTAATTCATAGTGACTACAACACGTTCTAGACGAAGGATTAATCTTATTCAAATAAATATCATGATGGTCTGCCATAATTTCTTCGGCAATCTTAATGTCAATTTTTCCTTTATGTTGTTCCATTAATTGTGTTAAACGGACGTGACGGGCTCCTTGATGGCGTCGAATATCAAAATGTCCCACATTCGCGCATTCTAAATTTCGAATACGGGGGTCATAAACACCATTAAAACCAATAAAACACCCATCTTTCTTTTTCTCAACATTCACGTATTTCAATCCCAATTCAATTCTCATGATTATATTATTTTTAGTATCTCCAACTAACCACGCATTTGCATAATCACCACTATTATTTGTAACCAAAAAATCTTTGATTTCATCAAGGGTTTTACCATACTGCATCGCGCTACGAATGCGGCAAGAAATAGGATCTTTCAATTCAAATTGATTAAATCCACCAATCGTGGTTTCAGTACACATAAATCCATTGCTAGTAACATAAAAATCAGTTTCACTTGAAATATTTCCTGGTGCCGTTTGCATTAATATACGTGCTCCTTTGTTAGGTTTTATATCTAAAATATATTTAAAATGTTGACCTGTCATAAAATTATCAAACGTATTATGTCCACAAATAATTTTACCATCTTTGGTGTAACTACCCACAGCCATAAATCCTGTACAACGATCAGAACCACCATTTTTTAAAAATCCACCTCCTTCACCATGTCCAGAGGCCGCGCCACTTTCTTCATTAAATAAATGACCATATTTTTCTTGTAATTTCGGATAATCCTTACATATCTTAGGTAAAATACTAAGTAATGAATCAACACTGACATAACAATTCCACATAATTATATCATCCATTGATAATTTACACCCACCGGCATTTGCTCCTTTTTTTATACCTTCAATCTCTTCATAAAGTTCAGGGTAATTTGTTTGAATAATTGGACCCCAAATAGTTCCTACAACTTCACTAAATATTTCACGTTCATAACCATAATCTTCATAAAAATTATAATCTAACATTTTGAATATATCCTTTAATTCTTTGGCAATAAGATAACCATGTGCGTATCCTCTTTCACTAGGATTTCCTTTTATGGAAAGATAAGTCCATCCATTCTTTTCATATCGAATGCCATTTTTGACTTTCATTATATATTACATATTTATTAAATTAATTAATTAATTAATATATTTTAAAAAATATATAAAATCTGGGTTTGAAGTTCGCAAATCGATTTTGGACATTTATAAATGTCCATTTTCGAAAAGGGCGAAGCCTCCCTGGAAAAAACGTGAAAAAGTGACTTGTGATTGAAATGCTCTCATTTCGGTTTTTTTATGAAATAATTTGTTACGATAAATTTTTCAGAAATTATATATTTTTTCGAAAAGTATTTAGGGGATTTTTATATTAGGATTATATATAATGAATCCTATCCCAAATATCCCAAAAAATCCAAATTTATATATATGTGAAAGTTGTCATTATAAAACATATAATAAAAAAGACTATAAAAAACATTTATCTACTCGAAAACATCAAAACCTAATAAATCCTAACAATACCTATTTAGAAAATCCCATAAAAATACAAAAATGTTTATGTGGTAAAGAATATAAACATTCATCTACTTTATCAGCTCACAAAAAAAAATGTATCATAAAAAGTGATGATGAAAATACTATTATATCAGATAATAATTTAACATCTAATTCATCCGAAGTGGTTCACTTAACTAAATTAGTAATGAAATTAATGAATTCTAATGAAGAATTACAAAAGCAAACCTTAGATATGCATAAGAAAATGATTGATGTATGTAAAATAGGTGGCACTAATAATTCTTACAACAACAACAATAACAAAACCTTTAATATGCAAGTATTTTTGAATGAAAAATGCAAGGATGCTATGAATATCATGGATTTTGTCAATTCGATGACTCTACAATTATCCGATTTGGAAGATGTTGGTGATGTTGGTTATGTGGAAGGTATTAGTAGAATCATTATAAGAAAACTTAATGAAATAGATATTTATAAACGCCCCATTCATTGTAGCGACTATAAGAGAGAAGTGATGTATGTGCGTGATGATGATATATGGGAGAAGGAGAATTGTACTTTTGACAAAATACGAAAGGCGATAAAATACATTACCAAAAAGAATAGCGATTTGTTGATTCCTTGGCGTGAGGAGCATCCGCAATGTATGAATACAAGCCATCGCTTGAATGATGTGTATGTGCGTCTTATAGGTCAGGCGATGGGAGGGAAAGGCGAGTTCATAGATAACGAAAACAAGATCATTAAAAAAATATCCAAGGCTGTTGTTATTGATAAGGAAATTTAAAAAAGTATAAATTTGATAATTTATACTTTTTTCAAAAAACGAAAAAAAACAAGAATCTGGGTTTGAAGTTCGCAAATCGATTTTGGACATTTATAAATGTCCATTTTCGAAAAGGGCGAAGCCTCCCTGAAAAAAACGTGAAAAAGTGACTTGTGACTGAAATGCTCTCATTTCGGTTTTTTTACGAAAAATGTTGTGATGCTAATTTTTCTTTTTTTTTTACATATTATGAAAAGTATTTAGGCATTTTTTTTGTAATTATAATATATAGTTACAATGATTACAAAAAATAATGCCAAAAATGCTTCAATATTTATATGTAAAATATGTGACTTTAAATGCTGTAAAAAAAGTAACTATAACAAACACCTGACTACACGTAAGCATCAAAATAATGACAATCAATTACATAATAAAGAGCAAAATATGCCAAAAAAATATCAATGTATATGTGGTAAAGAATATAATTTTAGACAAGGTTTACATACTCATCGTAAAAGTTGTGATTATCAAGAAATTTCTGATTATAATAATGAAATGAATGAAATGAATAATGAACATCATACAAAGGATGATAAAATTGAACTTCTTATAAAAGAAAATATAGATTTTAAGAATATTATATTAGATTTGGTGAAAAATAATGGAGATTTTCAAAAACAAACATTAGAAATGCAAAAGCAAACCCAAGAAATACAAAATAAAATAATTGATGTATGTAAAACAGGTGGTAATAATACAATACATACAAATAGCCATAACAAAACCTTTAATATGCAAGTATTTTTGAATGAGAAATGTAAGGATGCTATGAATATTATGGATTTTGTCAATTCGATGACACTAGAACTCTCGGATTTGGAAGATGTTGGAGATATTGGCTACGTTGAAGGAATTAGTAGAATCATTATAAGAAAACTCAATGAAATAGATGTTTATAAACGTCCAATTCATTGTAGTGATTATAAGCGTGAAGTGATGTATGTGCGTGATGATGATATATGGGAGAAGGAGAATAGCACTTTTGATAAAATACGGAAGGCTATTAAATACATAACCAAAAAGAATAGCGATCTCTTGATTCCTTGGCGTGAGGAGCATCCGCAATGTATGAATACAAGCCATCGCTTGAATGATGTGTATGTGCGTCTTATAGGTCAGGCTATGGGAGGAAAAGGTGAATTTATTGATAATGAAAATAAGATTATCAAGAAAATATCCAAGGCGGTTGTTATTGATAAGGATTTATAAAATTTGCTTTAAAGAATTAATTTGTTCAATTGTAAGTTTTTCTGGAAATGTTACGTTGAAGTTAATAATTAAATTACCAGTGTGTTCATCTCTTTTCATTCCCATACCTTGTAAAATTTTATTATAATTATTTGTAATAATATTACCACTATTATTATTAATTTTAAATGTCCGTCCGTCAAGATAATTCATATCAAATACAAATCCACATAAGGCCTCTTTTAATCCAATCGTTTTGTTCAATATAAGGTCTAACCCATTACGAGTAAAATCAGTATCATTATGTATTTTTATAAATACCTTAATATCTCCTTTATTATTTTCTGATAAAATATTACCCTTTTCTCGTAAAATAATTATTTCATTATTATCAACACCACAAGGAATAGGTATATAAATTGTTTCAGTTTCTTCTCGTTTTATTTCATTTTCAATAATCCATCTGGTTATTTCAATAGGCATATTGTATCCAGAAAATGCTTTACTCAGTGTAATTGTTTCTGTTTTTATAATAGGTGTTGGTTTCGTAAGTCTTTGTTTGATATTATCCATATTAAACATATTTCCTCCAAATTTTACATTTTGACCATTTGAACTACTTACACTAGTATTGAAAAAATTGGATGAAATAAAATTTAAAATATCAGATGGGTCAAATTCATTCGTTGTGGAAGATGAAGAAGCATTTTTAAAAAATGATGGTATACCATTATTTCCAAATGGCATTTTATGTTGCATATCATATTGTCGTCGTTTATCCTCATCACCTATAATTTCATAAGCTGAATTAATATTTTGAAATTTTAAAGTAGACTCCGGAGAATTATTATTACGATCTGGATGATATTGAAGTGATAATTTTCTATATGCTTTTTTAATTTCTTCTTGATTTGCTGTATCAGTTAAACCTAATGTTTCATATAGATTATTCATAATTATTATAATAAGATGATATAAACTTAAATAGTTATTTACGAATATTATTATTACCATAATTATGGAAAAACCTTTTTTATATAAATATCAACCAAATTGGTTATATGAATTTGAATTAGAGGATGATTTAAAAATGATATTGAATACATTGATTGAAATGGATATATTAAATATACTTTTTATAGGTGATTCTGGGTCGGGGAAAACAACATTAATGAATGCTGTTATCAATGAATATTATGGAAAAATTATTAATACTTCTAATGAAAATATATTATATATTAATAATTTGAAAGAACAGGGAATATCGTATTATAGAACAGATGTTAAAACATTTTGTCAAACACCTAGTTCAATATTTGGAAAAAAAAAAATTTTGATGATAGATGATATTGACTTTATTAATGAACAAAGCCAACAAGTATTTCGAAATTATATTGATAAATATAGTCATAATGTTCACTTTATAGGATCATGTATAAATACACAAAAGGTAATAGATAGCTTACAATCACGTTTTACCATTATTAAAAAAAAAAATATGGATGATGAAAATATTATGAAAATAATTAATATAATTTGTGAAAAAGAAAACATTAATATTAAATCAGATGTGATTAAATATATTATATCAATTAGTAATAAATCAATTCGTATGATTGTAAATTATTTGGAAAAATTTAAATTATTGAATATGGAAATAACAATTGAATTGGCAAATAAATTATGTACAAATATATCATTTTATGAATTTGACGAATATACAAATTTATGTAAAAATGAGAAAAATTTAAAAAAAGCAATAAAACTAATTTATAAATTATCGGATCGTGGATATTCTGTGATGGATATTCTAGATAATTATTTTATATATATAAAACTAACCACAATATTAACCGAGGAAGAAAAATATATTATTATACCTTATATTTGTAAATACATTACGATTTTTAATAACATTCATGAAGATGATATAGAATTAGCACATTTTACAAATAATTTAATCAGTATATTTTCCAAATAATAATGTATAATTAGTATTATTATTATAAAATTTATAATAATAATATAATATGAAAAATCAATTGTTTAAAACCCTCATAGACTCAACACTATTATGGGGGTTTTTAAAAAAAAATGGAAATGAAAATGAAGAATATTATATTTTTTCAAAACCTTTGTACAAAAAGGCTCTTTTTAATAATACCATAAAAGAATTTATAGAAAAAATAGAAGAATTTTATTATGATTCAAAGAAATATTATGTTACACGTAAGTTAGATTATATCAAGTTTATTACTATTATACGACAAATATGTAATAGTTTGAATATTAAATATAGAACTCAATTTTTATATAATAATTCTAGTTATGAAATAGTATATTATATTTATAAGCCAAATGTAGATAATGAAAACAAAAATTTATCTATTAATTAGTAGATATTTACCAATCATTGTATCTGATTCTAATGCTTGACGAGCAGATAAACGTGCAAACCACTGAAATGCGGATCTTTTCAGAATTTCATCAGCAGGAATATACAATCCTTGAATTTTATCGGATAAATTAATGAAATTATTGCTCATTAAAATATCTAATGTAACTTGTTTTCCCTTTTCGTCCTTCATACCAAGTAAATCGGCAGGAATCATATTCATTTCATTATTTGTTATATTTTCAAAACACCAACGACCAAAAGAACCCATGAATTGACTTTCACTTGTAAAATCCTTAGAAGCTATAATTTCTAAATGGTTAATATAGTTAGCCATCATAGGACATTCTTTTTTACATCCCATAAATTTTGTATCAGGAAAGTAATCCATTTTTTCTGATACGCCATTTCTTGTTAACATTTCTCCGACAAACATTTTGTTATTATCGGTCAATTTATGATAGAGTGGTGCCATATTTTGAAAACATATAAAGGAACTAGGCATAAGAAACCCACCATAATTATATAATATTCTAGCTAATCCTAATTGTCGTATTTTTGTCTTTATAGGATCTGCAATGATAGATAAATCTATATTCCAACCTGGAATAATATTAGAGAATGTTTCATCATCAATTAAACAAACATTGAAATCATCACCACATTTATCTATTATTGATTTCATTGTTAAAAATTGATAAGGTTGATTTAAATCATCTGTATTTCTCGATGAAAAACTAGGCCACCAACGAGCATTTTTTTCATAATCCATATGTAACCATATAATAGGTTTTTTACTTTGAGCTAAAGAAGAATTATTGAGTAGATATTTTTGAACTAATTTGTAATTATTAATGTGTTCTTTTTCTTCATCAGTAACATTGTATTGATTATATAAATATCTAAAAATTAATAATAACGCAATAGGATAAAGATAGTGTTTATATTTAACAAATTTTTCACTAATGTTTTGTTTCAATTTATTCAAACTCATTTATATTATAAAAATATAAAATATATAATATAAATTAGTATAAAAATTACTTTTCAGTTAGTTGTTTAAACCCAGTCATCCACGCTTGATTTGCTTTACGAGAATTTTCTTCTTGTTTTGCCAGTTTGTATGCTCTTTGAACATCATTTCGGTCTTGTTGCGATTTTCGATTATGTAAATAGTCATTTGCTTGTGATAAAGATAATGGTTTTGTATCCTGATAATCTGGGTGTTGTTGTAATTCCATTACATTTTTAAACTTAGGACGAGCATTATAATCTTCTTGATTTACAGGAATTACACTTTCAACGTGTGCTTTTTTTAAATCTTCATATTGAAGCGAACTAAATAAAGATGATGAGTAATATGCTGGTCTATCACGAGTTAAATCAAAATAATTAGAAGATTGTCCAAATTCTTCAATTTCTTGAAAGGGTATTAATTCTTTTACTTCCTTTTTTTTTTGTTCAAATGTTGCATTCATTTGATTCATAGTTGTAGTTCTTGTATCAATATTTTCATCTGATTTTATCCATTCTCCATAACCATTTTCATTCTCTTCATCTGAAATTTTATGTTTTACAAATAGTTCATTGAATATTTTATTAAAATTAGATTGTTTTTGTAAATTTTTTAATAATAGTTCCTTTTCTTCATCCTTTTCAATTGTATATTCAGTTGATTGTTTATTTGTGCTTTTATATCTAAACTCATATATGGAATATATAATTTTATAAGCAGATGTAAAAAATAGAAAATATTTTTTATCTAGTTTTGATTTATCTGGATGAGATTGTAATACTGATTTTTTAACACGTTTTAAATCATCTTCATCAAAATTGAAATCTAATTTGAATAATGTTAATAAATCATTTAGGTCATAGTTTTCAATATTTAGATCTATTTTTTCCATAACTATTATACATATAATTACATTATTATATATTTATCCTTACTTAATCATGATAAATATGTTAATCTAAAATATTTATATTATATATAGATATTGATGTCTCAATGTAATAAAAATTTAATGTGTGATTTAAATTTAAATTCAAATGATGATACAAAGAAATGGATGTTGAAAAATCATCCAGATAAAGGAGGTAATGTAGATAGTGAATTATTTACAAATGTAACAAATTGTTATAAATCTCGTGAATATTGTGAAAAATTATCGTCACTAGATAAATTATCCGAAAGTGGAAATTTTTCTACACCAAAAATGTTTGATAAAAAAAAACGTGATAAGATTTATACGTGTATGCGTCAAACAGAAAATTGGAGTAAAATATTACCACAGCATAAAATAGATAATAAAAATTTTAATCCAGAAATAGTAAAAACTGCTATACATAATGCTTCTCCTAAATTGGAACAATTATTTAATATTATTCAACAAGTCGATGAAAATGACATGAATACACATGGAAAATATTTTAAACATTTTATATTTTCAGATGTAAAAGAGGAAGGTTATGGTGCGAAAATATTAGCATCGGCTTTTGTTGCAAATGGTTATAAAAATTTAATAACAGCTCAAAAGATTTCTGGACAAAAAACATTAAAATTATCATTATTGAATGCTGGAGCAGATGGGAAAAATAAATCATTTGGATTATTATCTTCATCCGCAATTTTTAATTCAGAATTTAGTCAGAAATTTAAAAAGGAAGTCTTAACTCGTTATAATAAACGCCCAGATAATATACATGGTCAAGAAATGCGGTTTATTATATTAGATAGTGGATTTAAGGAAGGTATAGATTTGTTTGATGTAAAGTATGTTCATATATTTGAACCATCAATGACAATTGCTGATGTAAAACAAACAATCGGCCGTGCTACACGAACATGTGGACAAAAAGGATTGAATTTTGAACCAAACGTAGGATGGCAATTATTTGTTTATAATTATTACATTGCTGTTCCAGATGAAATTAAAGAAAAATATGAAGTAAAGGATATAGAATTATTGAATAATCCTGCTGATAAAGTAATATTTAAAAATACAAATAAGTTGAAAGATGCTACTATTTTATATAGTGGATTTGATAAAACCTTAGTTAATTTATCTGAACAACTTTATAGATTAGCTCCAGTATTTTCTGTTGATTTTGAATTAACTAAGAATATTCATCGAATTGATGATATGACATATTTGTATGAACATGAACAAAGCTCTATGTCTGGTGGTAAATTAAAGGATATTAATACCATAAATTGTAATGGAAAGTGTGGTTTACGTTCTACGAGAGATATACCAGCCACTTTAAATTTTTTATTGTATGTTTACATTAAATATGGACACAAAAAAGAAAATATACCTAGTAAAAATATTCGAGAATATTTATGTTTTTATATGAAAGAACATCCTGAATATTGCGAACAAGTAAATAAAGAATGGGTTAATCGTGCTTCAATTGTTCCTAATGTTTTATATAAAACTTTAAAAAGTAATAAAAAAAATAAACAATCTATCAAACAAAATACATCACCATCTTATATTGATGTGAACTCCCAGCAAGAAAGTCAGACTCCTTATATGGAAATATTGAATAATACACCACCATCTTATATGGATGTGAACGCCCAGCAAGAAAGTCAGACTCCTTATATGGAAATATTGAATAATACACCACCATCTTATATGGATGTGAACGCCCAGCAAGAAAGTCAGACTCCTTATATGGAAATATTGAATAATACACCACCATCTTATATGGATGTGAACGCCCAGCAAGAAAGCCAGACTCCTTATATGGAAATAGGGTCTTTCCCTTCAAGTAAAAAAACTAGTAGTAAAAAAAGTACTACTAGGCGAAGTAGTAGTGGTAATTCATCTTCAAAAACACGAAAAATAACATCGAGTTCTCAAAGAGCATCGAGTTCCAAATCACCTGTTATAATTGCAAATGAAATTATGAATCAATTAGAAATAGTGCCATATTATCATCCAGCAAATGATATTAACTATTCTATTGTAGAATATACAGGAAAACCGAATAGTAATATGAAACAGGAAGAAAGAGGACCTCCTTCTTCTAAATTAAATTTTACCCAAATGAGAGATTTTATAAAAACAAATTTTAGTCAAAATTTTACCTGGAATGAAATTAAAATAGAGAATAAATGTGTTCAAAATGGTGGGGATTCACGAATTATGACATTAAATCCAACACAAAACTTTGTGAGGACATTTTTCACACCAGTATCACCTTATAAAGGGATGCTTTTATGGCATAGTGTAGGAACCGGAAAAACTTGTTCAGCAATAGCAACTGCAACATCTTCGTTTGAACGAGAAGGATACACAATATTATGGGTTACGCGTAATACTTTGAAAAATGATGTTTATAAAAATATGTTTGATGATGTTTGTCATATCATATTAGCTGAAAGAATGAAGACAGAAGGATTAACTATACCACTTGATCCTAGTCAACGAAAACGATTACTTAGTAAGAATTGGATAGAACCAATAAGTTATAAAACATTCAGTAATTTATTAACACCTGGAGCGCATAATGAATATATGGATAAACTTATCGAACGTAATGGAAAAGAAGATATTTTACATAAAACATTGATTATTATCGATGAAGCACATAAATTATATGGTGGCGATTTAAAAGCAAGTGAAAGACCTAATATGGCCATAATGGAAAAATTATTACAAAAAAGTTATGAAAAATCGGGAAAAAAATCAGCACGTTTGCTTATTATGACAGCAACACCATTTACAAATAGTCCAATGGAATTATTTAAATTAATTAATTTATGTAAAGAAAATATGAGAGAAAAGATACCTACAGAAATACGCGAATTTAAACGTAATTATATGAATGTTGATGATATATTAACCGAAAATGGTATTAAAAATTTGGCTAATAAAATGATTGGTTATATTAGTTATTTAAATAGAGAACAAGACCCAACCCAATTTGCACAACCAATCATGATTGAAGTTCCAGCATTGATGTCAACTATTGTAGATCCTGAATTGCGTAATCAAATATTTTCAGATGAAGATAAGGAAGGAAAGAAAGAGAGAAATAAAAATAATAGAGAGATTTTAAAAAGACAAACACTTCATATAAAAGAATTAAATCAACGATTACGCGAAACACAAAAGAGAATAAAAACAATAATAAAAGAAAGACAAGTGCGTTGTAAAACAATAAAAAAAAAAAAAGATAAATCAAAATGTATGCAAGAAATAAAAGAAGAAATTGAAAATGAAATGCGTGGAATAATTCAAAATATTAAAAAGGAACTAGTATTACTGAAAGAAAATGAATCAGAAAATAAAGGATTGAAAAATCTAGAAAAGGAAAGAATAGCATTAATGAAACATAAATTAGATACCTTGCGTAATGATTTATTACAGGAGGTAATGTTAGTAGATAGGTGTAAAAATATACAATTGATTAAATAAATTAACTATAATATGTATAGGGTGGGGAATTATTGGCGTTTGTTTGACATCTTATAAAGAAATCATTTACAGCCTTTTCATCTGCTCCAATGATAGAATCATCCGGAATATACCATTTTTCTCTTTCCTTATCACCATGAAAGGCTAAAAATACAGGAATTCCTTGAATCATTTTATGTTTTTTTAAAGCCATGTATAGATCTAAATTTTCATCAACATCAATATCGGCAAAAAGTATATTTTCGCCTGACGTTTTGATAAATTCTTTATAAAATGGCGCAATTTTCTTACACGGACCACACCAATCTGCTCCAAATTTAATAATTAATACACAATTTCCCATAGATTTTTGTAAATCAATTAATTGTTCTACATTTAATTCAGTAATAACTTGTTTATTTGACATAGTATAATAATATATTAAATGTTATATTTAAATATATTATTAAATATTAAAATTATGAATTTACAATTTTTTCCAAAATATTGATATCAATATGTGGTAAATCTACATGTGCTTCCCAGAAAAATTTACAAAAAGCCCATAAAAATATATAATTACCAACATACCATTCAGGTTGTTCCTCAAGAAGTTTTTTTCTTAAATTATTGGGTATTAAACCCATACTTACTGGAGGTAGAACATAACTTAATTGCGTTAATTCAGAAACAGGATTTTTTGGTTCAGTTGGAATAAAGGTGTGTTCAAAGTAAGGAATAAATTTAATCAGGTCAGTTAATAATGGAGGATAGTAATAATGATATTGCCAACGCCAATTAGCACAACCAGTTGAATAATATTTCATAGTCCACTCTAATCCTTCCAAATAATTTGTACTAATTTCCTTTCGTTGTTCATCATTAATTTTAATATTAAATAAACTTTTATAATAACGAAATTCCCAACCATGTTCATTTGGATTGATGTAAATTTCTGTTTCTCGTTCTTTAAGTGGTAACATCAAATTTTCATCTTTATCTTTTTCTTGGTTGTTATTGTATTGAAGACGTTTACTTAATTTCTCACGATAAGAATATTCTTCTTTTATAAAATCTAATTCATTGTAAGAAATATATTCAATATATTTTCTAAAATTTTTCCAAACAATTTCACGATTTTTTGTTAATGTTTCATTTGTAGTTTTTTCAAAAACAGCTTTGTATGCGTTTATTAAATTATTTATACCATTTGTTCTGATATTCAAAGCAGGAAAATGTGGTAAAAAATCATTTCCTAATAAGAAGCAAATAAAAATATAATCAAATAAAATATCATTTTTTAATATTATATTATCAATATTTTCAATAGGAACAATAGATAATTCTTTTATTATATGCTTGGCAAAAAGAGGAATATCTAATAAATAACTTTCATTAGGGTTAAGACTTTTATCAATATGTTTAATAAATTCAGGTGTTTCTCTATAAAGATATAATTTTTCAGATATATGTAAATGGTTTAATGTAAGCATAATTAAATCTGCATCAAGTCCGTAAATTATTGTTGTTGTATCCTTGTGATAATTAGCTTCATTTCGAATATATTCATATATTTTATGTTCTCCTTCACCTGATTCATTAGAAGAAGATACAATAATAGATTCTAAATTAAATTCATTTGGATTTTTAAAACGTTTATTTACTTCATTGCCTAATTTAAACATAAAGTCGGTTCCAGGTGTAATAGAAGATGTATTCCATACATATGGAATATCATTTTGTTTAGTATTGTTTAATGAATTTTGAAATGCGGACATATAACGTCTATTGCGCTGTTGATCTAATTTTGCCACTGGAGCTACGCCATCAAAAGCAATAAATACACGTTTATCTGGTGTAATTGTTTTTATAGATTTAACCAAACTATCACATACATTTTTAATAATATTTTTTTCAATTAATTTATAGTATTCTTTCTCGGATTTATTTTTATATATATTTGTTTTATTATGTTCTCCTTGAATTCTATGATACGCATCATATATAAATGAATTACAATCCAAGTATAGATTATTTATTTTTGGAAAATTTTTAGAATCTAATTTTTTGATAATACTTCTATGATTTCTTACTATATATGAGAAGTAACTAGGAATACCCATATTAATATAATAGAGTTAAACTACATTATATTAATAAAATATCTTTATATAAATTTTGGTTATATCTATAATATAATATATTATATTATAGATATTATGAATAATTCTTTTAAAATATTAATTATAAAAAAAATTAATAAATTAAAAGAAATAGTAAAAAATATTATTAGGTCTAATCAAATTTACAAAGTAATGGGGTTTTTAGAAGCAAATGATTTAAATTCTTGTATTATTTTTGCAGAATCTATTTTTAATAAATTAAATAATAAATTAATTACTATTAATGATACCTTATTAGAAATAGATGAGGATGATCTTATAAATGAAATACAAGATATTATATATGAAATATCGACATTAATTAGTTTATATGGGTGTGATACTTTAGAAAATCTTATTTATGTATGTATTGGAAATAAATTTATAGTTGAAGAAAAATATAAACAAATGTATAATTTATTGAATTGTTATATTCGTCCAATGCGATATAAAACATTAGATTGGAGTAATAATAAAAAAAATAAACCAAGCGATCAGGATATATATAAAAATTCTGATAATTATGAATGTTTTGAAATAGATATATTAAATTTAAATATTCAAAATCAAATTTATGGAATAAAGTATACCATACATAATATAGAAAAACGTAATACAATTATTGTATATGGAATTATAGAAGATGTATTGATTGATTTTATTGATAATAAAGATATAACCCATAAAATTGAAGAATTGGCAATTAACAAACCGACTTCACATATAAATTATAACGATGATACGTATGATAGATTTATAAAATGCATTACATTAAAAGAATTATTGATACATAATATTGAGGATTTAATCCAAAAATATATATGTTACATTGAAGATTTTAATAATAATATCAAGAAAAAATCAATAGTTCAAATTATTAGTGATTTTGAACAAAAAGAATTAATAAATAAAAGATATGATTTGATTATGTTATTAATAAATTCAACAAAAAATGATTGTCATTATTTGGCATATTTATTATATGATTTATTATCTAATGATATAAACGGAATTATAGATACATATGACCAAATATCTATATATGATAGTTTACCTTATTATGTAAAAAAATATTTTCATAATGCGATGAAAGAAACAATTAATTATACAAATAATTTATCAAAAATTGATAATTCAAAATTAACATTAGAACAACGTATTTGTTTGATGAAAACTGATGATGTTGTTAAAGAAAAAGCAATGGTAAGATTGAAGGAAGTAAAAATGAAATCAGAAGATACAGGTTCTAAGGCTATGCATTATTTGGACGGCTTATTAAAAATTCCATTTGGAATCTATAAAGAAGAACCAATTTTAAATTTAACGAGAGAGAGTAATAAGATTTTTTCAAATATACTAGATAAATTAACGAACACAATAAAAAATATAAATATTCCATTCCCTTATAAGAAAATGTATACAAGTTTTGAAGTTCAAAAGTATTACCCAATGTTAAATCATGATTTGAAAAAAAATATTCAACAATTTTTATTAGAAGAAATTAAGTTAATTATTGAACAGATACAAAAAACAAAATTAATATGTATGTATAATGGGTTGAAAGATATTTTAAAAACACATAATTATTTAAATAGTGAATTTAATATGAAATCTAATGGAAAAAATATAATTAATTTAAGATTAGAATTTATTTCTATCATAGAAAAATTATTTAATAATAAAAATACATTAGATATAGAACTAGTATATGATTATATTCAATCGATTTTAATTTCAGAAAAAAAATCTTGTATATACAATTGTAGTATATATTCAGATTTCAAACAAAATGTAAATGTAATTCAACATAATATAGAAAATGTAAATAAATTTATGAATAATGTTACAGAAACATTAGATAACTCTGTTTATGGACATAATAATGCTAAACGTCAAATTGAACGAATTATAGGACAATGGTTAAATGGTGATATAACTGGGTATTGTTTTGGATTTGAGGGACCACCTGGTGTAGGTAAAACTTCGTTAGCAAAAAAAGGTATATCTTATTGTTTAAATGATGAAAATAATGTATCAAGACCATTTTCTTTTATAGCAATGGGAGGTTCTACTAATTCTAGCACATTGGACGGACATAATTATACATATGTAGGATCAACATGGGGAAAAATTGTAGATATATTGATGGATACAAAAATAATGAATCCTATAATATTTATTGATGAACTGGATAAGGTAAGTAAAACTGAAAATGGTAAAGAAATTATTGGTATATTAACACATTTAATTGATCAAACACAAAATGATTCATTTCAAGATAAATACTTTAATGGAATAAACTTAAATTTATCAAGAGCATTATTTATATTTTCATATAATGATGTTGATTCAATTGATCGTATTTTATTAGATAGAATACATCGTATTAAATTTGACCATCTCTCTTTAGATGATAAATTGATTATAGTAAAGAAATTTATTTTACCTGAAATTTATCAAAAAATGGGATTATTGGATATGATAGAAATGAGTGATGATATTATAGAACATATTATAAATGATTATACAAGTGAACCTGGTGTTCGTAAATTAAAAGAGCTTTTGTTTGAAATTATAGGAGAGATTAATTTGAATATATTAAAAAAAAATACAGGAATATTTCTAACTATACCAATTGTTATAACATTAGATGATGTAAAAAATATATATCTAAAAGAACATATAAAAATAAGACAATTTAAAATACACGATGAACCAACAATTGGTGTTATAAATGGATTATGGGCAAATTCACAAGGAAAAGGGGGTGTATTGCCAATTGAATCTTCTTATTTCCCATCTAATACATTTTTAGAATTAAAATTAACAGGAATGCAGGGCGATGTTATGAAAGAAAGTATGAATGTGGCTAAGAGTTTAGCATGGTCATTGTTTTCAAATAATAATTATGATAAAGTAAACGATTTAAAAAATATATTAGATAAAACAAAAAATCAAGGATTACATATACATGTTCCTGAAGGAGCGACACCAAAAGATGGACCTTCAGCTGGAACTGCCATTACAATCGTATTATATAGTTTATTTAGTAATCGTAAAATAGATAATAGTATAGCAATAACTGGTGAAATATGTTTACAAGGTAAAATTACAGCAATTGGTGGATTAGAATTAAAAATTTTAGGCGGAATAAGAGCAGGTGTTAAAACATTTATTTATCCTAGAGAAAATGATAATGATTTTAAAAAATTTATTGAAAAATATGACAATAAATCATTTATAAATAATATTAAATTTATATCAGTGGAAACAATTGATGAAGTAATACCATTGATTTTTATTGACTAAATATATTTTTGGTTATACGATATTATATATCTAATATATAATATGGCTATCGCATTTACATTATCTAATGTATTACAATTTTTCTCATTTATATCACCAACACTTTTAGTGTTTTTTTTATTTATGTCATCATTATTTAATCAGAATTTGAAGGGTTTAGTTTTTATATCAGGGGTGTTAATTTGTTCAATATTAAATATTATGTTTATGAATTTAATAGGTAGTGAGAGAGATGAAAATGAATCTTTTTCGTGTAGTGTATTTGATATACCAGGTGTTTCTAAGTTTAATAGTCCTTATCCTAGCACATTGATTATAGCATTTACTATTGCGTATCTTGTTTTACCAATGAAATACAATAATCAAATGAATTATGCTGTTCTGGCATTTTTATTGATATTGCTAGGCATAGACTTTTTAACAAAAGTTCAAAATAAATGTACTACTTATGCTGGTTCAGCCTTGGGTGGATTAGTTGGGTTTTTATTTGGGGCAATTTGGTATATTTTATTTCACGCTATGGGTTTTGATTCATTGTTGTATTTTGACGAGTTAAAAAGTGATAATGTGATATGTTCTCGTCCAACCAAACAAACATTTAAATGCAGTGTTTACAAAAATGGAGAAATTATATCAAGTAATGTTGTTTAAATAGAGGTAGATATTTTCCATCTATTGATTGATTTTATAATAATATATTAAATTTATTTTATTATAAGAAACATTTTATTATCTTATTAATTAAACACATTCATTTGAACTAATATCATTTGAACTAATATCATTTGAACTAATATCATTTGAACTAATATCATTTGAACTAATATCATTTGAACTAATATCATTTGAACTAATATCATTTTTATAATTATTATTGTAGAAAGCTTTTATATAAAACATTATTCCAGATACAGCAAGTATATGAGTTATAAAATAATATTTTTTATCTAAGTGTTTGTTAAATTTAATAAAAATGTACCAAGATAATGTTATTAAACATATAATATACATTGAAACTGAATAAAAATTAAAATTTATATTAGAATAACAATTATATATAAAATATAATGCAATACAAATTACACTTATTATATCAATTGGTCTAAAAATTTTGTGTTGAGAAGAAAAATAATGATTTATTGAACTAGTAATAAAACAAATAATACTTCCTATTATAATTTTGTAATATGATATCATATATCCATAAATAGCGGGTATAATAAATAAAAATGATGATAAAAAACTTCGATTTATACTTTCATTTATTATAATTCCACGCGGTATTGTATGTGTAATTGTATTTTTAAAATCTAATAATATATCATTTTCATAAATACTATTATTATCTATCATATAATTATAATTCATATTTATATAAATTTTGTTGAATATAACTAATAAATTGTTTCATATATAATGCGCGATGAAACCCAAATAACATTGTTTTTTGATTATTCGAAACTTGATTCATTATTGAAATAAATTCTTTAATTACTTTTATAGTATCTGAAGATTTATATATAACTAACGATTCCTTAGGATAAAAATTATTTTTTATACGTTTATTTACTTCATTGTGAAATTTCCATAAAAAATCAATTAGATGTTCCTTTGATTGAGCGATGTGCGATTTATTTACACTACTCATTACCTTAGTTGCATGACTTTGGCAATCAGGACAAGGTAAATTATTACAAATACTTGATATGTGTGAAACTAATATTATTAATTCGCTATTGTATTCAGGTTTTATTTTTTCAGCTAAAGTATGGAATAATAACCATACAGCATTTCCCCATTCTTTTTTTTTCATAATTTTTAATATATATAAAGACAATTATATTAATTATATAATGAATTACAAAATAGAAGATAATTTTGATTTTTATAATGAATTAAATAATAATAACCATGATGATGATGATGAAAAAAAATGTATGATTTCACATTTACCATTGACATATAATTCTGTAACCTTATCGTGTGGTCATATATTTAATTATATGCCGTTGTATAATGAATTCGTATTAAATCAAGATCATAATAATATTAAATGTCCTTATTGTAGAATTTATATTGATAAATTATTGTTTTATTTACCATTACCTAATGTAAAAAAGATTTATGGTGTTAACTATCCATTAAAAATGTGTATGCCTTCGCCAAAATGTAATTATAAATTAAAATTTGGGAAAAATAAGGGTTTAATATGCAATAAAAATGGAATTGAAGATAAAGATGGTATTTTGTGTGAAAAACATAGAGAGAAAGTATGTGAAGATAATAAAATTATTGTATGGACACAGGAAAAAGAAAAATTATTTAAAACATCATCTGTTAGTGAATTAAAAATAATGTTGAAAAAGAAAGGATTGAAAGTAACTGGATTAAAAAAAGATTTAGTAAATAGATTGGTGATTGCTTAATTTAATATAATTATTATATAAAAAAATAATTATATGTTATGTAATGTCTTCAAAGAAGGAAATAGTATCTAAGAATATTAAAGGATGGTTACAATTAGATAAGGAAATACAAATACTACAAAAAGAATTGAAGGATAGAAAAAAAAAAAAAGAAACTTATACAAAGGGATTGTTAGAAATTATGAAATCTAATGATATTGATTGTTTTGATATAACTGAAGGTAAAATTTTATATACACAAAGTAATGTAAAAAAACCTTTAAATAAACAACATTTATTAGAAAGTTTATCAAAATATTTCCAAGAAAATCCTGATATTCCAACAGATGATATTGTTAAGTTTATTTTAGAAAATCGTGAAATTAATGTGAAAGAAAATATTCGGCATAAACCCCCAAAAAATGTATAATAGTATAGTATTATATGTTGAAAAATAAAAAAGTAGGTGAAAAAGAAAAGACTGCTTCTATATTATCAAAAATAAATAATTTAGTTGATAATATAAGAGATAAACCAAAAAAATATAATAATAATACATTCAATATAGATGAAAAAAAAGAAAATCATTTTATTATTGATATACCAAATAATAATAAACCTGTAAATTTTTCAACCATAAAACCATTGGTTATTTGTATGTTTCAAGTTAGATTAGATGGATTATATCCGTTTTTATTATTTCTTCTAAAAAAAAATAAGGATGAAACAATGTCATTTATAAATTTTCCATCATTTGATGGAGGGTTAAATAATAAGCATTTAATAAATAATTGTATTAAATTTATGAATAATATATATCCTACTCTTATCATATCATATAAAGGGTTTTATGAAACATTTTATAATAATATTATTATTTTAGAATCTAGTAATTCAGAAATAGAAAAAAAACAATTAACTAATATTGATTTTGATGTAAATGAATATATATGGACTACAATACACGAAATAACAAATATTGAAAAAGTTTATAACTATTTAATACATAAATATGTTATTGATTTTTTTTTAAAAAATCCAAATTTTATTTTACTAAAAGATAAATATAATAAATTTTATGAAATTCCAATGACAGGATATTACCCTATAAAAAAGTCAACTAATTCCGATTCTATTTATTTTGATGTACATAGAGAAACAATTATTGAATCAATAGGGAAAT
>Ga0315315_10000761_pt1 | contig 28329 bp, 17 predicted proteins | sample M140m3416metaG_FD_203699 | JGI IMG/M metagenome (GOLD analysis project Ga0315315, IMG submission 203699) | Ammonia-oxidizing marine archaeal communities from Monterey Bay, California, United States - M1 40m 3416 | ecosystem: Environmental > Aquatic > Marine > Intertidal zone | place: USA... | reverse complement strand
GCGCGGAAGCAAGTGCCAGAGGGTCGTCGGCTCCGCTGACCCGAAGATCGACAGGACCCCGATCGATCTCCCGTGCCACTGCGACGGGTGCGGCAGGTACATCCTCACCGCGAGGCACAACTGCAAGGCGTGCGAGGATTACGACCTCTGCGCGCCGTGTTTCGTATCGTTGGAAGGGGATGGGGGATTGCAGCACGAGCACGGTGCGGAGAGCTTCGAGGTTCAAGACTGGACCGAGGAGGAGGAGGAGCTGGCGTTGCGAGAGGCTATCGACGCGATGGCGGGACACGCGACTCCCGCGACGACCGGCGGAGCGAGGCCCATCGACCGGGAGAGGGAGGAGGACGTAGGCGGTGGAGGAGGGCAGGCTCTCGTTTTCCTGACGCCCATCGGCAGCACCCAGGGGAGCACGCCGGGAGCCAACACCCACGCGGCGTGTGAAGACCGGCCGCGGGCCGAGGACACCACCACGAACGTGAGCGCGTCATCGCAGTGACGGCGATTGATAGGTAGACGGACGACTAGCGACGTAGCGACATAGGCACACCATTGAACATAGGCACGACCACCGCGCGAACGCACTCGACGTTCATCTTCAGAAACTTGCCAGCTCCGAGAAACCTCCCGCCATTATTGTCGGCGATACAAGTATGGGAGGAAGGGGTCGCGGCGGCAGGGGCGGCGGGGGCGGACCTCCACCGCCCCCTCCCGGTGGCCGCGGTCTCGGTGGGCGTCTCACCTCCGGCCAGAGGCCCGTCACCGAGGGCACGCGAATCGCGATCGACGTACAGCTGGCGCGGTTCAAGGCTTCGGACGAGGAAGAGATCGTGTTCCCCGCGGACATGAGCAACCACGACAGGGCGGTGGTGCACGCCGAGTGCAAGAAGCTGGGGCTCAAGTCCAAGAGCCACGGCAAAGGGGAGAACCGCAAGGTTCACGTCACCAAGCCCAAGGAGTTCAAGCCGCAGGACCACGAGGTGAGTTGAGCTCCGCTTGAACCCTCCCGCGGGATGCGTCTCCGAAATTCGGCACCGACACCAACCCTAAACCCCGGAACGCGACTCCTCCGATACACCCTCGATCCATCCCCCGGGCCCCGTACCGTACACCGTCCCTGACCTTTCCGGCGATCGATCCACGCGCAGGAACTCCACCCCCTGGACCTGCACCCGGAATCCATCGCGGCACTCGCCGATCACTTCGCGCGCCATCCCCAGACCCATCGCGAACTCCAGATCGCAGCCGAAGGATCGCTGGAATCCGCGTGGGACGACGTCGAAGCCGACGACGGCCACGGGCACAAGCGCGGCAGGCACGGCGACAGCCACAAGGCCCCGCCGCCGCTGAAGATGAAGCCGCACGGCAGCATCACGCCGGAGCAGGCGGCATCCAGCGCCGCCGCGTTGGCCCGACGGATCGCGGCGGATCAATCGCTGATTGAGATTCAGCGGAAACGAGCGGCGCTCCCCGTGGACGAGTTCAAGCCCGCGATCCTCGAGGCTGTCGAACACAGCCAGGTGGTCCTGGTGGCGGGCGCGACGGGATGCGGTAAGACGACGCAGGTGCCACAGTACCTCATCGACGACGCCTGGGCCCGCGGTGTGGGCGCCGCCATCATGTGCACGCAGCCGAGGCGCATCTCCGCCGTCACCGTGTCCGAACGCGTGGCTAACGAGAGGGGCGAACAGATCGGAGCCGGTAGCGTGGGATACCAGATCAGGCTCGAGACCAAATCCAGCGCGGAGTGCGCGCTGATGTTCTGCACCAACGGCGTGCTGCTGCGCAGGCTGACCAGCCCCGGCGCGGATAAGATGCTCGAGTCGCTGTCGCACATCGTCATCGACGAGCTGCACGAGCGCGACCTTTTCGCCGATTTTCTGACAATCGTCCTTCGCGGGGTCTTGGCCAGGCACCCGCACTTACGTCTGGTGCTGATGTCCGCGACGGTCCGCGAGGACCTGTTCAGCGAGTACTTCGGTGGGTGCCCCGTCATCAGGGTGCCGGGATATACCCACCCGGTGGCGGATTACCACCTCGAGGATATACTGAGTCTTGTCGGGTACGGCGGCGGCGGCGGCGGCGGGGTCCACGACTTTGTCCACACCGCCACCGCGGACCCGGACGGACCGGAGGGGCAGGCCACGCAGGCCGCGGTGATGCGCGCGTTTCTGGAAGGAACCGATGAATCCTTCGATTCCCTTCTGGACACCGTCCGGGGAGTCGGGAGCACGAGCGGCGTCGAAGAGCGGGCGCTGGTGGGCGTCGCGCACGCGGGGACGGGCGCCACCGCGCTCATGGCCGCGGCGGGTAAAGGCCGGCACATGGAGGTGTCGCAGCTCATCGGTATGGGCGCGGACCCGACGCAAAGGTCGCGCGACGGTTCATCTTCCGCGGACTGGGCCAGGCGGTTCGGTCACGAAGACATCGCGCAGACGCTGGACGCGGCGGAGGAACAGATCAAGCGTCTGAGCGCGATGGAGAACGCGTCCGCCCAGATGTCGCAGTATCAGATCCAGGCTGACCCTGACGAGGTGGACATACAACTCGCGCAGGAGCTCATACACTGGATCCTCACGCACAGAGCCGGGGAGATGCAGACGAGGGACGGGGGACCCGCGGGCGCGGTGTTGGTTTTCCTCCCCGGCTGGAACGAAATATCGCAGCTCCGCGATAACATGGCTGCGGATCCCCGGTTTTCCGACGGGACCACGCTGGTGTTACCCCTGCACTCCATGGTCCCACCCGCGGATCAGAAGCGGGTGTTCCAGCGCCCTCCCCGCGGCGTTCGCAAGGTTGTCTTGGCGACGAACATCGCGGAGACGGCGGTGACCATCGACGACGTCGTCTTCGTCGTCGACTCGGGTCGGTTGAAAGAAAAATCGTACGACGCGCACACGGGGGTGTCCACGCTGCAGGCGGCGTGGATCTCCCGCGCGTCCGCGCAGCAACGACGCGGGCGCGCCGGACGCGTTCGCCCGGGCGAGTGCTACCGCCTGTACTCGACGGCGCGAATGTCGTCCTTTGCCGACTTTCAGCTCCCGGAGATGCAGCGGTCGCCGCTCGAGGAGTTGTGCCTGCAGGTGCGCATGCTCGCGGAGGCGTCCAGCCTCGGGGGCGAGCGTGGGGGCGGCGCGGCCGCCGTGGGGATGGGCCAAGGATCCACCGCGGAGTTTCTGCTCCAGGCGGTGGAGCCCCCGATTCCCCAGGCCATCTCCCAAGCCGTGGCGCTCCTCCAGGACATCGGCGCGATGAAAGAAGACGAGGGCTTGACCCGGCTGGGACGACACCTCGGCGAGATGCCCGTGCACCCCCGCGTCGGCAAGATGCTCCTCTACGCGACGTTACTCGGAGTCTTGGACCCCGTGTTGACCGTGGCGTGCGCCGCCGCGTACAGGTCACCGTTCGTGGTGTCCATGGAAGGCGGGCGCGAGGCGGGTAAGCGGGCGCGGCACGGTTTCTCCGACGAAGCCGGCGGCGGCTCCGACCACCTCGCCGTCGCTCGCGCGTTCGTGGGCTGGGAACAGGCGAGGGCGCGCGGGGGCTCGGGTAGTGAACGCACGTTCAACGGGCGGTACTCCCTGAGCGGCGCCACCCTGAACATGCTCAGGGGTATGCGGCAGCAGCTGGTCACCGCGCTCTCGGGCCGGGGCTTAGTTCGCAACCTTCCCGCCGCGTCGAGCAACGCCGGCGCCGGGTCGCTCGTCCGGGCGGTGCTCGCGGTGGGCATGTACCCGCTCATCGGCCGGTTGTTGGTACCCGGCGTCGGGCAACAGGCTGGCGGCGGGATGAAGGCCACGCTCGCCACCCTCCGCGGCGAGAAGGTTAAGATTCACCCGCACTCCGTCAACTGCAAACTCCACGATGCGGTCCCGAGGACGGGCCCGCGCGGCGTCGGCAAACCCGCCCCAGTGCTCGTCTGCTTCGACGACATCACGCGCGGGGAGAGCCAGATGTACGTCAAGGAGAGCACGGTGGTGTCCGCGACGTCCCTCGTGCTCGTGGCGTCGTCCCTCACCGTCGAGCAGCTTCCCCCGGTGGAGCTCCCGGCGCACGATTCGAGCGATCCGCAAGAAGCCGCCCAGGCTGAGCGCGAACGGGACATGATGCAGCGCGAACAGGACGCGTCGGGCGAGGCTGTTCTCGTGGCGGACGACTGGCTCAAGTTCCGCGTACCCCTCGCGGTGCTGTCGCAGCTGGCGTGCCTGCGCATCAGGCTCGCGAGGGCGTTCGCGGCCAAGGTGCAGAGACCGACGGCGGCGCTCCCGGCTGACTTGGAGGCGGCGTTGGCCGCGGCGGCGGCGGTTCTCGCGAAGGACGGGGGCGCCGCGCCGAGCGCTGGGACCGGCTTTAACGCCGGGTCGAGTGCGTACCAGGGAGGTGGGTTCCAGGGTGGCCGCGAGGGTGACTGGAACTGTCCGCGCGGCTGCGGCGTGGTGTTCGCGTCTAAGTCGGCTTGTTTCAGGTGCGGAGCGCCGAAGGGTTCTTTGCCGGCGCCGGCTCCGAGGGTCCTCGGCGGCGGGGGTCGCGGGGGGGGCAACTCCGTGGGTAACCAGCAAGGCGGGGGTCGCGGGGGAGGACGAGGAGGAGGTCGGGGAGGACGGGGAGGACGCGGGGGGTTCTTTCCCCGGCCCAGAAACGTGTGAACGCCCCTCGGGCACCGACGCGAGGGTTGATTTTTCAGACGATTGATAAATTTTTGTCATTGCGCCGTCGACCCCGCCGTCGCCATCTGCCATCCCTGCCTGTTGAGGAACGATTTCCTCGCCGCGATCATCGCCGCCGTGGGCATCGGCTCGAAGAACACCGGCACGCACTCCTGCGGCGCGGCGTAGTACGGGAACACGCCACCCAACGCGTTGGCGTTATCGTTGCGGGTCCTAGCGCCAAACCCGTCGCCGCCTAAACTTTTGAGGTCGATTTGGCACTCGTCGTCGACGTGCGTGTCTCCGGTGTTACCCTCCAGCCCGCCCGTGTCCATCAGCCCGTCCATCATCGAGCCCATGGCGTCGTCGTCCGCGGCGGTTCGTATCGCTTTTTTCCGGTTTTGGGACGTTCGCGGTTCCGGCACGGCGGATCCGTCGCGGCACGTCGCGTTTTTCACCCCGATCAGAGGCGTCCACCCCGCGCTCTCCCTCATCGCCAGTAACAAGCCATCGTCCAGCCCCGGGGCGACCTGGAATGAATGCTCGAACCGGCGGGTCCGCGCGAACGCCTTCAGGTCCCTGGCTCCGGAGAACCCCAGTTGTCGGTTCCTCCTGTGGTCGCGGAACTGGTCGTTTGAGCATATCCACGCGTCGTTCTCTTTGGCGTACTCGATGATGGTGAGGTCGTCGCTCTTGCGTCCTTCCGTGCCCTCGCCCCGGGCCACGAGGCGCACCGCGCCGGCGTCCACGAGGTCCATGAGCTCGGTGTTGACCCAGGTGCCTTTGCCCAGGTACCGCACCTTCTCCGCGTTGAGAGTCGCTCTGCCGCCGCCGTCGCAGACGGTTTGGAGGCCGCCGACTGCGTACTCCTTCGGGAGGAAGGCGACGACGTCGAAGCCCCGGGCCTTCCACGGCTCGTGTTCCAGGGCGCGGACGATGCCGGCGGAGAGCGGGAACTGCCTGCACTTGAATCGGGATCGTACGGAGGTTCCCATGGACCACGCGATGTTGGCGCCGTCGAGGACGATGCGGGTGTGCCTGGCGCTCGACGACGAGGCGGCGGCGGCGTCGTCCGATACTGATGACGAGTCACCGTTCGCTTTATCGCCCGCGAATGGCCGCCCCGCCGCCTCGAGGACATCGTCCCACTCGAAGATCTCCGCCAGGTCAGCCGCCCAAGGTGCGGGGTACGTCCCTTGGGGGGTCACCAGGTCATCATCCCTGCGGACCTGCCGCCCCGAGTTTTTCCGTCGGGATCCCGCGTTGTTGGGGTGCGCGCGGCATCGCGGGGCGGGCCGGGGGCTGGGCCTCGAGCCCCCCGGGGCTACCGCGGGGGATGCTGATGGACGCGCGATACACGCGGCGGCGAGTGATGACGACGCCATGTGTTTCCGTCGTCGACCCGGCCGCGCGCGGTGGTCTGGGTCTCTTCGCGAAGAGATTCTGCCGAAGTCACGAATGCTAAAGGCACGATTCTTCCATTGTCCGAGGCGCGGGCGTCACCATGTCCGCCGAGGATGAGCTCGCCGCGTTCCAGGCTGAGATCGCGGCGGTGGAGACGGCAGCGGTGGAGGATGACGATACCGGCGATGGCACCCCCGAGGAGCTCGAGTTCGAGGACGACGACGGGACGATGTACGTCTGGGATCGCGCCACCCGCAAGTACAAGCCGAAGGGGGAGGACGTGATGGCCCCGCCCGCGGCCGCCCCGCCGCCGACTTGGAGCGCCGCCGACATGGTCTTCCAGGACGAAGACGACACGATCCCTTCCCTCAACGACGCGAAGAAGGCGGTCGCGGCGTTGAAGCGCGGCGACGACGACGACGACGACGTCGGGCCCGATCCCAAGAAGGCGCCCGAAGATCCAACCGCGCCGAAGATGAGCGCGATGGCCATCAACGCCATCGAGAAGGAGAAGGAGCGACGCGCCAAGCGGGAGGAGGCGCGGGTGGCGAACGCGGACAACGGCGACGGCTCCGGGTGGTTCAACCTCAAGACCAACACATCCGTCTACGTCACGGGCCTCCCCGACGACGTCGACGTGGACGAGGTGAAGGAGGTGTTCAGCAAGTGCGGCGTCGTCAAGCTCGACGGGGACACCGCCGCGCCGCGGATCAAACTGTACAGGGATAAAGAGACGAACGCGTTGAAAGGAGACGGGCTGGTGACCTACCTCAAGGAACCCAGCGTCCAGCTCGCGTGTACCATCCTGGACGGGGCGCCGTTCAGGCACACGATGGGCACCAACATGACGGTGACCGCCGCGAAGTTTGAGATGAAGGGCGACTTTGTGGCCAAAAAGCGCCAGGGCGGCAAGAAGCGTAAAGCAGCCGCCATCGCCAAGCAGGAGGCTGAGCTCGGGTGGGGAGGCTTCGACGACACCAAGGATAGGAAAAAGACGACGGTGATCATCAAGCACATGTTCACGCTGGACGAGATGTTCGGAGATTTGAACTTTAGGGTGGAGCTCGAGGAGGACGTGGAGGCGGAGTGCGGAAAATTCGGCGCCGTGGACAAGGTGAAGGTGTTCACCACCAACCCCGAGGGTGTGGTCTCCGTGCGGTTCAAGGATGGCGCCGACTCGCAGAAGTGCGTCGACGCGATGAAGGGGAGGTGGTTCGGGGGCCGGCAGCTGGAGGCGTCGATGTGGGACGGATTCACAAACTTTGCGAAAGCCGGCCTCGAGTCCACGGAGGAGGATGAGCAAAAACGATTAAAAGCGTTTGGCGACGAACTCGGCGACGACGAGGACGAATGAGCACACTCACTCGTAGCGCGATTAATGATACGGGATTAAATGAATGAGTCTCTCTCTCAGGCGGTGGTGCACGTGCCGTCGAAGACGAGCTCGGCGGGTCCGGTCATGATGACCCTGTTGTCGCTCTCGCGCCATTCGATTTCGAGCGGCCCGCCCGGCAGCTCCACCGTGCACTTTCTCTCCGTCCTCCCCTCCAGCACCGCCGCGACGAGGGTGGCGCACGCGCCGGTGCCGCATGCGAGGGTGGCACCCGCGCCACGCTCCCACACGTGCATCTTGACGTAGTTCCTGTTCACCACCTCGGTGAACTCGGTGTTGGTCTTGGCCGGGAAGGTTGGATGTTTCTCGAACATGGGGCCGTAGTGCGAGAGGGCGAAATCGTCGAGCTTGATTCCGCCGTCGTCGCATTGGCCCTCCTTGCCGAAGGTGACGCAGTGGGGGTTGCCCATGCTCACCGCGGTGACGAGCCATGTCTCGCCGTCGACCTCCATCTTGGCGCGGACCGCGGCGCCGTCCTGGGTGGCGTCGAAGGTGCACGGGACCTTGGGAGGGTCGAGAACGGGCTCGCCCATGTCGACGCTCACCTGGCCGTCGGCACGAACTTCGGGCTGGATGAGGCCCGCGAGGGTGCCAACCTTGTACGCCTTGGGTTCGGCGCCGTCCATCTTGGCGACGAAATTGGCGAGGCACCTGATGCCGTTGCCGCACATCTCGGGCTCGGTGCCGTCGGAGTTGTACATGCGCATGGAGTAGTCCTCGTCGGCCTGCACGAAGCCCGGGGGCATCGCGAAGATGACGCCGTCGGCGCCGATGCCAAAGTTGCGATCGCACAGCTGCGCGCAGCGCTCGGAGGAGAGCTTGATCTCCGAGCTGTCCCTGTTGTCCACGAGCACGAAATCGTTGCCGAGGCCCTGGTACTTGTAGAACTTGACGGCATCGGCGGCGGCGGTGACCGCGACGGACGAGCGGGCACCCGCGCGACGACGGGCGACGACGCGATCGGAGGAGCCGCGAAGTACGCGGACGGATGTGGGCGCGAAGAGCGCGGAGGCGGAGGACATGTCTATCGCGGTGGTGTGACGACTGCCGGGGATGTGCGTGAGCGCGTGCGGTGGATGCGCGGCGCGGTTCGGTCGAGCGGATGCGCCCGTCGAAGTGAGCGCCTCTCGGTACGTCGGCTTTATCCTGTCCTGAAACGCCGCCAACCTCGAAACTGGACTAGTGCTTTTTCAGAGACGCAGAAGTCGTGGCTTTTCCCAGACGACGACGACGCGAGCATGGCTGCGCAAGTCGCCCCGCTCGAGGTCGATGAGAGCGTCGCCTCGCTCATCGTCGCTCACTTGCCCGATATCCGCGATCGACTCGCGCTCGCGTGCGTTTCCAAGGTTTGGAGGTCAGCGGCTGGGTCACCTGGCTGCTGGGGGCTCCACCACGACTCGCTCGTGGTCGAAGGAGCTGTCGCGGAGAGGTTGTCCAACGAATTATTTGCTCCAAACTTGAAGCAGCTGATTCTATATGCAGGTGATGAGCTCAGAGTGTTAGAGATACACAGCTCCGCGCTTTGTGGCCTGCCTATTGTCAAATACATCGTGCCACTACCTCGCAGACAACCTCTTTGCTTCAGTTTCTTGCAAGTGCTTGACCTCCGCGGTTGCAAAGCATTGTCCGTGATAACGGACGTATCGTACTTTCTTGCCGGCGCGCATATCCACATGCGGCCCAAGGAGAACCGACTCGATCGCCTCATGCTCAGTGGATGCAAGCTCGATGGTTTGGACGAAGCCGAGTCCTCCTTGGTCAGTCTTTGGACGTGCGTTCGTCACGAGCCCGACGTTAAAAAGTCATTGCGAGCTCCCTTCGACCTGTGCCAGTGCACTAATTGTCGTTGTATCATAGGTGAAGGATGTCAGTGCAAGGGTTGCAAATACCCTTACTGCTCGCACTGTGTGGAAGATGATGAAGTTGTTTGGAAGCTCTGTGATTACTGCGACAAGGAGATCATGTGCCTGCAAGGAGAGTGTCTTGGGGGACAGCCCTACATGTCGTGCAGCATCTGTGACCTCCAGTTTTGTAAAGCGTGCTCTTGGCGACCGGGCTGCCTTGTTTGCTCCGGAAGTGAAACTCGCAAGGGATGCTTGGACGCGATTTGTGAGGACTGCGAGCAACGTCATATGTATTTTGTTTTCTGCGATGCCTGCCAAAGCAACTGGTGCAATCGCTGTGGCACCGCTCCCGAAATATCCTCTTGTTCAACATGTGACTCCACACTGTGCGATGACTGCAATAAAGGAGGATCCAAGGAGTGCTGCGCTTGCGATGAATGTTTCTGCGTCAAGTGCAGTACGCACTGTATTAAATGCGGTGATCTTTACTGCGAGGCGTGCGATATCAGGTGGCACAAATGCACTTTTGGCACAAATGACTGGGAATCTGATGAGACGTCTTCTGGGGACTTCCTTCATCATGAGGGAACCCCCTCTAGCACCGGAGGCACTAGTGATTACACCGGCAGCCCCTCCACTTCCTCCACCGTTTCCACCGTCCCCACCCCGACATGTACATAATGAACAGTTCTTGTCACCTAGCTAGTGCACCTAGCTACTTGTCTACCTTCGCGTGGTGACGTCCTTTGCGCCGGCGACCCGTCACCGCCGCCGCGACCTCCCACCCCACGCCCGCCTAACCTCCGATACCATCGAAAACGCAACCACACCCGCCGTCACCACAACCGCACCAGCCACCGCCGGACTGATCCCCCGCACGTCAGCCTCGGCCACCCCGAGCTGCCTCGCGGCCGACCTGACCATCGAGGTAACCCCGAAGCTATCACTGTCGGCGTTTGCGTCTGCGCCGCTACTCCCCGCCGCCGCCGCGCTCGAGTGCCCGTTACCCACGTTCCCACCCGTCCTCTCCGGTCTTCTATCTTCCCACGGCTTCGGCCTCCTCGGAGGCTTCACCTCGGGTACATCCTCGTCGTCATCCACGGGCTGGATCTCACCGTCGGGTGCGCCCCTGTTTGTGGATGCCGAGGTCGTCGTCGATGCCTCCACCTCGGCGTCGAGTGTCCGCCACGCATCCGCCGGGAGCGTCCCTTCGTTCACGCGGCTCATGAGCCACGCCCTCGCATCCTGGACTCGACCCCAGCGTTGGGACGTCAGGTGGACGGCGTAGAGCCACGCGGCGCTGGGCACGATCTCCGCGTCCTTGTCCCCGTCCTCCTTCGGCTTTCGTCGATCGGCGAGGGTTCGCTCGAAGATTCGTGTGAGCGCCTTCTCGGCCGCCGCCTCCGCCTCGGCCGGTTCAATAGGGTCCGCCAGCCTTAGCTTGCTCCAGAGCAACACGCTCGCGCGATGGAACTCCTCCCCGAACCCGGTCACCATGCGCGCGGCGTCCAAGTCGTGTCGCGTCAATCCCCCCAATTTATACTCGGCCTGAATCCATACGCACTCGGCGGCGACGCGCTCCGACGTGGACCGCGCATCCTTGCGTGCGGCGGCGGCCTCGCCCTTCGCCCGTTCGAAAGATCCGCTCACCAGAAGTCGCTCCGCGTCGTCCAGCGCCGTCATGAATCCACGCGCCCCGGACCCTTCCGCGGTGCGCCCTTGATGAATGAATGTTAGCGCTTCGCACGAGAGATCAAAGTTTGCTGCTAAGTGCTCTTATCGTCGCGTCGCGTTCTACGTCTATCTAGATTCAATCCACGGACACCTCGTCGTCGTCCGCATCCCCCACATCGTCGCTCCCATCATCCACGACCTCGAACTCATCGTCGTCGTCCTCATCGCCATCGTCGAACGCGATCACCACGTCGTCCCTGACCCGCCGCACCTGAAGTCGGGGGCCCGGCCCTTGCTCCTCCTCGGCGGCGACCGTCGCGCGCCTCAGGATCCCGTAAAACTCCGCCTCGCGCCTCCCGCCAATCGTCCTCGCGGTATCCATCGCGCGCCTCGACGTTTCGTCCGCGAACCTCCGCGCGGCGACGGGTAAACCCTCGTTGACCTCGACGAACGCGTCCAGCGCGGCGGCTTCCTCCGCGTTGGTCTCACCCGGCTCGGGAGTGAACCTCCACCCCATGTGCGTCCCGCACGTCCCGCACGACGCGATGGTCCACTGGTACCCCGGGAACCAGCTGTGCTCGCTGCTCGGCACACCGTGCAGCCGCAGCTTGGGACCCGCGGATGCACCGCTCACCGTGATCATGTCGTGGACGGCGCCGCCGGGGTTGACGAACGATCCAGTCGCGCCGGCGTCGGATACCAAAACAATGTCCGACATCTTGGCCAACCCCACGCCGCACCGTGCACACGTCAGCAGTAAGTCACAGGACGCGCTCCCCTTGAGGAAGTCCAGCACCAGCTTGAGGCGCTCCACGGTGGAATTTGAGCTAAGTAAACGCCACCGCTGGGTGGCGTCCAGTGGCAAACGAGACGCGACGGCGTTCGATAGCGATTCCGGATCCTTCGGCAAGGCTTCCACGTCCCGCACCGTGAGCGCTATGAACGCGCTCCGCCTCACGCGCTCCGCGAGGAGGTTGGCGTCGAAGGCTCGGTACACCGCGGCGCTGTGCGGCGTGAGCGCGAGGTGTCGGTGGCTTCGGGCGAAGGCGTTTTTTGGGAGTCCGTGTTGACGCGGGAAGGTTTCCTCGGGGAGGATGTCGCACTCGACGTCCACGGACGTCGCGGCGCGCACGCCGATGTGGCGCATGTCCGGTGGGGCGCGCGCGAGCTGGGTGAGCCAGTCGAGGTCCACCACCCGGAGCCTAAGGATGCCCCTGGAGACCACGCTGAGGGGAGAGTCCTCTCGCGCGTCGTCCATCTGCCGGATCTCCATCACGGTGCCGACGACGGACTCGGGGTCCTCGACGGCCATGTCGAACATCTCCGGGACGAACGTGAGGGCGCAGAAGAGACCTTTGAGAGGCGGGGGTGCCGCCATGGCGCGGTGGACGAGCCGACGGGTCAGCGGGTCGTCGCTGGGTACCATGAGCGGGAGGGTGTCCCCCGGGAAGAGACACTGATATGGCACAGGAAGCAGGGGCAGGTTGCACCGGACGGGTCCCCCCGACCTGGAGAGCTCGTATCGGATGTCGGAATTGCCCGGGAGATCTCGCACGTCCCCGAGGTAGGTGTGCGCCGCGGGCATCGCCCGGAGGAAGGTCCCATACTGCCCCGTCTCCTCCTCCGGCATCGCGTGTCCCCTGTCCGCGCCCTCTCCACTGAATTTAACACCGCGCCGAGGCAAAATTGGCTGACGTGTAAAGAACCCGGATAACAATTGGCCGCAAAAGGCGCCCGCACTTGGCTGTCCCCACTCACCACCAACGACAATGCCGGCCTTCCCGACCACCGCGATGGCCTCCACGGTCACTCTCGGTGCCCGCGCGACGAACCCGCGCGTTTTGTTCACCCCGCGACGCGTCCAACCCGCGCCGCACCCTTCAAATGCGAAAACGACGCCTCGGGGGAAAAGCGCCCTCGTCGTTCGCGCGCAGCAGCAGCAGTACAACGGCAACATGTACAACATGCCCGTCGGCAACCGCGAGGGGGAGCCGTACGTCGACCCGAACCAGCCCGCGAGGCCCACCGAGCTCAACAACAACGCCATCGCGTCCGCGCACACCGAAGCCACCGCCATGATCCGCGCGCACGAAGAGGCGCAGTACATCACCCACGCGACCCCCACCGTCTCCGAGGAGGACCGCGCGCGAGCCACGCACGAGCACAACGTCCACGCGGCAACCACCATGGGCCAAGACGCGCACGCCCTCCGCGAACGCTACTCCGGCAGCCTCGAGCCCGAGTACATCGCGGACGTCCGCGAGGCCCGCGCCAAGCACATCGACCTCGAGGCGCGAGCCGTCCAAGAGCGCGACTACGTCACCGCGTCTACATCCGCCGCCATCCTCCGAAGGCTCGTCGAGATCGAGACCGACTTGCTGGTCCAGGAGACCAAGGAGATGGAATCGTCACTGTCGCAGGAGTACGCCGAGGCTGCGCTTGCGAAGCGCCGGAAGGACGCGTTGCTCCAGGAGCTACGCGACATCAACCTCGGCGACGTCGACGGCCGATACGGCGACATGACTGCCAACGTCAAGTCCAACGTCGCGCCCAAGCCGACGACCAAGCAGCCAGGTTCCGAGTCAGGTGCCGAGGGCGACGCCCAAGAGGGCGATGATCCGGATCCCAGGGATCCGGCGCCGATCAACGCCACGGTCCCGGTGCGTCTTTCGGTCAACGTCAAGACGGTGTTCGGCGAGGGCGTCGTGGTTTGCGGCGATATTTCCGAGCTCGGCGCGTGGGACGCCGCCGCCGCTCCGAAGATGGAGTATCAGAAGAAGGACGGCACTTGGTCCACCACCGTGCACATCCCCCAGGGGTCCGTTTTCAAGTTCAAGTTTGTCGTCGAGGGCGGTTTGAGCGAGAAGGATGTGGAGAAGGGGGAGCGCGGGGAGATGCACTGGCAGGAAGGGAACGACCGCAAGATTCAGCTGCCCATCGAGGGAGACGCGCTGTCCCTGGACGTGGTGTGCGACTGGGAGGGCGACGAGTCCAAGGAGCGCATGTGGCTCTGTACCCCAGTGCCAAACGTGGTGCCAGTGTGAGATATTGTATCGCGGCATTTTGCGTGTTGTCGACGACGACCCCGGTGGTTGTTAACTTTGTTTATTGTACATAAGCAGAAAGATTGTGCACATCCGCGTGATCCATCATCGTCCTCCGGCTCGAACCTTCGTCTTGACCGGATCGGACGCATCCCCGCGACCCAGCAGCGTATCCTGCAGACCGCACAACATCCTCCCGCACTTCGTGGACATCTCACGCTCGCGGCGAGTCTCCTCCGCCATAGCCGACCTGGCCTCGGCCTCGAGCTCCCTCCGCGTAGTCTCCTCCAACTGTCTGGCGATCATCTTCGCCGCGGGGTCCGGCGCGCGTATGCTCTCCGGGACCACCAACGGGTTCTTGCGCTCGAACTCGCCCACGCCCTTGTCCAACTCGTGGCCGATGGACCCGGATGATGAATCGTCCTCTGGCGGCGACGCCGTGGATCTGCCCGGGTTGTCGGGCGCGAGCCACACCCTCACGTCGCCGTCGCACCCCGCGGTCATGTACTGCGCCTTACCCGGCGTGCACACGATGGCACGGATCAGGTCGACGTGCCCGCAGAAGATGTGGTCAGCCTCGGCGTCGTCGTCGACGTATATGCCGGCGAAGTTGGGGACCTTCGGCGCCGGCGGTTCCTCGACTTGTTGTTCCTTCTCCTCCTTCTCCTCTTTCGGTGTCTCCTCCCCTTCCTCAGTCCCCGTCGGCTTCTCCGTCCCTTCCGACGCATCCTCGCCCTCTTCCCCTTTCGTTTCATCGCCTTTGACGCCGTCGTCGATCCAGTTGCCGTGCTTGTCCTTCCGTCCCTCCATCCTCGCCAGGTCAAACACCCTCATCTTCCGATCCGTCATCGCCGCGAGAACCTTCCCGTTGCGAGCGTCGAGCGCCATCGCCGTGATGGAATCCCCCCTGAACGTGAGGCACCGCGTCGTCTCCAACGCCCGCGGGCACCACAGCCTGAACGTACGGTCGTTCGAGGCTGTGATCCACACCTCGCGCCACTCGCACCACTTCACCGCGGTGACCGCCTCGACGTGCCCGGCAAGAACGCCCACGAGCCTGGCGCCCTCCTCCTCGTCCGGGTCGTAAGGCCCGCTCGCGCGCCATATCTTCACGCGGTCCTCGCCGAGCGCCGCCGTGGCGATCTCCTCCCGCAGCGCGCATCGCTCCAGCGAGTGCATCGCGTTCTCGTGCGCGTCCGGGACGCAGTGCGCTTCCTTCCGTGTTTGCAAATCCCAGAAACGAATCGTCCTGTCCATCCCCGCGGACGCCAGCGAGTGATCCCAGAGCTCACACACCGCCGCCACCCTCCCTTGGTGCCCGGGCATCACCTTACGCAGCCACGACTCCTCGCCGTCTAGATAATCCTCCAGTCGCGATTCCTCGGGCGTTTGCCCTGCCTCGGACCCAGACTCGGATGCGCCGTCGGTTGACGACGCTTCGTCGTTTGGTGAAAGTTCACCGGCTCTTTCACTCGGCTCCCATATACGAAGCGTCCCGTCCTCGCACCCAGTCACCAACGCGCCGAGATCCGCGCTGTAACACGCACACGCCATCCCACCGGACACGTCACCGCCCTCGATGCGTTCCTCCTTGGTCCACACGTCCGTGCTGACGTCGCCGCTACCCCGCCACCGAAACAAAGTCCCGCCGCCGCCCACGCTATACACCTCCTCGGGTACACCGCCGCGTGTGGGCACGCGCACCAACGCCTCCACCCAGTCCTCGTGGCCCGACAGCACACGAAACGCCGTATCGGATTCGAACCGCCACACCACGACGTCGTGCCGCGTGGGCACCCCATCAGCCACGACGCCGAACATCCGACGCCCGTCGTTTCGCGAAGAATGAAGCGAAGTCACCGCGTACTTCCCAAAGCCGCAGACTCCCTCGATGTACTTCGTGACGTCCAACGGTGACCTCGGATCTAAGACGTGAACACGCCCGCGTCCGTGACCCACGCCGCCGCTCGCCCAGTACGTCCCGGTCGCGGGCGAGTGGCACAGCCCCGTGATCTTGTCCACCCCGGGGAAACCCGCGAAGTGCATCAGCTGCGCGCCCTCGTGCGTCCACACCTTGACGCTCCCGTCGTAGGATCCGGTCAGGATCCACGCGTTGATAGGGTCGATGGACACGACGGATACCGCGGCGTCGTGCGCGTTGGGCCATCGCGTATACCTCGGTGGGTCCCTCGGGGGTAGACTCGCGGCTGGGTCGTCCGGAGCGCGGGTTTGCATTCGTTCGAATTGTTCACCTTCGAAGACGCACACGGATCGGTCGTAGCTGCCGGTGAATATCCGCCCGCTCGTGTCGCACGCGACGCCGCGGATGACGTCGGTGTGGACGTCCGGGACGACGCAGACGAGGCGGACGGGGTGGATCCTTCGGTCCGCCGGGTCCTTGTTCCGTTCGATGGTGTTGATGGTGACCAGCCGGAAGATGGTGATTGAGCCCCGCCCGCCCGCGACGAGGAGGTCCCGTCGGGTGCCGTATGCGAGGCAGAAGAGCGCGCCGCGGGCGTCCACGCGCTGCAGCTCCTTCCCCTTGTCCGTGCGGCACACCATCGTGCCGTCGACGCCGCACGTGACCAGGTAATCGTGCCGTGCGACGTACTCCATCGCGGTGACCCATCCCTTGTGCGCGCCCGAGACCTCCTGAATCAGCGTCCCGGTCTTCTCCTCCCAGCACCGGATCTTGCCGCCCTGGCATCCGGTCCAGACCTCGCGATTCACCGCGTTGTACGCGACGCAGAGGATGGGGTCGTCATGGGCGCCGGCGAGGACCCGCGATACCTCCAGCGCCATGCCCGACTGATGCGATGTCCAAAATCGGATTCTCGTTTTTTGCTGAACTGCGAGGCAAAAAAAATGAATGGTTTACAACAACAACAACGCCCCGTTCTTACACCTCTTACAGAAAGTCGGACGCCTTCACCGACAGCCCGCGCTTATCCACCCACCGTATCCACTCCCTCCACGTCTTATCCGAGCTCAGCGTCGCCCTGTTACCCAGCACCACGAGCCCGCGTTTAGCTCGAGTCACGGCTACGTTCAGGCGCCGTTGATCGGACACGAACCCGAGGGACCCGTTGGCGTTGGCGCGCACCGTGCACAGCACGATGACTTCTTTCTCCCGCCCCTGGAACCCGTCGACGGAGTGAACCTCCAGCTCCTTGTTCGCGCGTGACTCCGCAGCCTTGGCGACGGCGGCGGGGTCCAGTACGTTGACCGAGTCGTTGGACTTGGAGTCGTCGGCGGAATAGGTGGCAAAGGCCGGGCTGGACGCCCACAGCTCGCGGAGCCTCCTCACCTGCGCCGCGTACGGCGCGATGACCCCGATATCCCCCGGCGAACGCACGCTCAGCATGCCGTCGACGAGGGTGTCTCGCGGCGACGCGGATAGGAGGGTCTCGACGACGGCGACGGCGGCGCGGGCTTCGGCTTCGTTGAGAACGGAGAGGCCGTCCGGCGCCCTTCGCTCGGCTCCGTCAATCTCGACAAAGGCCATGGGGATCCGCCCGTACTGGCCGGTGGTCTTACCGGGCCACGGGAGACCGAGCGCGGGGGGCCTGTCCACGGGCGTGGGGTTGGAACTGACCTTACCGCCGTAGAAGGCTTTCGAGGGCCACTCCGCGAGCGCGGGGTGCATGCGGTACTGCCGGTCCAGCAAGTCGGGTCGCAGCCCGAGGCGCTCGAGGCGCTCGAAGAGGGAGACCCCTAAGCCGCACGATTCCGCCTTGCGGCTGGTCACCGTCGGGGGAAGCTGCATCTGGTCCCCGACGAGCACGCCGGCGACCGCCTTGGTCAGCGGGATCAGCGCGATCGGCTCCGGCGCCTGCGTCGCCTCGTCCACGCAAGCCACGCGAAAGGTAAACCCCTCCAGCAACTCATCCCCGGCGCCCACGCACGTGCAGCACACGACGTCGGCGTCCCTCAAGACCTGCTCCGCGGCGATGCGCTCCATCCCGGACGCCTGGCGCCTCGCCGCGGCGCCGCGCGGGGAGTAATCACCGCGCGCCTGCTCGCGAATGGACGCCGCCTTGCGTCCCATCGGCGTCTGTGCCGCCACGGCGCCGAGCGTGTGACTCTCGAGCCACGGCTGGACCTTCGCCGGGGAACCCAGGCGGACAACCTTGAGGGGAACCTGGCCGCCTTTCTTACCACCCGTATCGTCCCCGTCTCGGTCTCGAACTAGACCGTCGAGGATGTTATCCACGGCGACGTTGGACGCCGCGCACGCCAACACCACGGGCCCGCTCTTTTTCCCGACGACCCCCTGCGCCCTCGCGAGCTCCACCGCGCCCTCGATGAAGCTCATGAGCGTTCGCGTCTTACCGGTGCCCGGGGGGCCTTGCCACACGGATAAGGTACGCCCGAACGCGCGTTTAACCGCGGCGGCTTGCGACGGGTTGAGGGTCGAGTGGTCCGTGCGCTTGAGCGCGGGCGCGAGGGACTTGGCGAGCGCGTCCTTCCCTCCCCACGGCGGCGGGACGCACGCGATGCTCTCCAGGGTGCCGTTCCCGTCGGGGATACCGATGAGCGACCGCTGCAGGGGTGCGTACGCCGTGGAGCTCAGGCGCTTACCCCCCGGCGTGGTGACGAGGCCTGGCATGCCGCCGGGTTCGGAGAAGGCGACGAGCGCGGCGAGCGCCCTATCGTGCGTGATGGTGTTGGCGCTGAGGTCCATGCGGAGCCGGCGCGCGTCCAGCAGCCTCGCCTCGTCGTCCTCGTCCACGGCGACTTTCAGGAAGTGCATGCTTCGCTCCACGACCACGCCTTGGATCCCCGCCTTGCCGTTACCGTCCCATTCGTCCCCTTCCACCAGCGTGACCATGTCGCCCTGCGCGAATCGGTGAAAAGGGAGCTCGGCGCCCATGGCGAAGGTCCGTTTGGTCCTGTCCACGGCACCGGGCGTCGGCGGGGCCATCGCGGGCGATGACGCGTTCGATTTGTTCACGTTCACAGCGTTGTCGTCGTTCACAGCGTTGTCGGGTCCGCCGAAGTTTCCTCTCGGAACGAGGACTCGGACCACCGCGTCTTTTTGCAGCGTCCCTTCGTGCATCGCGCTGAGCCCGAAGAGTGCGTAGCCCTCTTGGCGGATTCGATCGGTGGGCCAGGTCTCGAGGCGTTCCTTGGCGCGCTCCATCTCTTCTTCGAGCTCGAGCCTGAGCGCTCTCGCGAATTTCTCCCTGTGCGCGGAGTACCCGACGCGCAGTGTGGCTCGGCCGGATCCCCGGCTCCTGGTGCCGTCCTCGCCGCGTCCTGATCCACGTCCCGCCGTCCCCGCAGCCTTGGCGCCCGGGTCCAGGAGGTGCGCGAACCCCGCGGGCGCGTCCCCCGACCCCGTCGCGGACGCGCCGAGTCGCTCCCACAGGCGCTTGCGCTCCTGCTCGGCGCGCGCCGGATCCTTCCGCGCGGCTGGGGAGAGCAGCACGCCACCTCCGCGCAGGTCGGCGAACGGGGACTCGCCCTTGGTCGAGGTCTTGACGCTCACCCTGCGTCGCATACCCGCGGGCGCGACGCCGGCATCGACGGGAGGAGGCGGGGGGAGGCGCGCGGGCTTGCCCCGAGGGCGCGATGAAGACACCGCGCCACCCCCGCCCCGACGCTGACCCCGGTCGTTCCCATTCGACGACGACGATGTCGATGGCCCACCCACCTTGGCGGTCTTCTTGCCGCCCCCGGACGCGCGACCGGCCGCCGCGTACACCCCGTGCGCGATGCCCAACCCTCGCGCCATCGTCGCCGTCTCCTCGTGCGCGTCTTATTCGACGCCGATACGTGTGGCGCGCGCCGCGTCGTCTCGGGGTCGACGGCTTCTTTCAAACTCCGGGAGACAACTGGCATATTCGTTTTCTCGCGCGCGAACAGTCGGTTCGGCACTTCGGCACTGGGCACTGGGCACAGCACGGGAAGTGACCTTTCAACCACGTACGTGACCTGGATCCAGCGTGGATCCAGCGCGGAGAAGGAAAAGATTTCCCCGATTCGGTAAGTTTCGGCAATTTTACGTATGAGAAGCAGTCACAGGAACCCGAGTGAATCTGCCGTGATAATGGCGGCGCAACGTTCGTTACCCTTTTCACGCGTTACCGAATCTTCCCTACCATGTCGCGTCACAATCGCGCGCGCCACCGAGGCTTCACGTCCGTATCGTCCGCGTTTCTCCGCCAGAGAGTATCCCAGTACCCATGTTCTCCACCCGCGTCTCCTTCGCGCTCTTCGCCTGCGTGGCGCTCCTCGCGGTCACCCCCGTGATCGCCGACACCGAGTACTCGTGCATGGACAAGTGCGACGGGACCGTCGCCGCCGCTAGCATCTGCGGCGGCGAGAACGTCACCAGCGCTTACGCCAAGGGCCTCGGCACATGCGCCGAGACCAAGACCGAGATCTTCGACAAGGCCGATTACAAGGGAACCGCGCACATGGTGCCCTGCGATCCCCACCACTGCGAGGAGAAGTGCACCGCCGTGGGAACCGTGTCCGGCGGCACCATCGAGTGCTTCAACATCTCCAAGGGCATGTACATGTCCAAAGCGGATGCCAACGATGCCGCGCTCTCCAGGGGCTGCAAGGGCAGCCACGCCATGGGCAGCATGTACATGCCCGGCGAAAAGCATGGCGATTGCAAAACTGGCGAGAATTACTTTGACGTCCACTCAGGCGTCGCCCCTCACGGCGCCGCCGTCGCTCTCTTCATGAGCCTCGTCGTCGTGTGCCTCGGCGGCTTCCTCGCGGACCGTGTCGAGATGTAATCATGTGACACATGTCCTGTAACAGAAGGGATGGATTCAAGTTCTTGGGACGGTCGTCGCAATCACCGCCGGTGGCTGTAAAACAGTTAAACATAGCTCGGAGAGCTGAGCCACCGCTTGAAGTTCGTGTTGTGAATAAAACTTATCCAAACCAGATATCCAATCAGGCACCGCTCGACAGTCACTTCGCGCCGCGCAAGCGTCTCGGCTCGCGGATAGCAGGTGGTCGTCGACCCCTTCGCGTCGTTCGGCTCGTCTCGCGCGCCCTCAGCCACGTGCCAACCCCGCGCCCTCGCCCGCGAGTCGCGTCCCCCGAGCGAGGAAAAAACAAAGGGCGATGTCCGCCTCGAGCGTCGCCAGCTTGGCGGGGTTCGTTACCCCCGCGGCCGTCGTCGCGCGCCGTCGGTCCGCCGTCCGCGCGGCGGTCGCTCCCGCGAAGATCAGCGTCAGGCTGACCGCCCGCGGACGCGTCGAGCCGACCCGCGCCTCCCCCGTCGTCCACGCGTCGTCCCGCGACGCGTGCGACGCGAGACGCGCGCGCGTGCATTCAAAGGCGGGAAACGATGATGATTCAGGGAACGTCGCGATCGACCCCGGGCGGTTCGCGTGGCTCGGTTCGTTCGCCAAGGTGGCCGCGCTCGCCGCCGTCGCGTGCGCCGTCACCGCGCTCCTCTTCCCGGACACCGCGATGGCCGCCGCCAAGAAGGCCGCGCTCGTCGCCTCCACCGACCCGCTCTGGAAACGCGCGATCTCCTTCATCCTCCACCTGGACAAACACCTCGTCGGCATCTTCGCAAACTACGGCGTCGCAGCGTACGGCATGCTCTTCGCCATCGTCTTTTGCGAGACTGGGCTGGTGGTCACCCCGTTCCTACCCGGCGACTCGCTCCTCTTCGCGTGCGGCGCGCTCGGCGCGCAGGGCATCATGAACGCGCCGCTCGTCACCGGTCTGCTGTTCCTCGCCGCCGTCATGGGCGACACGGTCAACTACGGCGTCGGCAACTTCATCGGCGGGAAGGTGATACAGAAGTACCCGAAGATCTTCAAGAAGGCGTACATCGACAAGACGAAAGGTTTCTACGAGAAGTACGGCGGTAAGACCGTGGTGCTCGCCAGGTTCTTTCCCATCATTCGCACCTTCGCGCCCTTCGTCGCGGGCGTGGCGAACATGAACTACACCAAGTTTTTCTTCTTCAACGTGGTGGGCGCGGCGGTCTGGGTCGGGCTGTTCATGTTCCTGGGGTACTTCTTCGGCACGATCCCGGCGGTGCAGGAGAACTTCGCGGCGACGATCGTGGCGATCATCTTACTGTCGTGCCTGCCCGTGGTGTACGAGATTATCCAGGCCAAGAAGGAGGCGGCGGCGGAGAAAGCCGCCGCGGGGGGTGGCTCGGCCCCCGCTTAAATTCTGTTAGCTGTACCATGTTGTAGTCGCACTCGTCTTAGTCAATCTCCTATGCGTCGTCGTCGTCTATTTCTTCTCGAGGTCCACGACCTCGATGTCCACGATATCCCCCCCGTCGTCCCCTTCGTCTAGTTTCTTCTCACTTGATCCTCCGGGCGATTCGTCCTCGACGATGTCGCCGAGCGAGTTCACGCGAAGCAGCGAGTCGCCTTTCCGCGGCGACGATCGATGCGGCGGAAGCGCGGCGTCGAACGAGAAGCCTCCGTCGGACCTGGTCCGCGCGTGCCCACCGCCCCGTCCCCTTCTTCGTCCCCGCCCGCCGCCGCGACCCATCGCCGTTCCACCCAGCGGGTTCTCCGCGGTGGGCTCCTCGCCGATGGCTCCGAGCTCGGCAAAGTTAACCGCGTCAAAGTCAAAGTTTTCACCGCTGCCCAGCGAGAGCGAGCGGGTGTGCCGCCGCCTCGCGCGCAGATCCCTGTGCACGAACGACCCGGTGCTTCCTCCGTGCGCCAGACGTACGCCCTCGTCGTCCGGCTCGTCGTCACCCGCGATGGGCTGGTAGTTATCGGAGAGGATGCGCCAGAGCGAGTGGTGCGGCGGCGCGTAGGTCCACCCCGATTTCCACCCCGCCAGGCACAGTATCGAGAGCGAGACCACCTGGACAACCTGGTAGAACGTGGGCACGCCCGCGGCGACGCCTATGACATCGCAGTCAGCCGCGCCGCCCCCTTCACCCTCCACGTCACTCGCCCTCATCCCGATCGCGTCGCACATGGCTTCGTCTTCGTTGCTAAACGTGGACAGGATGACGGCGAGGGGAATCGCCGTGTTCTGATACGCCGTCTCGATCGTCACCGACAGGCAGTGCGGCTTCGGTAGGCCGCACGCGAACGCGAACACCAGCGCCACCAGTAAACCCACCACGCAGGGTACACCCACGCCCACGTAAAACTCGAGTGGCCTGGCCCAGATGGGCCGGCTCGAGTTGCTCGAGAAGAACACGCCGAGGAGCACCAGCGAGACGCCCGCGACGTTACCCAGCCTCCCGAGGTTCTCCCGCCACTCCGGCCGTTTAAACCCGGCGAGTAAGCCGAAGCCTATGCCGAACACCACCATCGCTAGTGATGTGAACAGGCCCGCCCACGCCACCTTGACGCCGTCGTCGCCGCGGTTGGGGTACGCGATGGCGAGGTAGATCATGATGTTCACCGGCAGCGTACCTACCGCGAGCAGCGAGCTCGCGGTGGTCATCGCCATGGACAGCGGGAGGTCGCTGTTGAACAGCGAGCACCACCAGTTGCTGTAGCTTCCTCCGGGCGAGCACACGGTGACGAGCAGCGGGATGCCGTACACCGGGTTGTTCGGGAAGAAGAGCCGGCAACTGGCGAGCCCCGCGAGGGGCAGGACGATGAACTGGCACAGGAGCCCGATGCCGATGCCGTACGGTTTGCTGAACCGCTGCTTGAACTCGGCCCAGTCCACCTGCGATGCGAGCCCTAGGATAAGAATGAACAGGATGATGTTTCCCATCGCCGCGATCGCCGGGTTCCCCATGGCGGCTCGGTCGAGCTACGAAGGTATAGCGTTATCGTTCGCCGAAGGAATATAACGCGACGATGGGCCAAAACTACGCAAAACGTGCTGCGCCCGCGCGGGTTCAACGCATACCGTGGGCTCTCGCCGACCCCGACCCCGATCGAGACGCTCCTGCCGCGTCGATTGAGTCGAACCCGCGAGCGATATCCACCCAAAGGCCCCTCCGGCCCCTCCGACTCTCGCGTGGACCTTGTCTGACGACGAAGGGACCGGGGACCAAATGACTCGGACGGCATAAAGTTGAAAATTTTGGCTTTTTGAAGGGCGCTGCGAGCCAACGAAGAAAACTGAAGCCCTAGCGTCTCCTTTAAGCCGCGCTCGCCCCGCCCGCGTCGCCCTTTCCCGACGCAATCCCATTGCATCGCTAGTAACTTAGAAACAGAAACCATGGCTGAGACTCTTTCTCTCCGCGGCGTGCTCAAGGGGTGAGTCTCGAGACGCGTGACCCGCGCTTTCCGGCTGCGCCGGGCGTCCGCGAAAACGCAATCTGAGGGTTTTGGCCGTGGAAAATACAAACCGATCCCCTTTCGCGCGCGGATCGGACGGTCCCGGCGGCGACGCGACCTCTTAGACGCCCGAAATAGATGACCAAACGCTGACCTCGTTCCCTCCCTTTTCCCGTGCAGCCACGAGGGCTGGGTTACCTCCCTCGCGTGCCCCCTGGACGCCAACTCCGACATGCTCCTGTCGTCCTCCCGCGACAAGACTGTCATCCTGTGGACCCTCACCCGCGAGGAGGGCAACTACGGCTTCGCGCAGAGGGCGCTCCGCGGTCACTCCCACTTCGTCCAGGACGTAGTGATCTCCTCCGACGGCCAGTTCGCCCTCTCCGGCTCCTGGGACGGCACCCTCCGCCTCTGGGACCTCAACACCGGTTCCACCACCCGCCGCTTCGTCGGCCACTCCAAGGATGTCCTCTCCGTGGCCTTCTCCGTGGATAACCGCCAGATCGTCTCCGGCTCCCGCGACAAGACGATCAAGCTGTGGAACACCCTCGGCGAGTGCAAGTACACCATCCAGGAGCAGGAGGGTCACACCGAGTGGGTGTCCTGCGTGCGCTTCTCCCCCGTCACCTCCAACCCCATCATCGTGTCGGGCGGCTGGGACAAACTCGTCAAGGTGTGGAACCTGACCAACTGCAAGCTCCGCACCAACCTCGTCGGCCACACCGGCTACATCAACACCGTCACCGTCTCCCCCGACGGCTCCCTCTGCGCCTCCGGCGGTAAGGACGGCGTCGCCATGCTCTGGGACCTCGCCGAGGGCAAGCGCCTCTACTCCCTCGACGCCGGCGACATCATCTACGCGCTCTGCTTCTCCCCCAACCGCTACTGGCTCTGCGCGGCGACCCAGTCCTGCGTCAAGATCTGGGATCTCGAGTCCAAGTCCATCGTGGACGAGCTCCACCCCGAGTTCCCCCCCGTCGGCAAGAAGTCCATCGCCCCCTTCTGCACCTCCCTCACCTGGTCCGGCGGCGGCGACACCCTCTTCACCGGCTACACCGACTGCCAGATCCGCGTGTGGACCGTGTCCCGCGCCATCGGCGGCGGCGCCGCTTACTAAGTCGCTCACACGCGTTAGCTAGTCGTGGAAATGGGATAACAACGTAACATTAAGCGTAATCGTAAACGCATCGTCCCATCGCGCGGGGCTAACTTATCTATTCGGCGACGGGGAGTTTGCGAAACCGGGCGACACCTTTTCCTTCCACCACGTCTTCACCTTTGCGAGGGGGCTCCGTTTGGCACCCGACGACGGCGTGCGCACCTCCCCGCCGCCCACGCCGTCCCCGTCCACATCTCCCTCCCGCTGTGCGGTCGCGGCGAGGGCGTGCAGCGCACGGAATAGCTCCGCGACCGCGTTCTTCACCGGCACCAACGCCGCCGTCGTCCGCGCGAATAGGTTCTTCTGAAGTTCCCGCGCCGCTCCCGCCCCGCCCCGCCCGTCCCCCGCCGCCGGCGTGCTCGGCGTGGAGCTACCCGAGCTGCTGGTCATCGTGGCGCACGCCCTCGCCGCGTCCTCTATGGCGTCCACCGCGTTCCTGAGCTGATCGCGGACCAGGTCGATCGCCGCGTTGCCGACGTCCGCGGCGTCCACCTCTATTTCGTCGCCCCCTCTGTCCGTATCCGCTCCGCCCGGGAGGAGCTCCTTGCCTCTCCGCCCGCCTCTGCCCCGGCACGAGCGTGGCAGTAAACACAGCGCCGCCGCGCGCACGTTCGGGGACCCGACCGCCCGCGCGTATTTAGTCAGCTCGAGCTCCACCCCGACGCAGTGCGCCCTCCAGGTTTCCTCCATGGTTCCCTCGTAAGCCCACGACCCGGGCTTGAACCCGTCGACGTTCGCCTCGCCGCCGTACGTACCCTTCTTAACATCGGTGCTCTCCTCGAACGCGGCTCGAAGCGCACCCTTGGCCGCCTTGGCCGCGGCGAGGAACGCGAGACGCACGCGCTCTCCCTCGCGACCCGCGGAGTCCACCGCCGGGTGCGCAGCCGCTTCGTTCGATAGCCTCGCCAGCCGCTTATAAAACCTCTCGAGCTCATCGTAGGCTGCCGCGGACGCGATGAGCGTGCGCTGCTGCGCCACCACCTTCGCGGCGGCGTTGCCCTTCAGCATGGCGCTCACGCTGTCCCTGGCTTTCTTGAACTTCCCGGTGAGGTCCTGCCTGGCGATCATGTGCGCGTTGACCACGTTGCGCTTGAGGCACTCCTCCTCGGGATCGCCGAAGGTCACCCGCAGGCCAATCGCCCGCATGTGCGACTGCTTTAGGAGCTTAAGCGCGCCCTGAAGCTCCTGCTCGACGAGGAGTAAGGTTGCGAGGTGTGTCTCGACGTTCGTCTGGGCACTCTGCGGGGCATCCGGAGCGGCGGCGGCGTCCGCCGCTGTTTTCAGAGACGCCACGAAGGATTCGTACTGCGGCAGGAGGTTCTTCTCGATCTTGCGGCGTATGGGCGCGAGGGCATCGGCGGCTTCACACATGGCCGTGAAGTGCGGGCCGGCCTCTTGGGATTCGTCGTCGTCGTCGTCGTCCTCGCGTGTCTCCTTCTTCGGGACTCGCGTGAAGAGATTTCTGAATCTCTTGCCCGGGGTTAGCCGGTCGTCGTCGTCGTCATCGTCGTAGCCGTTGGACCATCCCTCGCGCTCCAGCCTCGACCTCAGCTCCTTCTCCTCTTGATCCTTGGCCTCCGTCTCGCGGATGTACTTGGCGGTGGTGCGCATCTGGGTGAAGAGCTCGGTGCGGTCCCTGCATGCGCCCTGGTGCCGAGCCAGATCTCGCTCGGCACCCGGTTGGCCATCCTTCCGCCCGAACCTGGACCAGGCGCCGGGTGAGGCCCTCGGTTTCCGGCCGCGTCCCGTCGGGGACGGGGTGATCTCACCGGGGCTCCCCTGCCTCAGCCGAATCCGCTCTATGCCCTCGCCGAGCCGCGTCCCCACCTTCCGTCCCGTATCGCGGAGCCTCTCGTCGGCATTCTTGAAGAAGTCCTTGAACTTGTTGTTCGGGGTGGCGTCGTTCGACGGGGGCTGCCCCCCGGGCGTTCGCGAGGCCCCGGGTGTTCGCGAGCCCCCGGGTGTTCGATTCATCCCCGCGTGCTCACTCCCGGCCGGACAAAACCATCAGGCCTCGCGCTCCCAACTCTGGTGAATGTTTAAAAATGTCAACCTCGGAAAACGTGACGCCACGGCAAAACGCGGAGACTGGAGACTGTTCACTTTGTTTACACTCGAGTCTTCAGGGCGGCGCGTTCGATTTCGGCGCCTCCCCTTCGACAGTCCTATCTCCACCCGGCTCCCAGACCCCCGCCGACGGTACCCCGCCTCGCCCCCCGCTCCTCGAACCCTCCACCCCGTCTCCCCAACGAACCGTACGGGTCCATTTGAACCCCCGGCCCCAACCCCGCGCTCATCTTCAACGGAGCCAGGCGCGTGGGGGCCCCTCCCACTCCCATACCACCCCGCGTCTGAGCCCGCCCGCCCGATACCCCGATCGACATCGACGTCCCGTTGAGTAGCATCGAGGTGGGCTCGTGCATCGGACGTTCAGCGCGCGGGGCGGCAGCCGCGAGGGTACTGAGACTGGTCCTCTTAATACGCTCGTCGCGGTCCATCAGCGACTTTCTCGCCGCCGCGCCGGGATGCATCGGGTTCATCGTCCCCCCGAGCCCGTTGGCCGCCACGTTCGACGAGAGCCGCGCCAAGTGGTGCCTTCCTCCTCCGGTACCCCTCGCCGCGGCGTCGTCCTCGTCCACGAAAACCTCGGGGGGCGCGTATGAGGAACGTGAGTGACCGTGAGTCGCCGCGCCGAGCACACGGGACGCGTACCTCGACCGTAACTCCGCGATTCCACCCGGCTTGGCGCCGAAACTGCCGTACTGCCTCGTCCCGACGACGTACTCCGCGGTCGCATCGGCGTCGCGTGTGAGACCTCCGAGTTTTGAGGCATCGTGCGGGTGTAGACCCGGTGCACGGGTGGGTAGGCGGGCGTTAAGAGAGGAGGAGGCACCGACGCCAAACTTTTCCCGTCGCCGCCTCGACGCCGCCGCCGAGGTCGAGTACACGGACTCCGTTGCCGCCGCCTT
>Ga0315315_10000758_pt1 | contig 28409 bp, 22 predicted proteins | sample M140m3416metaG_FD_203699 | JGI IMG/M metagenome (GOLD analysis project Ga0315315, IMG submission 203699) | Ammonia-oxidizing marine archaeal communities from Monterey Bay, California, United States - M1 40m 3416 | ecosystem: Environmental > Aquatic > Marine > Intertidal zone | place: USA... | reverse complement strand
TGGCAAATGATCTTTCGCCCTGTGCCAGCGGTGAAGCGGGCACTCTACGGCCATTTGAGTTGAGCGAAAACAGAGTACGGCAGCGATTTTTTGGCAGCTTTGCATTCTGGCCTTACTTAATCGGTCAAGCGGCCATCAGCGATTCCCTGGACATCAGTCCAAATTCATTGAGTCCTTATATGCGGTACCATCACAACCCTTGCATCCGCTGCAGACGGACGTCTTGACTGACTGCTAATGCTGGCAGAAGCGCGGCTCACGTTGCATTTTCGCATCATTGTTCGCGAGATTATGAATCTCCGTTGATTTTGGAGTGATAGCGTTGAGTCCTGACATATTGACTTTCTCGCACTGCAGTTGGTTGCTCTACCGATGTTCGACTACGAAAGATTCAGAAATGACGCACTCGCGCTGGGGCTACTTGCTCTGGTCGTGTTCGTTGGTTTGAGCTTTCTGAGTTACGATCCGGCGGATCCTCCTTCGGATCTTGTTTTCCCTGCTCGCCATACGCCCGTCAATATCTGCGGCAGCCTGGGAGCATCCATTGCTTTCTACGGACGTCAATTGCTGGGCTTCGGAGTCTGGGTGGCAATGGGGGCGATTATTGCCTGGGATATGCGTTTGCTGTCGCGAGACAAAACACGAGGCAACTGGCTGTCTCTGGCCGGCACTGGATTGCTCGTTGTTTTCGGGTGTGCAGCGATGCATCTGAGCGTTCCAGCGTTTGATTCGGGGTCCACATGGGGAAGTGGTGGCCTGACTGGAGCCTGGAGTGCCGCACTGTTAACTCACTTCTGCGCCCCAACCGGGGTGATTATCGTTATCGCGTGCGGATTGGTTGCTGGCTGGATGCTGTCGCCACTATGGCACCTCACCCATCCTGGCATGAAGATGGCGGCTGCACCGTTTGCACTCTTATCAATGGCATCGGTATTGGTGCGAAAGCCGCGTCGTAATCGATCCCCAGGCGCTGCAAACATCAGTGACAACGCCGAAGAAGATGCACGCGAAACGATTCCTCTGGCAGTCATGGATCAAGATGAGGATCAAGAATACGACGAATACGAAGAAGACGAATACGAATACGAATACGAAGAAGAAGCATCGTACGATTCAGATGATGAATCGGGCGGCTTCAAAATCAATCCACCAGTGGCTCTGTCACTTCACACTGCCAGTGAAGAACGAACACAACGAGAATATCAGCTGCCGGATGCAGAATTGCTTGAGGAACCGGAAGACTTCAACTACGACGTGCTCGCCAAGAAGGCGCGCCTGGCGGCTGCGACGTTGGAAAAAACTTTTCAGCAGTTCGGTCTCAACGTGCGGGTCTCTGAGGTCGATACCGGTCCTGTCATTACGCAGTTTGAACTGGATCTGGAACCCGGTCTTCGAGTCAATAAAGTGGCAACTCTGGAAGACGACCTGGCGATCGCATTGCGAGTGCCATCCGTACGAGTGGTTTCATCCATTCCAGGCAAAAACACCGTAGGAGTTGAGGTTCCGAATGAAAACCAGGTAACAGTCCGTCTGCGCGAACTCCTGCTGGCAGCTGGTGCGGACATTGATAAGTTCAAGATTCCGCTACTGTTGGGTAAGGATGTTAGTGGACACCCTCTGGCTGTCGATCTGGCTAAGATGCCTCATCTTCTGATCGCCGGACGTACCGGAACAGGCAAAAGTGTTTGCCTGAATACGCTCATTTTGTCAATCCTGATGACGCGTACTCCGGACGAAGTCAAGATGCTGATGATCGACCCGAAAATGGTCGAACTCAGCCCTTACAAGAATCTGCCGCACCTCATGCACCCGGTCATCACCGACATGAAGAAGGCAGAAGCCGTGTTGGCATGGGCCGTCGAAAAAATGGAAGAACGATATGCGTTACTGGCTCAGGTCGGTGTACGTCACCTTGACAACTACAACAAGATGAGCCGTTCAAAGGTATTGGACAAACTTGGAATCAGTGAGCTGCACGAAGAAGCACAAAGTGTTCCTCATAAGATGCCATACATTGTCATCGTGGCGGATGAAATGGCAGACCTGATGATGACGTCTGGTAAAGATGTCGAAGCGCACATCGTTCGCCTCGCTCAAAAATCTCGTGCTGTCGGCATTCACCTGGTCCTCGCAACTCAAAAACCAACCGTCGATGTGATCACCGGGCTTATTAAATCCAATCTGCCAGCTCGGATTTCATTCCAGGTCGCCAGCAAAATGGATAGTCGAGTTGTTCTTGACGAAGGTGGAGCAGAACGGTTGCTGGGCTGTGGAGATATGTTGTACCTGGCACCTGGCACCAGCAAGGTCTCGCGTGCTCAGGGGACGTATGTGAGCGACGACGAAATTACCGATGTGATTGATTTCTTTTCTGACCTGGAACCAGACTACAGTGACGAGCTGCAGAAACTGGTGGCGAAAAGCAATACAGCAGCCGGCGAAAGCGGCGACACCGGACCACGCCAGTCCGACGACCTCTACGACAACGCGATTGATGTTGTCGTTCGAGAAGGACGAGGCAGTGTCTCGTTGTTGCAGCGTTGTCTGGGAATCGGTTACGGTCGAGCGGCCAGAATGATCGATTGGATGGCTGAAGATGGCATCGTCGGTGAATACAACGGTGCTCAGGCACGAGAAGTGATTTGTTCTGCGGAACAATGGGAAGCCAAAAAGGCATCTCGGCAGGCTTAACGCTTGCAGCGTCGATTGGCACCAACGAGCTTCGGGCCATTGAGTGGCCTCGGTGAAGCGACAGACCAGTCGGCTTACCAATCAATGAGTGAACAGAAACTCACGGCTGCTGAGCATACTCCACAAAAGGTCTTCCAGCAGCGGACGACGATCCTCCTCCGCAGCGTTACTCAGCATTGCCAGCAGTTCATCTCGTTCACGATCATTCGGAAACCGTGCCAAAGCTGCTGTAAACATTTCGTTCAGCAATTCAGGATCGTTGCCCTCGAACTGTGCCTGCCATTGGGCAATGTTATTGTCTTCAGTTGTCAGCTTTTCGTTAATCGTTTTGCCGTTTGCAATGTGCAGCACCTGAACCATGCTTGGATCATTACTCCGTTCACATTCACATGTAATACGCCGTTGATTACGTCCGAATGTCTTGAGGAAATACGAATCGACAGCGGAATCATATAACTGAACCGCTCGAGTCCCCTCTTCGTAGAATGTCGTTTTCTGAACATCGCCTCCCGGGAAACCAATTTCAGTGAATGCGGTCGCAACTCCGGTTACCTGGCTGACGGCATCCAACATGACTTCTGCCATTAGGCGGCGAGGAAAATAGCGGGAGTAATGCCGTCTGTCGCCTTTATTCGTTAACAGAGTCTCACTGCTGCGTTGATACGTTTCTGACTGCAGAATTTGTTGCATCAAAGCCTTTAGGTTGTAGTTTTCTTTTACGAGGTAATCAGCCAGGGCAGCCAGCAGTTCTTCGTTGCTGGCCGGGTTGGATGCCCGCATGTCATCAACCTGCTCAACCAGACCGACTCCCATGAAATTACGCCAAACCCGATTGGTAATCGATCGAGCGAACATAGTGTTCTCATCCGAGACTAACCAGTCGGCCATGTGCTGCCGTCGGTCGCGGCTGTCTTCAAATGCCACTGGAGTTCCATCAAGTGGCGTTGGTGGTTGAGGCTGTCCTGTTCGTGGCTGGACCAGTTCTCCATTTGACACCGTCACCAGAGTACGTTTCCCGTCACCGCTGCGTGAATCGCCGCCCCAGCCTTTGCCTCGCACTCGTGAAAACAGGTTGGCGAAGGCGTAATACTGATCGTTGGTCCATTTTTCGAGAGGATGATTATGGCAACGGGCACAGCCAATTGACAGACCCAGGAACGCCTGGCTTACGTTCTCAGCCATGTCTTCCGGAGTCTGATGCAGTGCGTAAAAATTTGTGGCACCGTTTGCAATGCTGGATCCTCTGGATGTCACCAATTCGCGAACCATGACATCCCACGGGGTGTTCTTTTCTACATGACCACGTACCCACTCGTAGTACGCCTTTACCGGTTCCTGCCGCAGCAGATTACCATTAATCATCAGTACGTCAGACCATTGATAGGCCCAGTAATCGACGAATTCAGATCGTTGGAGCAGTCGTTCGATCAGTGCATCACGTTTGTCAGGAGATTCGTCAACCAGAAACTTTTGAACCTCAGTGGAGGTCGGCAGCACACCAATCGCGTCCAGATGGGCACGGCGAACGAAAGCAGCATCAGTAGAGCGTCCGGATGGTTGTAGATTGAGTTGCTTCAAGTGTTTCAATACAAGTTCATCAATGAAATTGCGAGGAACTTCGTCGGTATAGACAGATGGCTCAACTTCCTGCTCATAAGGGACAGTCATGCGAGCGATCACAACTTCGCTGCCGAACGAGGCCGTGACGGCTCCTTCGCCTGGGCCCACAACGGTGGTGGTCCCGTCGACATCCACCGTCGCTACCGCTTCATTGGATGATGTAAATCGAGACCAGTGAGTCACTTCTTCGACACGACCATCGGAATAGTGAGCACGCACCAGCAATGGTTGAATCTGATCCGCCTGCAGAATGACTTTCTCAGGCAGGACCTCAAGCCGGTCCAGCGTGGCATCACCGGGTTGGGGTCCGGGTGCTCCTGCTGCAATCCATTCGGAGAGCACCTGGTAGTTGAGCGAATCGGTATCCATTCGCTTGCCGCCCTTGTGGGCGACTGCCGCTGTTGGTTTGGTGAGGAACAGGCTGAATCCCGGGTTACCTGGTTCAATACGTCTTCCCAGATGCTGCTTCACAATGTTGAAGTGGTCCTGCCCGGAATCATAGCCTCGAAGAGAAAGCCGAAAACCACCTTTCCCCGCCAGAGCTCCGTGGCATGCTCCGCTATTGCAGCCCAGTCGAGCCAGCACAGGCTGCACGTGATTGCGAAAACTCCATGGCTGAGGCGTCTGGAAATCTGTCACTGCAATAGAAGCTGTTGCCTTCTGCTGACCATCAACCAGAACCTGCAGAAGTGTACTGCCATCACCTTTTGGAATCAGCACACCATCCTCAATCACGGCGACGCTTGAATCCGAAGTTTTCAGAGTCAATCCTTCTGCCACTCCAGTTGCAATCTCATCATCGTACCATTCTGCAGTCACACGATGACGTGCGTCCGTTCCCTGCAGATGGATCTCCGCTGGCAGCACCCGAATCTCAGCAGCACACACACTGCAAGCTGGAACAACAATCATCAATGCAGTCAGACACACAACACGCATGGAGCCAGATCCCGAACAACCAAAGGAAACCCTCAGTTCAATTTAACAATAAACGAGACAAGTTTCGAGCTTCGAGCCCGGAATGGTTCTGACTCTGTTTGCGGGAGAGCGAAACTCCCGCTGAGCTACCAACACAGCTGGAACCGCAAGCCAAAAACTCAGCTGAGGTCTGATATCCTTGTTTCTGAGCATGCCTCTCCGATAAAACCTAGACCAGCAAAATGCGGATCAGTAAGCATCTCCGATTTGCGACTCAGGGAAATCCATGTAGGGTGCGATTGAAAATATCGCCTCCTCGATTATTCAACTATGCCCAAACAACTCAATATTGCCGATCGCCTGACGGTGTCTGCTCGCCTTGCAGCCGATCAGCAGGCTGTTGTGTGCCCTCAAGGCAGGGATTTCACTGGACGAGTTAACTATTCTCAACTGACGTTTCAGCAGCTTGATCAGCAAGCTACTTGTATCGCACGGGGTCTCATCCGGCTGGGAATCGCACCCGGAGAACGCCTTGTACTGATGGTGCCGCCATCGCTGGAGTTCATCGCACTCACATTTGGCATCTTTCGCAGTAGAGCTGTTTGCACACTGATTGATCCAGGCATGGGGCGATCTCGTATCTTCGATTGTCTTGAAGAAGTCGATCCAGCAGGTTTTTGCGGAATCCCGGCGGTTCACATGATTCGTCGGCTGATGTTTCGAAGATTTTCAAATGCCAAGACTAACATCTGTGTCGGACGAGGCAGCCGGATATTGGGATGCACCTCATATTCGGACCTGCTGAAGCTGGGTACCGATGAGTCCGTTGAGTTGCCGCAATCCCAGGCCACCGATCCGGCTGCGATCATTTTCACCAGCGGGAGTACCGGTCCCCCGAAAGGTGTACTCTACCAGCACGGCATGTTTGACTCTCAGGTGGACCTCATTCGAGACCGTTTCGGCATTGAGCCTGGTGAAGTCGACCTGCCCGGGTTTCCGTTGTTTGCATTGTTCAACATTGCGATGCAGGTCACCACCGTTATTCCGGATATGAATCCGACTCGCCCAGCCGACGTCGACCCGGAAAAAATACTGGACGCCATTCGTGATCAGGGAGTCACCCAGGCATTTGGGTCCCCCGCGATGTGGAACCAAATCGGCCGCTATTGCGATCAACGCAATGTCAAACTGCCAACACTGCGAAGAATACTGTCAGCAGGAGCTCCTGTCCCCACTCATGTTTTGCAGCGAATCACTAATGCACTTCCACAAACGTCCGATATCTTTACTCCCTACGGCGCGACTGAATGCCTGCCGGTTGCAGCTATTGGTGGTCGGGAAGTTCTGAAATCAACGGCTGCTCAGACTTCGCAGGGAGCCGGAACATGCGTGGGGCGAGTGTTCAGGCAGATGACGGTAAAAATCATCCCTGTGAACTTCGAGCCGATTGTGTCACTCGATCAGGTGCGGGAATTACCGACGGGAGAGATTGGCGAAATCATTGTAAATGGCCCTGTTGCGACTCGCGAATACTACCGTCGAGCGGAATCAACCAGCCTCGCAAAGATAACGGATGGCGACTCTTTCTGGCATCGCATGGGAGATGTCGGTTACTTCGATGAGTCCGGACGTTTATGGTTTTGCGGTCGAAAAGCCCACATTGTCTTCACGCCCTGCGGCCCTTTATATTCAGTGCGATGTGAAGCCATTTTCAATCAGCACGCCAGGGTGTATCGGTCGGCACTGGTTGGAATCGGCGAACGTGGTCACCAGGAACCGGCGGTTGTTGTGGAGCCGGAAAAAGGCGAACTGCCAAACAGTTCCGCCACGAGAGAATCCTTTGAGCAGGAATTGCTCAGTCTCGCAGAAAAAAACCAACTGACAGCCGGCATCCGCACGGTGCTCTTTCGCGATGCACTGCCGGTCGACACGCGCCACAACGTGAAAATCAATCGGGAAGCTCTGGCCATCTGGGCCGCGAGACAAATACGCCGGTAAATTCATTTTCAACTGTCATCCTGCAATCAGGATGGAGAAATTCGCTGTCGTGGCTGATTTGCCGCCAGGCATGTGGCTGCTGGTGGGGGCGTGGCACATTGTCTCCTACCAGGCTGGTGCAGCCCGGAATGAGCACAGCAAACTCCGTCTCGCGCCGATTGGTCTCTTCAACGATTCCGTAAATTGTGGCACTGAGTGCCGGCGCATCGCCTCCCGCAGTAAAAATACCAAATCGCGTCCGTGTGATATCGTGGGCACCATGACTGGTATTTACCGTACAAAATGCAATCGGGCGGCTCAATTTCGAGCCCCCGGCATGATGACGGCTGTGCTGGCTGGAAAATTGAAGCCGCGGTTCTAGTATGTCAACGCGTCAGCGAGAGCTGCGATCCGCCTTGTTCAGTGGCAAGCCCACACTAATCCATTCTTCCCTCCATCGATCAACCAGAAAGAGCCACCGTGGACCTGAAAACCGTGGCAGCCAGTCAGCGAGAACTTCTTGACCAGCACACACGAGAAACCGTGCAGTGGCATTTTGGAGATGATACCGGCAGTGAGTTTTGGCTGGAGAAAAAAAAGGAATTTGACTTCGATCCCCTGGTCGAAGTGAATTGCTTTGATGATCTTAAAAAATTCCCGCTTTTCGAAGACGACTGGCTTCGCGGAGGTCCCATGCGCCGCTGGGTACCCCAGCCGTTGCAGGATAAGCCGATTTTCGTCTTCGAAACCGGTGGCACAACCGGCGTGCCGAAGTCACGAGTTGTCGTGGAAGATCACTGGATCGACTACGAAGTTTTCAGTGACACCCTGCCGGACGAATCATTTCCTCGAGGCGGCAACTGGTTAATGCTGGGGCCGTCCGGCCCTCGACGACTTCGACTGGCTGTGGAGCACCTGGCACAGCATCGTGGGGGCATTTGTTTTTGCGTCGATCTGGATCCACGCTGGGTCGTCAAACTGCTCAAGAAGGGCAAGGTTGAAGAGGCCAAAGAATACAGCAACCATGTTATCGATCAGGCAATGACTGTGCTGAGTGCCGGGAATGAAATTCAGTGCATGTTCACTACGCCTAAACTCCTGGAAGCTCTGGCGATGCGTTTGCTGGAGGAAGGCAGCAGTATCGAAGAAGCAGGGATTAAGGGCATTTTCTGCGGCGGCACAGAATTTACGCCTCAGTGGTATCGCTTCGCCTGCGAAGAACTGCTCGGTCCAAATGTCTACATCACGCCTACCTACGGCAACACTTTGATGGGGCTGGCCTGTGGTAAACCATTTGATCCGGCTGATAACTACAAAATTACGTATTACGCCCCTCAACCTCGTGCAGCCGTGGAAGTGGTCGACTTCGACGATCACACTAAGGTCGTAGGCTATGGTGAAACCGGTCGAGTCAAACTGTATACGATGACCAAAGAGTTTTTTGTTCCCGGATTTCTGGAACGTGACGAAGGCGAACGCGAAGAACCTCACAGCAAATATCCGTGGGACGGAGTCAGCGGAGTGCGACCGTACCACGTCTTTGCCAAGACTACGACGGTTGGCGTCTATTAGACAACCTTTTAGACAACTGCTTAGACAACTGCCAGACTCCGGTTTTACGGCTGGATTCTGACTCTCACAAATCCATTCTCTAAATCACAGTTATACCATGCTTGAAATTCCTGTTGTTCGCTGGGGGCAGCCTTACGAATCACTCGAAAAGGCCGATGTTGTTCATTTCGAAACCGGCGAAGTGATGGCCCAAATGCATCAGGCCAACGCAGGCCTGGTTCGCATGGACATGCGTAAAGCCGCCAAAGCACGCGATATCCTGCGCCAATTCAGTAGTGAAGACCTGATTGCCAAATGTGCGGCCGCTGCGGAACATTTTCTTAACGGCAATCTGCCGTTCGGTGGAGCCACTCAGTCGCCCGAAGAATTCTGCGCAATTCAGTCTGCCACGACCGGTCTGCCACTGAACATGGCTCGCGGCAATATGAAGAAAGTTGCGTTTGTCCTGCAGAATATGGGAGACATCCTGGAAGCACTTACCCGAGGTCTGCCCCTGGAAATCCTTTCCCGTGGATACGGTTCCGAAGGCCGCGGGGTCACGATGAGCTACCAGGCAACGACCGATATTCTCGGTCTGGTCCTGCCGTCTAATTCACCTGGCGTTCACACGTTGTGGCTGCCTGCGATTCCGCTGCAGATTGGTTTGGTACTGAAGCCCGGTTCATCAGAACCATGGACTCCATTTCGTATGTACGAATCTTTTGCTGCTGCGGGAGTTCCTCGCGAAGCGTTTTCGATCTATCCCGGTCCGCATGATGTCGGAAACGCCATCATGGAACTCAGTGGACGTTCTATGATTTTCGGGGGCAGCGATACGGTCGAAAAGTATGCCGGCAATCCGCAAGTCCAGGCTCACGGCCCAGGCTTCAGCAAAATTCTGCTGGGAGACGACGTCGTCGATCGCTGGGAAGAATATATCGATGTGCTGGTGCAGAGTGTTCTGGTTAACGGTGGCCGCAGTTGCATCAACGCCTCCGGAATCTGGGCGTCTCGACACACCGAAGAAATTGCCAATGCGATCGCTCAGCGACTGGGACCAGTCGAAGCCTTATCCAGTACTGACGACAACGCAGCATTGGCTGCCTTCACGATCGAGGGAGCGGCGGTCGCCATGAACAGTATGATCGAAGAAGGCGTGAAGTCACAAGCCGTCACAGAAGTCACAGACAGATACCGTGGCGGCGATCGTCTGGTGGAAAAGGATCGCTGTGCTTATCTGCGTCCGACGGTTCTGCACGTGAGTGATGTTCATGACGAGATGGCCAACACCGAATTTATGTTTCCGTTTGCCAGTGTCGTTCAGTGCCCGCAGGATCAGATGTTGAAAAACATCGGCAGCACGCTGGTTTGTACGGCGATCACTGATGATGAATCATGGATTCAGCAACTGGTGGACGCTCGAAACATTGACCGCCTGAATGTGGGATCGATCCCCACCTGTGCGTTAAACTGGCTGCAACCGCACGAAGGCAATATCATCGATTTCCTGTATCGAAACCGAGCCTTTCAAAACAGCTTGCCACCGGCTCATTAAGCTGACGCGCCGTTCGCCCGCAAGCAAAAAAAGTGCGGTAGACTGATTCCAGCTTCCGGTATTCCAGATGGTGCTCGTGACTCGAGTTTCCGGTGTGTATTCCACACCGTTGTGATGAGTGTCTCGCAGGTTTCTGGTCTTTCAAATTCCGGCCTGGTCAATTCAAAGTCTCAGCCAAACACTTCATGAATCACCTGTCCTCCGACATCGGTGAGGGTCTCATTGCGCCCCTGATGAAACCAGGACAGCAACTCATGATCGAGACCCATTGCATGAAGGATTGTTGCATGTAAATCGTGCAAATGAACTTTGTCCGTCACAGCTTCAAATCCGAACTCGTCGGTTTCACCATACGTTGTGCCACCGTTCACGTTGCCTCCAGCCATCCATATGCTGAAACCGTACGGATTGTGATTGCGCCCGGGGGCGCCTTTTCCTTCACTGAATGGCATGCGACCAAATTCACCGCCCCAGACAACCAGCGTCTCATCAAGCAGGCCACGTTGTTCGAGATCGGTCAGCAACGCAGCAATTGGCTGATCGACTTCGCCTGCATGTCGGCCATGATTCTTTTCAACGCTTTCATGAGCATCCCATGTTTCCTCAAGGTGCCCACCACCGGAATACAACTGGATGAATCGAACACCCCGTTCAACCAGACGACGGGCAATGAGACAGTTCCGACCATACTCATCGGTAAGCTGATTTCCGACTCCGTACATTTCCAGCGTTTGCTCGTTCTCTTCCGATAGATCGACGGCTTCAGGCGTTGCCGATTGCATGCGGTAGGCCAGTTCGTAGCTGTGAATCCGATCGGCCAGTTCCTGCCCGCCTGGTCTGGCATCAAGATGCAGCTGATTAAATTGGGCCAGGAGATCGAGTTGTTCGCGTTGCCCGGCCGGTGTCACGTGAGCCGGCCCTTTGAGATCAAGAATAGGCTCACCAACGGGCCGAAACAGCGTTCCTGCGTATGTCGCCGGCATAAATCCACTCGACCAATTCGGCTGCCCGCCGATCGGACCGCCACGTTTGTCGAGCATCACGACGTACCCAGGCAGATTTTCGTTTTCTGATCCCATCCCGTAGACACACCAGCTTCCAAGTGATGGGCGGCCAATCTGCGTTTTGCCTGTATTCATTGCAACTAACGCAGAACCGTGTGCGTGACTATCAGTGTGGCACGAATTGATGACACACAACTTGTCGGCATGTTCCCGCACACGCGGAAAGTAGTCGGAGACCAGCAAGCCTGAATCTCCGCCGGGACGAAACGGGCGCCAGGCGGGAGTCAGGAAGCCCATCTTGCGGCCTCCTGAGTTGATGAACTTCTTATCGGCAGGAAGCTGCCTGCCAGCGTACTTTTTGAGTTCGGGTTTGTAGTCGAACGTGTCCACCTGGGAAGGGGCACCATTCATCATGAGAAAGATGCAGGACTTCACGCGACGGCGCGGTTGTGCAGTGGCGATGGAATCCCGCGCAGCGACTCGCTGATGTCCCAGCAATCCTGCCAGCGCCACACCGGAAAATCCGGCCCCCATATCCCAGATGCATTCACGACGAGTTTGGCCACACGGAAACATCGATTGTATACCCATTACAGTCTCAATCTACGTAGATGAATTCGTTGGAATTCAGCAACACATGTGCAAGTGACGCGAGTGCTGACTCTGCAGCTGATCGCACTGCAGTCTCTTCTGCTGCAGGTGCGGAACGCGATTGCTGCAGCAGACGTTTTGACTGAGTGGACAAGTGCTTCACCGCAAGATTCAATTCCAGTTCCGTCGCACTTCTCCCATAGACGAGTGACCACAGGTTCTGCACCTGATCCGACGGAGAAAGGGAGTCCGCAATAATCGTCCGCGCGAGCATGTCGCTGCGGTCATGAACGAAGGGGTTGTTCAGCAATACCAATGCCTGAGTCGGGACCGTTGTCACATCGCGCTGGCCACAAGATTGAGTCGCGTCCACAAAATTGAACGTCGTCATCATCGGAAGCAGCAACCCTCGTTTCGAATAGAGATACAGGCCGCGACGCATCTGTTCTTCCGGTGGAGAAGCCTTCCACGCAGCGGACTTCATCGATAGTCCTTCCAGTGCTGCAGAACTGATCGTTGCTCGAAATCCGGGACCCCCTGATTGCAGATCGAGTTCCCCTGTTGTCGCCAGCATTGAATCTCGCAGTGCTTCTGCGTCGAGTCGTCTGCGTTCTGCACGCCACCACAAACGGTTGCCAGAATCCTTTTTGTGATACTCCACGAACTGCGGATGCAATGATGACTGTTTCCAGGTCATGGACATCAGAATCAGCTTGTGCATCCGTTTGATTTTCCATCCGCCGCGAACGAACTCGTGTGCTAACCAATCGAGTAATTCCGGGTGCGTCGGTGGATCGGCCAGAAAACCGAAATTGTTGGGAGAACGAACAATCGCTTTACCGAAGTGGTGAAGCCACAGTCGATTCACAAACACACGAGCTGTCAGAGGATTTTCAGAATTGGCAATCCACTCAGCCAATTGCAGTCGGCGATGTGTCGTCTTTGCATCGGATGGGGGAGCATCAAAAATACGTTCCAGTGAAGGAACCAGAGAAAGAGACGCGGGAACGACTGCATGCAGGGGGTCTTCTCGTTCTCCATTCTTCAACACGTACAGAGGACTTGAAGTTGGCCCCAGGTCAGTCCAGCCCAGCACTTCAGCGAATCCCAGCTCATCCGTATTAGGGCCACCCAATAATTTACTGTCACGAGCAGCGATCGGTCCTGCCCAAAATGCCGCCCCCATGCGGTAGTAGTCTTCCTGAGTAATCGGATCGAATTTGTGTTCATGACATCGCGCACACTTAACCGTTATCGCAAGGAATGTGGACGATGTGGTGTGGACCAAATCTTGCAGGCGGTCGTATTTGTAATCCTCCGGGTCGTTTGGTTCGTCGTTCCATGTTCCCAGACGCAGAAAACCCGTGGCGATCGCTGACTGTTCACTACGGTTGGAGACCTCGTCACCCGCAATTTGTTCTACAATAAATCGATCGTAGGGCATGTCGGAATTCAACGCATTGACAACCCAGTCGCGGTACTTCCAGGCGAACGGTTTTTCCTGATCACGTTCGTAACCGCTGGTATCAGCGTAACGCACCAGATCAAGCCAGTACCGGCCCCAACGTTCGCCGTACTGTGGTGACGCCAGCAACTGATCGATGACGGTTTCCCATGCGTTATCTGTCGTGTCACGTGCGAATGTTTCGATTTGATCCTGGGTCGGTGGAAGCCCGATCAGGTCGAAATACAATCGTCGAATGAGTGTACTTTTATCAGCAGGGGACGCCGGAACCACCTGCTGCTTTTCCAGGCGGGCCATGATCAAGGCGTCAATCGGGCTTTGCGGCTGTGGCATTGTTTTCAGCTGAGGAATGTCCGGACGTGTGACGGGTTGCAGTGACCACCAGTCTCGTCCGCCGCGGACCTCGTTGGTACGTTCGAACAGATTAAGAACCCGTCCCTCCGGCCATGGAGCTCCACCTGTTATCCAGCGTTCGAGTAATTCAATTTCACTCGCCTCTAACGTCTGCGGCAGTCCCTTTTTCTCGGGAGGCATTTCGCCAGCGTGAATTCGCTGCAACAGATGACTATCGGCGGGCGAGTCGAAGTCAACTGCCGCACCGGAATCGCCGCCCTTCAACAGACCCTTGCGAGTTGTCAGCAACAGATTGCCGGTTGCATCCTTCCCCTGATGACATTCGACACAATGTTTGATCAGCAGCGGCGCTATGTCAGTTTCAAAACGTGGCAACTCCCCGGCACTCGTGGGCTCAATGTTCAGCGAAAACAGGAGCGAACTGGTAAGCACCAGCAGTAGATTCGCACGGTTAACCAAGATAGAGCCTCTCAGAATCATGACACAATCGTCAGGCCAGATGGAACAGCCTACCTCGTTCCAGCCATGAAGTGAACGGTGTTTACTTAATACCCTAATTCAATCGTTGGTTTTGCGTTGCTGCCAGACGTGGTGGCAATACTGGTCCGTTTCGGCTACCGCGATGCGGCTTAACGATTTGGCAGGACCCGCTTCTGATCGAAGTCACCAGTCACGAGCCCCAACGATCATTCCTTTGCAGTCAAATGCTTGCAGTCACTGAGGCTGTAGTCGTTTTCTTCCCAGCAGATCGGTTTGTGTAGAACAGCGGTCTGTGTCAATCAGAATTCTCAGTCGGTAAGTGTCAACGCCCTCCCGTGTCACAGCCAAATTGGAACGAATGATAAAACGAATAGGAATAGTTGGGCAAAGGTTGCGTCCATTTGGCAGGAATCAGGTACAATCTGGCACTACTGTGACAGTCCAGAGATGGGCCATAATTGTTGCAGAATGAATCATGGATACGGTGTTCGATTCAGTTGGGCTGGGTTCGATGGTACTCCACTTTTAATCTTGCTCCCTAATACGATAGCGGCACACAACATACGACAGCGCCACACAACCTGTGCTCTGTTGTTCTCACCAAATTCAAGCAAATCAGGTTTCTACCTATGTTCTTACACGTTTGCCGAGGGCTATCCCTTCTTTGTCTCAGCATGACCAGTCTTGCGGTCGCTCAGAATCCACCGTCACAGCTCAATGCAGCACATATTCTGATTCAGCACGTTGGCAGTGAACGGGCCAACATTGGAGTCGTCCGGACAAAAGAAGACGCACTCAAACGAGCAACTGAAGTTACAATCAAAGCCCGATCCAAAGATGCCGACTTCAGTGCACTCGCCAAAGAGTTCAGCGACGGTCCCAGCGGACCGACGGGTGGCAATCTGGGCAACTTCGCACCAAATCAGATGGTCAGGTCCTTCAGTATTGCTACGGCAAAACTGAAAATCGGTGCAGTCAGTGATCCGGTTGAATCGCAATTCGGATATCACGTCATTCTGCGCAAACCGTTGGTTGAAGATCTCAACGCGGCTCATATTCTGATTCAGTTTGTCGGAGGCACTCGAGCGAAAGAAACTGTAATCAGAACCAAAGAAGAAGCACTCCAGCTTGCCACCGACATCGCAAAACAGGCGCGTCTGGAAGGAGCTGATTTTGCAGCACTCGCCAAAGAATACTCTGACGGCCCCAGTGGTTCTCGAGGTGGAAACCTCGGAGTATTCGCCCCAGGAAAAATGGTCAAGCCGTTCAGTGACGCAACGGCAAAACTAAAGATCGGAGAAGTGAGTACTCCTGTTGAATCGCAATTCGGCTACCACGTCATTCTCCGCAAAGCTCTTCCTCGCAAGATCAGTGCGCGCCACATTCTGGTGCAGTACAAAGGTTCAAGGCAAGCCGATGAAGAAATCACACGAACCAAAGCTGAAGCGAAAGCCCGTCTGGAAGAGTGCATGGCGAAGTTAAAATCAGGGGAGAAGTTTGAAATTCTTGCAGCGGAATACAGCGATGGTCCCAGTGGTCCTCAAGGTGGCGATCTGGGCGAATTTCCAGAAGGCGTCATGCATCCCGCCTTCAATGACGCTGCCTTTGCTCTGAAAAAGGGAGCGGTCAGCCAAATTGTGGAAACACCCTTCGGTTTCCACGTTATCACTCGGTATCAGTAAGATTCCCGTCTGGTCGATACTCGATCAGCAGGCGTGTGTTTTTGAAGTCTTCATCTGTCATCCCGACATCAACGGGATGTTGCTCAAAAGTACTTTGGCAGATTCCGTGAAAGAGATCAGCCAGTTGTTGTTGAAGTTCAACTGAGTAAAACGCCTCTGGTGCTACGAGGATCGATAGCTTAAAAACACCATCTGTTTTATTCAGATAGACCAGATGCGGAACTCCATCGAATAAACCCCTGGCCTCCATCTGATTTGTCAATCGTAACGCGAGGGACTTGTCACAGTGTGTTGAATAGATCACCTGGCTGTGTGCGCGTTCGATCTGTCGACTGTGAATTCGAATGTTGAGCAGCAGTAATGTTACTAACGCAATACTCGCCAGAATACTGATCTCAATTGCTATCTGAGTGAAAAGGTTACGTTTGGGAGACTCAATCATGCTGGTCCTCCAAATTCAGGTCACTCAGTGAGCGAGGAACCGGTTGTTGCGTAATCCATTCCGTAGGGCGCCACGTGCGTTGTATTTGCGTCAGGTCCAGCTCAGGGTCGATGAACCTCATCGCAGGGCGACCATTCAGTGTTACCCAGGCATCGACAGTGATGACCGGGTCAGGATCTCCTTGCTGTTGAAGATCGTGTTCCATCCATTGCACGAGCTGCACCACCCGATCAGCATCCTGTATTTTTCGATTTTGATAGTACGAAATCCACCGATAGATCGGCAGTGGTTGCTGCGTCTGAGTGACAGGATTCGTTGCCGTGAATTGTGTCGTCAGCCTGCGGATGTTCAGTTTCATCCGCCAGGAAAATTGGTGTCCTTCGTGAGTGAACGCTGTGTGTCCGGGATAGAAATGGTGGCGTAAGGGCATCAGGGTTTGCCAGCTCAGAAACAGGACCAGAATTGCAGCGGCCCATTGGTGTCGCCACACCCACGCTGACTGTGGCATGGTGTCGTTTTCTGGCAGGACAGCTGGACGACCTCTAAGAAGTCCAATCGTGCCTGGTGACACAAACAGAATCACGGTGATCCAGATCATCATCCATGGAAACACACCGATAATAAACAGCTGAGAATTCAGAAGATGAAAACTCACCGCCAGTAGCAATCCCACTGGACGTGTCCGCTTCCACAACAACAGCGGCACAACCGTGAGGTCCAGCAATAAACCGCCATACACAAATATCTCAACACACCATTCCGCGGTGAAGTATTGGCCAATAACAGGAAAATCCGTTCGCTGCGCCAACCATGTTCGTATGGGTTCACCGTGCAGCCAATCGGAATTCACTTTGGCAATTCCACCGAACACGTAAGGGATTGCAATCTGATAGCGAAGGAGCCAAAGGGGCCATCTTGGTGCCCAATCTCGCCGCAATTCCGGATTCCTCAGTGCGTCGACCGACCATTCACGATTGGCTGGCAAAAAAATTGCCAGGAAACTCAACAGGCAAATCAGATAGTAGTGGTTTAAGTAATAACACTGGTCGATTAGAAAGACCCATGTGTATCCCAACCAAAAAACAAAGGCCGCCAGTCGATAGTGAAAACCCAAAAGGATGCAGGATGCGGCCACAGCCAGCACATAGAAATGAATGTACATTCCCTGTCCTGGCCAGGGCTTAACGAATCCGAACCACAACCAGGTGAAGTGATGTGTCGGTTCGATGAAATCACTGTAGATGAGATCGGTACTGAAGTACTTCCACATCTGCCAAAGCAGACAGCTTCCCAGGCCAATCCGATAGAGAGCCAGCCACAGGCCATCAATCGGCTGTGTTAATCTGTCTAGGATTGGTCGTCGTGTGGTGGACATAGATCGAATTGTACTTTCAAAAACTAATCCACAGAGTTTAACAGCTTTGCGAATTCATCAAATCGCCACAACAGTGCGGTGTCAGCCACTCAGATCAAGTTTCTCAGGTCGGTGTCTTATCGTAGACGATTGTTCCAGCCCGCCGTGATAGGGAGTCGGCTGAGGTTCTGCTATAATCAGTCGATCGTTCTCACTGGCCGTTGAAAATAATTCATAAGCTTTTCTATGTCTGCCATTTACGTGTCCGGTCTGAAGAAGACTTACGCTGGCAAGCCGCCGGTTGAGGCTGTGCGTGGGATTGATCTGGAAGTTCAGCAGGGCGAATGCTTTGGCGTGCTGGGCCCTAACGGCGCGGGCAAAACAACGACAATCGAAATTCTGGAAGGCCTGCTGCAACCGACAGTAGGGGATGTTGAGATCTTTGGGCGTAAGTGGGCCGATCAGGGAGATGCGATTCGGCACGAGATCGGAATTTCTCTGCAGGAAACGCAATTGGCTGATAAACTCTCGGTGCTTGAAACCGTTACGCTGTTCCGTAGTTTCTATCGAGACGGAATGGATCCGCTGGAAGCTCTGCGGCGCGTGGGCCTGCAGGCCAAAGCAGATGTGTGGATCAAGACACTGTCGGGTGGGCAGAAACAGCGAGTTGCCCTTGCTACGGCTATCGTGGGGAATCCGCGGCTGCTGTTTATGGATGAACCGACCACCGGCCTGGATCCTCAATCACGTCGCGAACTGTGGGATATTCTCACTCAGTTTCAGGGCAATGGCGGTACGATACTGCTGACGACTCATTACATGGACGAAGCTGAACGGCTGTGTGATCGGGTCGCCATTGTCGATCAGGGGCGAATTCTGGCACTCGATTCCCCGGCCAACCTTATCAGCCGGCTACAGGGAGACCATATCATCGCGTTCAGTGTCGGTGACATTACCTTCCCAACACACAACTTTGCGGCAATTCCTGGTGTCGCCAATGCAAGAATCGACGATGGGCATTTTTGCCTGTCAGTTGCGGAGCCTCACGTTGTCATTCCGCAACTACTCACCACTCTGGAATCGCTCAATCTTCCATTGGGAAGTCTGACAACTCGGCAAGCGAGTCTCGAAGACGTTTTTGTGAGTCTGACCGGGCGACACCTCGAACAAGACAAGACCAGCGAGACGATGGCGGAGTAACAGAGAACAATGGTTCGGGGAGGCGAATTGCTCGCCAACGTTATCTCTGTCACCGTTCAACAAAGCAATATACCGCGTCATCGGTTCGTAGAAAAATGTGGCCGTCTTTAACCGCCGGAGTTGCCATGATGCGTTCGCCAAAGTCGTGAGAGGCTTCGATCGACCAATCGCGACCAGCCGTGAGGACCGTGATCACTCCCCGTTCACTCGCAAGGTAGACCTTGCCATCACCTGCGACCAGAGACGCATAGTAGTTGCCCGGCCCGCGAGCTCGACCCTGCTTGAGCAATTTTCCGGTCTTTGCGTCCAGTGACGTGATGATTCCGCTGTCTTTCACCATGTACATAACATGGTCATACACAATGGCACTCGGCACTGTTGGCAGACCTTTTCTGTAGGTCCATTCGATGTTCGTTTTTGTAACGTCACCAGTTCCTCCCACCCGAATTGCCATGGCTGTATTCTGAGCCAGTTCGAAGACTCGCGAATGCTGGTTCCATTCGGAGATGCTGAGCTTTTCATCCTGATTCAGGTCGATCCGAAAAAAACGCTGCAGGACGGGTCCTTCTTTCAGTTCCGACTTCGCAATCAGACCGTCTGCATCTGCATCGTAAGTCTTGAGCGCTTCGGGATAGGATTCCATTACGATACGGCTGGACGAGTCGCCACCGGGTGTCCACGTCGCGAGGAAGATTCGCTCATTTGCATACACAGGAGTCGGATCGACGATACGTGACAAGCCGTTCACCCACCACTTGGGTTTCCCGGTGGCAATGTCATATGCCATCAGCTTGAGCGAGCCCGCGACAATCAGCGATCGTTCTTTCTCTGTTTCTATGAGAATCGGTGACGAGTAGCTTCGAGTGAATCCGTTGCGTGGAGCTGTCCAGCGTATTTCGCCCGTAAGTTTGTTGCATGCTGTCAATACACAGTCGACATCGTGATCTTCGTTCACGATGACCAGGTCGTCCACAAGAATTGGCGAACTGCTTGCTCCGAATTCATCCTGAAACGGACCAAACTTCCGCGACCAGATAGGGCTACCGTCCAGGCCGTAACACAACAATCCAAAGCTGCCGAAGAATGAATAGACACGTTCACCATCGCAGGCTGGCGTACATGAAGCCGGATTTCCGATTGGATGGACGGCTTCAATCCGCGTTGTGGGAGCGATTCGTTTCCAAAGCGTATTGCCGGTTTCACTGTCCAGAGCCACCGTGGCCAGTTCGGAAGATTCTTTGTCAAACGTTGTCAGGAAGACGTATTTTTCATGGACGCATGGCGACGAGATTCCGGATGTCATGGGAACTCGCCACACACGATTGGCGTCCGTTCCGAAATCCTGTGGCAAAGCGTCTGAACCTGAAGCAATTCCGTAGTCCTGCCGGAAGTAGGTGACGTCATCCGCCGGAAGAAGTGCGTTTGGCAGATGGAGCATCACACAGGCGCTGGCAAACAGCAATACGAATTGTTTCATGCTACGACGCCCCGATTTTCATGCAATTGTTCTTTGACCATGGTTTGGAATCCCCAGACTACCGATCAAAAGCCGTTTCATCACTGGCCCGAAGTCGTTGATGGAATCAAAAATTTCATTCATGTGGTCACCTGCGAATCATTCGGGGAACCAGAGTTACCGTTTCGCCGTGGAACCGGTACAGTCTTAACTATAGTTGTCTCTATTCCTCAATACATCTCCCTCATACGGCGACCGGGAGTACCTCGGTTTTCAGTTTCCTGAAAGTAGTTTGCACAGATGGCATCTTCCTTTTCCATGACGCGAGTCATTGAGTTCTGTGAAACCGACATGGCAGGAATCGCTCATTTCTCCAACTTCTATCGCTGGATGGAGCAGGCAGAACACGCCTTTTTCAGATCGCTGGGGCTGACCATCGCGAACGAACAGGTGGATGGCACAATCATCGGATTTCCGAGAGTGTCCGCGTCGTGCCGATTTGTTTCACCGGCAAAATTCGAAGACGAACTAACGGTGCAGTTGCAGGTCCGGCGGATTGGTGTCAAATCGTTGACCTACGACGCCATCTTTTCAATCAACGACCGTCTGGTTGCCAAAGGTGCCCTCAAAACAGCCTGCTGCCAGTTTCGACCTGGCGAGTCACTGCAATCGATCGTCATTCCGGACCTGTATCTGTCGAAGATCGAAGAGTATTCGGAATTCTCAATTAAAACAGCTGAATGAAGTCCGGATACCGTAGCCCAGTACCGTCTTGTCCTGATTTCGCTTGCTGAACGTGTGTGTTTGCAGCGTCATTTTTGAACAGTAGTTCACAGAGTACGGTTCATGGCAAACTGTCTTGCTCGATGAGAACAGCAATCCAATAACGCTTGCCCCTGACTAACCAATCAGCGAGCTATGTCCCACCGTTGCGAAGCACCTGCTCTGTTTGGTCAATTATCTCAGCCTCGATTTGCGATTTCCGCATGCGGGCCAGTGTTTCATCGATGTCGTATTGCATTCGATGGAATTCTACCCTGCCGTCTTCGATCATGGCGTAGGCCACACGACAACTCGCTGAGCGACGGAGTTATTATGATTTCCACGGATTCAGCAGGTCGCATGGTCCTGGACCCATTCCACGCACGGTACCGGATCAGTTGCATAGTCGACGAGATCTCCTGGAAAGAAGCTGGCATCGAATTCTTCATCTATCCTGGCCAATGCAGGCCAGTTCGAGTGAATGTCGGTAAGCAGGAGAATTGGCATTCCCAGATCCGATTTTGTTGAATTCCTGAAATGGCAGGCAGGTCGACCGTGCAGTTTTGCAGACCGGACTGCGTAACGCACGGGGAGAATCGTAATTCAGCTCTCGGAAAGGTCGTGAGATATGACGGTCCTGCAGAGCAAGTCGAGCATTTTTGCAGCAGAAGACCGACCAACGCCCGCCGGAAACGTTGAATTCCTCGGGCCAGCATTGATTGTGAAGACTGTTCTCGCTAAATTGCTCGACTTGCTCTGCAGGCCCTGCCGATACCCAAGGAATTTCAGGGCTTGGGTGGCCTCTCGGTGTCAGAATCAGCGGTGTTTCTGCTCGTTCGGCTCCACAATCGCTTCCGGGGCCTCCTGAAACAGTAAAATACACCGAACTTTTGTACTTACTCCGGGCATATTACCCAGACATTTGTTGTCAGGGTTGTTCCCGTCGTGAAACACAGCATTAATGTTGTGGTTTGTCAAATACAGTCAGACTTAGGGTATACCAGCGATGCCAATGCTCGCAAAAACGTGGATGTCCACCAAGGAACAGGCACCAGAAGCTCGTGAATGGTTCATCGTAGATGCGGATGGTCTCATTGTTGGACGCCTGGCGACTCAACTTGCCATCGTGTTGATGGGGAAGCACAAAGCCTCCTACACACCGCACGTTGATTGTGGAGATGGAATCATCGTCACGAACGTGGAGCGTATCAGGTTCACCGGCGACAAGATGCAGCATCCCAAGTTGCCCTACCACTCAACAAAAATGGCGACCAAGGAATACGCTCGCTACAGTGGATACCCGAGTGGTCTCAAAATTCGTACAGCAGTTCAGGTCTGGGAAAAAGCGCCCGAACAAATTTTAAGTGAAGCAGTTCGTCGGATGCTTCCCAAGAATCGCCTTGGTCGACAGATGCTTAAGAAGCTTAAACTGTTCGTTGGTACTGACCATCCACATCAGGCCCAGCAGGCTCGTCCGCTACCGGATCACCTGATGCCAAAGCAGAAAAATAACCAGTAAAAAATCGATGACCGGACAATTTTGTCCTGCCTGAAGAGTCAAATCTTATTACTTTCAGATCACAGTAAGTGATACGCACATGAGTTCAGATTCAACGCCCGTCGAAGATGAAGCCGCAAACAGCACGCCGGAAGAGGCCGTTGCTGAGACTCCAGTAGAGGAAGTTGCAGTTGCTGCAGGCGAACCTGCTGTTGAGCCTCCTGCAGTCGAGGAGCCTACCCTGGAAGAACCTGTTGCAGATGCTCCCGAGGTCGGTTCGTCCCTCCCCGAAATCACACTCGGTGACGGAACCATAGCGGATTCGTCGCCTGATCCCGAATACGTTCCCGTCCTTCGAGGTAAGGTGGACCGATTCGGCGTGGCAATGGGTACCGGACGTCGTAAGACATCCGTCGCGCGTGTTCGAATCAAAGAGGGCTCTGGGCAGTTCCTGATCAATGGCCGCTCACTTGATGCCTACTTCGGCGTTGAACGTGACCGGGAAATGGTCCAGGCGCCGCTCAAGCTGGCTGAAAAACTAGGCAAGGTCGATGTTTCAATCCGGGTCAATGGTGGCGGTACCACCGGACAGACAGGTGCAATTATCCTGGGCATTTCACGTGCTCTTGAGGTTGTCGATCCTGCCCTGCACTTCAAACTGGCAGAGGCTGGCTACCTGACACGTGACGACCGAATGGTAGAACGTAAGAAGTACGGTCTGCGTAAAGCTCGCCGAAGCTTCCAGTTCTCCAAGCGTTAACCGAATGTGGTCGATACCACAATAAACTCACACCATGATGGTCGGGGGTCTATTGTCATCCGAATTTGATTCGTCTAAATCCCTGCTGAATATTGCTTCAGCAGGGATTTTGCTTTCCTGCACAGCCCATCGAAACTGACTTCGCACCTGGTCTCGGTGCGTAACACTGACTTTATTTAATCAAGATCGTTGGGTGGTCCGGCACTCAATCCCACCGATGCATTTCATAAACCTGTCCAGTTGGTCAATACCAGGCTGGACCTTCGGGAGAAGCCCGAAATGGTCGATTACTTCAAATCTCTGATCCAGCCCGACATCCGGCAGATGGTTCGCAATCGCGACAAGGCCGGGATGTCAGCGGTCATGGAAGTAATGCATCCAGCGGTTGCGGCATCTATCCTTGAAGACCTGAGTGACCACGAATTTTGGGCAGTTCTCGATAACGCAACTCTCCCCAACCGAGTTGAAATATTCGAATACCTGGCGCTGCGCCGGCAGGAAGAACTGGTCAAACAGCTGGACCAGCGGAGACTCTCTGAGCTCCTTGAAGAAATGTCGCCGGATGACCGAGTTGACCTGCTGGCCAGAATGCCACCGGAACGCGTTGAAGAAATTCTGCGACTGATTGCCCAGGCAGAACGCAACGACATCAGACGATTGCTGTCGTACGACGAAAATACCGCTGGCGCAATAATGACAACGGAGTATGCATCGTTGCCGGCGGACGTCACTGTTGGTGACGCTCTGCAGCGACTTCGTCAGCAGGCTCCAGACAGCGAAACGATCTACTACATCTATATCCTCAGCGAAAGCCGCCACCTCAAGGGTTTGGTCTCTTTGAGAGAATTGATTCTCGCACGCGAAGACACGCAACTCTCGAACATCATGGAAACGGATGTTATTCGGATGCACGTCGGCGAAGACCGTGAAAACGTTGCGCAGGAATTGGCTCGTTTCAACTTCATTGCCATGCCAATTGTCGACGGCGACGGCCGACTGGTTGGAATCGTCACGCACGACGATGCGATCGACGTTGTCCAGGAAGAAGCTACTGAGGACGCTTATCGCCAGAGCGGGGTAGAGCCCCTGCGAGACGACTACGAAGATGCACCATTTTTGACAATTCTGTGGAAACGAGGATTCTGGCTGCTGCTGCTGTCGTTCGTCGCCATTCTGACAGCACAGGTTCTCAGCCTGTATGGAAGTGCGGCGGGGGAATCAACAGAACTGTCGACAACACTGATCATTCTCTTCCTGCCTTTGGTCATGGCCAGTGGAGGCAACGCTGGTGCGCAGTCGTCAACGCTATTCATTCGAATGTTTGCTCTGCAACCCGCTGATGCTGCCGTACCAGGCACAGAGTTTCAGGTGGACCGCCGTTTGATTCTGAGAGAACTGATGATCGGTCTGGTTCTTGGGGCTACATTGGGGCTGATGGACACAATCGTTGTGTCTTTGGGTTTTGGGCTTGGCCCATCGCGATCGATTGTCGTCGGAATTACTGTTCTGCTGATTGTTTTGATCGGTACCTCCGCCGGAACCCTATTGCCAATTTTATTTCGACGGCTGGGAATGGACCCTGCGATTATGTCCAACCCTTTGATCGCAGCCATTGTCGACATCCTGGGCGTTGTTCTGTTTTATGAAGTGGCCAGCGCTATCCTGTAGCCAACCACTCCTGCCGCTACAGCCACAGGCTCACCAACTGAATCACGAAGATTGCAGCTCCGATTGTCAGCTTGATGACCATCCCCAGCAGTCGACCGCTCATCGCCGCCTGACTGATCTCCACCCGCTGATCGGCTTTAGTCCCTGCCCATGTTTCCCCCAGCCAAGCTCCGGTAAACGCACCTAATGCAGCTCCCAGAATCGCACCCACAGCTGTGCCAACGACAGGAACAGGAATCACAAACGTACCGGCAATACTGAGCCCAAACGAAGCGATTAACGATAGTAACATGGACCTGCGTGTTGCCCCGGCCTTTGCCGCTTTGGCAGAACCTGCCAGCAGCTCGGCAATTTCCCCTGCCGCAGCAAGGCCTGCAACAAGCAGAACCGTAGTCCAATCCGGGCCAGCCGCGGGGTTACCAGCGATTAACAGAAACAGGCACAGCGAAGCAACCATAATCCAGTTACCGGGCAGCATTACCAGGCTCAGCATCACGCTGCCAGCGTTGAGCAAGGTGAGTAGAACTGCTGCGGTCCAGTAAGTCATTTGTCTTCCGAATGATCGAGCCCCGATGGAGGGTGGATTAATAAGCGGTGGCAGAAGCATCCTACCCCCGAAATCAAGACGAGCGAAGTTTCGGAGTCATCTGGCAGGCAGAAATCAGTGACTGGAAATGAACGTCCAATGTGCGGCCCGATGGGGCCGGTACCGTGATTCTCTGCCCAATTTGGCACATGACCTTCGGTAGACAACGCCGGACTTTACAGAAATCGCTAAATTTTCATCGGGACAGACACTGACATTCGCCACCGGACCTGTGTTTCCGCTGTTTTTTGTCTTTGAAAAGACGTATTGACCCATTTTGCTGGTTCTCGTAATTTCCGCTTCGTGCGGTGCATTGCGTCGCCACTCCTTTCAAAATCTCTCACCTCACGAATGCCTTTGGTAGATTTATTAACGCTGCGATTCGAACCTTTCTCGGATGACATTTTTCGCTCGCGGTGAAATCGACCAAAATCATTCAATCTCTCAGTTCTCGTTGTCAGCCTGGTCCCTGGACATCCACGGCGACAGCATGGAGGCATTCTTATGAACCGTTTCGTTCTGTTCTGTTCCGGCCTGTTGCTGATGTGTTCGATTACTGGCTGCTGTCTTACAAGTGGTCTCTGCGGCGGCTGTGGCGGCGGCGGGTATGGCGGCGGCGGGTATGGAGCTGGATACCCGTACGGCGGCGGATGCGCAAATGGTGCTTGCGGTGCTTCAACTCCGGGTTATCCTTCCGCGTTCAACCCTGCTTACCAGCAGGCGTACGCTCCTGGAACAACAACAGCGTTCGTTGAACCAGTACCAACGTTTTAGAGGTGCAATCAGGCTGAGAACGAAGGCTGAATGATTCACTTGGCGCTGGGCAGCAGATGTCCCGCGTATCATACGGAAAAATCACCACCTTCCTGCTAACGAGCAAAGCCTGTGTCTCTGGCTGTCCTTCATTTTCGCTGGCTTGCGATGATGAGGACGAGCTGATTGAAGCGATAGCCCCTTCCAAAACACCGATATCCTCAACTGAGGCTATTCGGTGTTTTGCATTAGGAAAATGGGGTGGATTGGCAGTTCTTCCGTACTTCATTGCGTATATTCAGTGAAGATTCCAGAGTTGGTTGCCGCTGAAAGCCATTCAAAGCGACCAAAAAAGAAACCAGCGGTAGAATGGGATTCGCACCTGCCGGAATTCCCCAGGATGGTTTGTGTCAACCAGAAAAAGACGGTAAATTGCTCGGTTTTCAAATTCTCGGCTTCTTCGGAAAATCACTGGCGTACCTTCGTCAGGCCGTTTTTGAAGTCGGTAATTTGCCGCTTGGCGTGTTCAGAATACGCGGAAGGAACTGACGCCTGTGTCTGTAGTCAATTCAATTAATTTTGCTGAACTCCTCAAGAGCAGCGGCGGATTGTCGCCGGAACTCATCGATCAATTACAGTGCGCAGTTGCGGGCCCGCAAATTGCCGATGTGCGTCAGGCTTTGACAGAGGTCGGACGTGGTGTCGATGATTCTGCGAGCGAAGATCTGCTGGCTCGATTGGGCATTGCCGCATACGTGCTTGCACGCCACGAAGAAGCAGACCGCTTTCTGAGTGGAATCAAGAACGACGGCCTGGCAATTTGTTATCATGCCCACTCGCTGTTTTCTATGGAACGGTATAGCGAAGCTTTTCAAAGATACGAAGACGCCGGGAAATCCGGTTACGACTCGGTCGATGCAACTTTGCTACAGGCGGGTTGCCTGAGGTCTCAGAGACAAATCGACGCTGCTGAGCAGATGCTGCGAAGTGTGGCTTCATCGGCAGCAAGTCGTGCTGAGTATTCTTTTCAGATGGGCTGTATCTGGGCAGATCGTGGCGATGCCCTTACTGCTGTGGAGTACTTTGAACGTGCGGTTGACATGGATGGCCATCACGCAAGAGCACTGTTTTGGCTCGCAGCCGAAAACTCCCTGCGTGGTAACGATGAAGAATCCATCAAACTGTACGAACGCAGTCTTTCAAAACCGCCGTATTTCGTTGGAGCATTGCTCAACCTTGGCTTGCTATACGAAGATCACGAACGTTATCAGACGGCCGCGTTTTGCTTTCAGAGAATCATTGATTTCGATCCGAATAACGAACGGGCCTTGTTGTACCTGAAGGACATTGAAGCCACTCACAACATGCATGTGAATGAAGAGCAGGCACGTCAGGAAGCTCGCATGAAGCAGCTTCTCGGACGACCGGTTACTGACTTTGAATTGTCGGTTCGAAGTCGCAACTGTCTTGCTGCCATGGATATCAATTCCCTGGGCGACCTGACAGAAATCAGCGAACAGGAGTTATTGGCCGGGAAGAACTTCGGTGAAACATCACTCACAGAAATCCGTGAGCTGCTGTCAGCGCACAGTCTGCACATTGGGCAGCATCTGCACAAAGTACACTCGCGAGAGAGCTTTACTGATCAAAATCTATCGCCGGAAGAGCAAGCGACAATGAATCGCCCCATTAGCGATCTCAATCTGTCGGTACGTTCACGCAAGTGTATGACGCGACTGGCGATTCAGACCTTTGGGCAGATTCTGCAGCGAACCCCGGACGAATTATTGGCGAGTCGAAACTTTGGGGTCACGTCGCTGAATGAAATCCGAGCCAAACTTGGCGAGATGGGTCTCAAACTGCGTAACGACTAATCTCGACTGTCATTGAGTTCTCCTGCGAGAACCTAACCCGGTAGTGTAATTGGTAGCACAACAGTTTTTGGTTCTGTTAGTTCAGGTTCAAGTCCTGGCCGGGTTAATCTTCTCTCCCTCGTTCAACGTGGGAAAACGCTGTTCAACAGCGTTTTTACTGGCAAAGCT
>Ga0315315_10000757_pt1 | contig 28418 bp, 12 predicted proteins | sample M140m3416metaG_FD_203699 | JGI IMG/M metagenome (GOLD analysis project Ga0315315, IMG submission 203699) | Ammonia-oxidizing marine archaeal communities from Monterey Bay, California, United States - M1 40m 3416 | ecosystem: Environmental > Aquatic > Marine > Intertidal zone | place: USA... | reverse complement strand
GGAGATAAATTCATGAGAAAATTAGAAGCTGGTGATAAAGAGTCACGTCAGAAATGGGCTTCGTTAATTAAAAAACGTAGACAAACAGGAGAACCTTATATTATGTATCGAGGTAATGTTAATAAAACTAATCCAGAATCGTATAAAAAAAATGGTCTTAAAGTTTATATGACTAATATATGTTCTGAAATTGTTTTACATACTGATGAGAATCATTCATTTGTTTGTTGTTTGAGTTCTTTGAACCTTGCAAAATATGATGAGTGGAAAGATACTGATTTAATTTATACCGCAACTTGGTTTTTAGATGGTGTCCTTGAAGAGTTTTTACAAAAAGCTAAATACAGAAAAGGTTTTGAAAACGCTGTTAGAAGTGCTGAAAAAGGAAGAGCTTTAGGTTTAGGTGTTTTAGGATGGCATACATTCTTACAGAAAAGAGGAATCCCTTTTGAAGGTCTTCCCGCTCAATTTGAAACCCGTAGGATTTTTGGTCAAATAAAAACAGAATCTGAACAAGCTTCTAGAGACTTAGCTACAGAATATGGTGAACCACTATGGTGTGTAGGTACTGGTTTTAGGAATAGTCACTTAAGAGCGGTAGCACCTACAGTGTCTAACTCAAAATTAGCGGGGGGAGTAAGTTCTGGTATTGAACCACTACCCGCAAATGTATATACGGACCAGAGTGCTAAAGGAACTTTTATTAGAAAAAATAGAGAGTTAGAAAAAGTATTTAGAAAAATAGGTATAAATAATAAAGAAACTTGGGACAAAATATTAGCTGACGGTGGTAGTGTACAAGACATTGCAGAATTAGATAATTGGGGTTACGTAAATGGTAAAATCACTAATATAAAAGAAAAAGAAAACACACATATGGATTTTGTACCAGTAAAAGAGGTTTTTAAAACTTTTAAAGAAGTAAATCAGTTAGAGTTGGTTAGACAAGCTGGTGTAAGACAACAATTTGTTGACCAAGCGGTGTCGTTAAATTTGGCTTTTCCCAAAGAGGCAACACCAAAATGGATAAATCAAGTGCACCTTGAAGCCTGGAGACAGGGAGTCAAAACACTATATTATGTTAGGACTGAAAGTGTGTTAAGGGGTGATATCGCGGCAAAAGCAATGGAAGAGTGTGTTAGTTGTGAAGGTTAGTATTTATTAATATGTGTTTAAAATTTGAAAAAGAAGATTTTTATTTAGATAAAAATAATAAAATGGTACTTACAGAAAAGTATCATATAAAAAAAGGTTCTTGTTGTGGTGGTAAATGTAAGCATTGTCCTTATTGGCCACCATACCAAAAGTCTAATACTGTTTTAAAAGAAAATGTATAAACTAGACTTACACGGTTACAAGATAGGTAATACTATAGATGTTGTGGATTCTTTTATATATGACCACATACAATTTGGGAGTAAAAAATTAGAAATTGTAACTGGTGATAGTAAAGTCGTTAAAGGGGTTGTAAAAGAAGTGGTGGAAAACTACGGACTAAATTGTAAACCACACTTATATAATTCAAATGTATTAACAATTACACTATAGATTTTAAGTTTAAAGTATTTATAAATAAAAAACAATGCCGACTTCTTCAACATATGGAATAGATTTTCCTTTTCAGGACAGTAGAGATGGTTACTATTTACAACTTACTCCCACTACTGAAGATGAAATAAAAGCAAATTTAATTCATTTGTTATTAACTAGAAAAGGTAGTAGATATTTTTTACCAGATTTTGGAACTACCTTATATGAATATATTTTTGAACCTTTGGATAATATTACTTTCGACTCCATTCAATCTGAAATTAGAGAACAAGTAATTAAGTACATACCCAACCTCAAAATAGATAATATTAAAATAGAACCAGCATTAGAAGCTGAGGAATTACCAGGTACTGTTGTAGCTGATAATGACCCTAGAGTTTATAGGGTAGCTGGTCAAGGTACTAAAGAACACACCGCAAAAGTAACTTTAGAATTTACAATTACTAATGAAGCTTTTGAAACTAAAGATTTTGTAATAATAAATTTATAATATGGCTAATAATAAAATATCGTACAGTGAAAGAGATTTTGTAGGGATAAGAAATGAACTATTAACGTATGTACAACAACAATATCCCGATTTAATACAGAACGCTAATGACGCTTCCATCTTTTCTGTATTTTTAGATTTAAACGCTGCGGTTGCAGACAATTTACATTACCATATAGACAGGTCTTTACAAGAGACAGTATTACAATATGCAAATCAAAGGTCTTCCCTATATAATATAGCTAGAACATATGGTTTAAAATTACCAGGTAATCGACCATCTGTTTCTGTTTGTGATTTTTCACTTACCGTTCCTATATTACAAACTTCTGGTGGAGGAGATAAGGAAGATTTTAGATATTTGGGCACATTAAGGAGAGGTTCACAAGTCGTGGGTGCTGGACAAGTGTTTGAAAATGTACACGATGTAGATTTTTCATTACCATTTGACTCTACAGGGTTCCCTAACAGAACCAAAGTACCAAACTTTGACGCTAATGGTAACATAGTAAGTTACACCATAACCAAAAGAGAAGTGGTGGTTAACGGTATTACCAAAGTATTCAAAAAAGTTATAACAGATGTTAATGTTTCACCATTTTTAAAAATATTTTTACCTGAAAAAAATGTACTAGGTGTTACAGGAGTCATACAAAAAGACGGAACTAATATACAAGCTATACCTAAAGCTACTGAATTTTTAACTTCTGATAATAAATGGTATGAAGTAGATGCTTTAGCTCAAGATAAAGTTTTTATGGTAGACACCACTAAACCTTCTGATTTACCTGGTGTTAAAGTTGGTAAATGGGAAAGTGTTAATCAGAGATTTATAACTGAATACACCCCTGAAGGTTTCTTTTATCTTACATTAGGTGGTGGTACTAGTAGTGGTCAAGATAGTCTAGATGACTTCACCCAACAAGGACTCGCTATGGATTTAAGTAAATATATGAATAACCTATCTTTAGGTAGTACACCTAAAAGTAATAGTACTATTTTTATTCAATATAGAGTCGGAGGTGGTAAAACCACAAACGTCGGCCCAAATAGTATAACCAACCTAGGGACCATAGATTTTGTAATAAATGGGCCTAATAATAATATAAACCAATCAGTACAAAACTCACTACAAGTTAATAATGTGACTGCCGCGGTAGGTGGGGCTAACCAACCTAGTGTGGAAGAAGTTAGAAATTACGTTGGTTTTAATTTTGCTGCACAAAAAAGAGCGGTAACTATACAAGATTATAAATCATTAATTGATACTATGCCTTCAGTATTTGGTGCTCCAGCAAAGTGTGGTATAATGGAGATTGAAAATAAAATAATCGTTAACTTGCTTTCTTATAATACAGACGGTAGTCTAACTTCCAGAGTAAGTACTACTTTAATGGAAAATATAGCTAATTATTTATCTGACTTTAGAATGTTAAATGATTATATCGTGGTTTCACCAGCACAAGTAATAGATTTAGGGGTCGAAATGGATTTATTAATAGACCCTTCATTTAATAGCGGGGTTATAATTAGTAACGTAATTAATACGACACAATCCTTCTTTTCACCTAACAATAGAGAAATGGGTAAAGACCTTTTTGTTGGTGAATTAACCAAAAACATTTCATCTCAGGATGGGGTAATAAATTTAATTGACCTAAGATTATATAATAAAGTCGGTGGTCAGTACTCTAGTAATGAAGTATCACAAAGATACTCTGACCCAGCAACTAAACAAATAGAATTAATTGACGGAGTGGTGTTTTCACAACCAACCCAGTCATTCCAAGTGAAATTCCCAACAAAAGATATTGTGGTAAGAGTTAAATCTACATTACAAGCTACAGTATCATAATAGGTTTACATATTTGTCCTTTAGTTTAAATTTGATTTTAACTACATAACTATTTATTTTATAAAAGAAAGTGTATGGCAAAATCATATAGGATAAAAGCAGAAACCAATTCGGACAAACACATACAATTAACATTAGAACAAGATTTCGACCAATTAGAAATACTAAGTCTTAAAATTGTTAAGTCTGATGTCTATGCACGAATGTGTGCGGATTATGGTGTGATTGTAGGTAGAGCTCTTGCCAACGGTGGTTTTGGAATACCTAATGCTAAAATTTCTATATTTGTACCTATTAGTGAGGAAGACGAACTAGACCCAGTTATTTCTGAACTATACCCTTATAAAACAGTAACAGATAAAAATGAAGAAGGTTATAGATATAACCTTTTACCTAAAGAGTCTGAAAGTTGTAATCACAAAGCTACTGGTAGTTTTTTTACAGCTAAAGAAGCTATAAATAATCCTATTGTATTAGAAGTTTTTGAAAAATATTACAAATATACTACTAAAACTAATGAAAGTGGTGATTATATGTTATGGGGTGTTCCTCTAGGTAATCAAAATATTCACGCAAGTATTGACGTTAGTGATATTGGATGTTATTCCATGAGACCTTATCAATTTATTAGACAAGGACTTAGTCCTAGTCAATTTGAAAGTTCTTTAGATTTTAAAACATCCGAAAACTTAGACACTTTACCACAAATTGTTATACAAAATAAAGCTGTTGAAGTTGTTCCTTTTTGGGGTGATGACGAATTGTGTGGTATAGGTATTACAAGAATGGATTTTGATTTAAGGGATTCTGGTGTGGAGATAATACCTAGCGCTACATTTATGGGTTCAGTTATAACAGATAACGATAACAACTATGTAGATATAAGTGGAGCACCAAGTAAGAAACAAGGTTCCATGTGTGACTTAACTACTGGGACTGGAACAATAGAAGCTATAAGACATACTATTATTAAAGATGATGAAGGGTGCCCTACTTTAGAAAATTTTACATTAGATAATGGAGGTAAAGTAATTGATGGAAATGGAGCTTGGGTAACACAGTTACCCATGAATTTAGATTTTTTAGTTACTAATGAATATGGTGAACAGATTATATCCTCAGACCCAAAAGTAGGTATACCTACTAGAGCAAGGTACAGATTTAGGGTAACTTTAGATGCGTCTGGTGGTGAAGTTAGGAGTGGTAGGTATCTGGTACCTAATCTTAGAGAATATAATGACAATATTGACGCTTCATATACTTTTTCTGAAAATTTTGAAGACTATCCAGACCCAGCACCCGTCTTAAATTCACCAGCGTACCAAGCTTCTGATTATTTTTATGAATTTAGACCTAATAGAGTTTATACTGTAAGTAGTTTTATTGACAACTATAGGTTAAATATACGAAAAGGAAGTGCTTTAACGACAGCTAATAGTAGGTGGAGATTTTTAGGTATAAAATCTATTAACCCTTCACCAGATAGTCCTTGTCCAAATAACCAATTCCCTGTCAATGACGCATTTAGAGGAGGTAGTTTATCGTTCGCCACTCAACAAATCAATAGAGTAGTTCAATTAATAACGATATTATTAGGAGCTTTTGCAGGTGGGGTAAGTTTATTAATGATGGTCTATCAGTATGTAAACTACTGTAATGATTCTTCAGCAGAAATGACTCAAGCAATTGCATCTATCGCGGTAGTAGCAAACCCATTTGACGCATCCATCGCTGCTTCATTATTTGCAGCTAGTCTATCCACCTGGATACCCACACTTATTATGTGTATTTTGTTATTAATATTTTTTTATTTCCCCTTAGCTTACAGTATTATACATAGTTTTTATGTTGTTAGAAGAATTTTCAATTACCCTAACTGTGAACCTTGTTATTGTGGAAGTAGTTATGAGTTTAAATTAGACCCGATATTGGGAATATTTGTGTCCGACGAACAAAAAGTACAAGAAACTCTTGCAGACGCACCAGAATATGTTAATGATTGTAATAATGAACCTTACATGGTAGGATTTGGACCAAAAGATAGCAATGGAGATGAGGTACAAAATGCACTATTTTGGAAAGGTGACCCAAATAGACCAGGAAAACCTAAAGGTTGTTATGTCCTACAATGGAGAAAATCAGTTTGGAATACTTTTATTATCGCTATGAGTGCTATCACTGTCGCTTCAGCTATTCCTTATGGTGGTTCATCTATATTATTAGGTGTTGCTTTAGGTAGTGGTCTCGTATTATTAGGTTTTATTATAACTAGTATATATCACATGTATAGAAGTTTAAATCAATGGAGAATATTAGCTAATATATATAGTGGATTATGTGAGGGTATATTTAATATGAAATTTAGTAATAATTGGATAAATGGTGTGTTATACCACTATAAATTTTTAAGAAAGAGAAAAAAATTAGACGACTCAGGAAAGTTAATACCAGAGATAGACCAAATTACTAAGTATTCTAAAAGAATTATTTATGAAAAAATAGAAGAAGACAAAAAATACTACTACTATCGCTCTTGTCCTTTTACTGGAGATGAATTTACATTACAATCTACTTTAACTGCAGATAACCCAGCTGATGGGAAACAACAAAAATATGGTATTAATTTCCCTACAACAATAATGGACTTAGGCCCACTAGACCCATGTATTGACGAAATATGTCAAGAAGAAAAATTATACGATAAAGACAAATGTTATGTGGTAGATAAACTAAAACCTACCAGTTTCCAAAACAGTGAACATTTATTAGGTATGATTGTAGAAAGAAAAATTGCAGCTACTAATAATTTTAAAGAGTTTTTATGGTCTGGAATAAACAAATGGTTTGGTGCAGACTCGGAACCAGGAGCTCCTTTTAATAGAAATCAAGGTAATCAAAGATTTGGAAGTCCTGGTGACGGTGTGAGTACAAGTGCTCCTGGATATTATAGAAACAGAGTTATTGACGGAGATATAGCACAACTACTAGCTACTAATAATATGTTAGGTGTTTCAGTTTTTTCTACAGACACTGACGACCCATATTATGGAGCACCAAACGGAAACCCCACAAACTGGTTTAGTAAATTTATGCCTCAACAATTTAATGCCAATCCTAACAATCCATATCTTTGGGATTTATCAGAACAACCAGGTGAAACTAAAATAACTACCGCGACGACACCATTCCCTTTAGCTACAAGAGATTTTCCTCTAACTATTTGTTTAATGGGTGGAGGTTTCGGTGTACCACACACCCAAGTAGTACCATATTACGAGTGGAGAGTTGCGGGTACAACTTTTGGTACTTATAGTAATGATTATGGGTATCAAGGAGCTACAGGACTGGATGTTATTGGGTATCAACAAGGTCTCTATTATGAAAGACCAGAACCTAATGTTCCAGCTACCTGGGTTAGTCCTTATTTTTATGAAGGAGCACAAACCCCACCAGGTTTTGGTTTTTTTGTAAATTCTATTACTGGTCAAACAGGTGGTTTAGAATCTAGTAGTACCTACAGGTTAGGTACTGGATTGTTTTTTTATTTTGGTCTAAGACCTGGTGGTTCGGCCTATGAAAGGTTTATAAATGAATATTTACCCCCAAAAGATGATGAGTAATCCTTACAGAATAATTCCAGCAGATAAAAAGTATAAAGGTGCTCCACCTGTCGATACCTTGTTAAACGTTAATTTAGAAGAAGATTCTAGAGAACTTATTGAGGGTGATAGAAGTGTACCCCTTAATCTTTCTGTAAGGTATAATACAGAAAGACAAAATTTTTCTAACTATAGACTATACGGTAAAATACAACCCTATATTGACAACGCTTTTTCTGGTACCGCGAGTCAGACAACATCTAATTTAATTTATAGTTTGTATACTATTGGTGATTTTTTTAATGGAGGTAATGTACAATTTAAAGGTTATCCAGAATATAAACATTTTGATTTTTTAAGGTCGGATACTGACGAATCTGTCGCGGAAGAAACTAATTGGAATTTGTATGTTACCATACCCACCTACGATTGTGACGGAGAACAACCAATGTCATATACCCCATTTGAAGGGGGTGACACTTTAAACTTTTTAGCAAACGAAGGTATACCTTTTTATATTAGAAACAGAGTAGTTGGTGGTAAAAAAATATTAGAATTTACTTGTGGTGCACCTCACGGTTTAAAAATGGGTGAATATGTTAGGTTAAATATACCCACTAATCAATACCCAGGTTTTACAAATGGAAAAATAACCTACCCAATTTTTAGTTTAGGGAATAGTAAAAGAAAATCTGACAAACATGTCTTTAATTTATACATCCCTTCTGTTAATAATGGACAATCACCTTTAATTAACGATAATACGTTAGGACTGTTTAAAAGACAAATTAATTTAAATGATAATAGTAGTGTGTCTAGTTATTATGTAATTGAACATGAAATTATTACTGATGTGGAAGATTATACTCTTAATAAATGTGCCTTCGCTGAAGGGGTATTTAAAACAGTAAAAAAGTTCCAGAGTCAATTTGAAAATCCAGACGCTATAGAAAGGGTAGCAATAAAAGAAGATTACCCAACGTACCTATATTCTTTTACTAAAGATATAAATGTCAAAAAATATTTAGATAACTTACAAAGACCTATAACCACACTTTACATAACTGTAATGTTGAGAAATAATTTAGGTTATCTAGATTACCCACCACGTTATGGGTGGGATTGGAATTTTCCTTATAATTTTGCAGACACTAACTTTAGTGGTAATATAGTGAGAGGTCATCCTGGTGACCCACAACCTATTTCTAACATTATTTATACCACTATAGGAAGTTTAAATTCTGGTTTACCTCTAGTTCCTGGTGATAAACTAAGAGGAGCTTTTACTGAATATAATAAGTACGATTTAAAAGAAAGGACTATTAGTGATATTCAGCATAGTTTTAAATTTAATTCTGATATTTTTTATAACTTAGATGGTGAGGGTAGTTATACTTACAAACCACACTATCCAGTCCCTATAAGGACCTATTCTGATTATATAGAAAGTGGTGACCCTAGAAAAATCGCTAATGTTCCTGATTACGCAACTTATTTTGAAATAGAAAAAACTTGGAAATGGAGAGATATATATGATATAGGTTTTGTAGAAGGTAATACGGGAGTAGATTATCCTTTTATAAACGCTTCACATTATCCTATGACAGACATTAGTTTTTTTGTTAATAGATTAATTAGAGCAAATGCATTTATTAATGAAGATACTTATCAGTTAAGTGCAGCAACTAACACAAATGAAAACTTTATAGAGGATGGCTGTGAATAAATTAAGAATAAGGTTAAATCAAAGACAAGACGGTGATTTAAATAGGAGAATTGTAATTCCTCTTAAACACACTACAGATGAGTTTGGCAGGGGTGATTTAATAAAGGACTACGAAGATGGTGTTATAGATACATTGTTAGACCTTAAAAGAGATTATGAAGTCACTCAATATAGCCACGATTATTTTCCTGGAGATAATAAGAATCCTGTAGACCCTAGTCCGAATGCTTTTTACGATTTTAATTTTGGTAATTTGATTAGTCCTAATCCATTTACGTTAACTTATCCTTTATCACCACTAGCTAGTGGAGGATTTAATTCAGACGGTGTAGTACCCTGTTTAGGTCCTAGGTTGGAAGCTCTATACCCTACTAATGCAGAAGCTACTATATATTCTCCTTATAACCCATCTAATAGTAGTACTTGGTACGGTTACGATAATCAAGAATTTACACCAGAACAAACATATCGAAATGAAAAAAGTTTTGTTAAAAGTTTTTTTAAATTAGACTTATATGATAGTCCATTAAGAAACGAACAAAAATTACTCATATCTTTAATTTTAAGTCCTCTTAAGGGAGAAAAAATATTTAGGCCTACATTGGATTTATCTTGTCCAGCTGACGGAAAACCAGACGGTAGGTATAATTGTAAACCAGAAGGGGAAAAATACGTAGTTAAACCTTCTTTTACTTTAAGTCCTATAGATAACAGTGAAGGTTATTACATTTATTGGTTAAAAGAAGAAAGTTTTATTAAAACTACTGTATTTTATATGTCAGCAAAATTTTACAATGGTAAAAGTGGTGAAGTAACACAGTTTTTAAATAAACCACAAAACACCCTACCTAACCCGTTTGTTTTCAAACCAGAAGAAAATTTTTATTATAGGGTTAATTTAAATAGAGATAGGTTCACATATAGTGTTTTTAACACACAAACTAACTCAAGAGTAGGAACCACTACGGATAATCGAATAAAATTTTATCAGTACTTTAATTCACCATAATGGAAGATTACAAATTTAAAATTAAAAGATTATTCTATCCTGGAGAAACAGAAGCTTTAAGTCCTGCCTTACCGTCTACTTATATTTCTCAGACTTCTAGTGGAGTACCATCAGGGCAAAATTGTGGTAATTGTTACTTTAATAACAACGGTTATTGTAATTACTGGAATGCAGAAATTAGAGAAAACTATTGGTGTAAAAAATGGGTAGACCCACAGACAGGTCAAAATGAATTACCATCACCACCACCTTGTTTAACAGGATTTACAGTTCCTATTATAATAACAGAAGATTTTAATGACATTGGTGTTTACACACCGTTTGACGGGTTAGCTATACAAAGAAATGTTATTAATAATTTTTTATATACAGCTGATAATTTATTGGTTACAGTTACGAATACTTCAGATACAGAATTTAAAAGATTTTTAACTTTTGGTAGTTTTAATGTGGATTGGGGTGATGGAAATACCGATATTATGAACAGTAACCCTGCAAATGTCACTCATACTTACTCTACACCTGGAGAATATAAAATCACTGTAAGTCAAGTAAATCCCTGGGGAACTACTAAAATAAGTAAAATTATAAACTTACCTTATACGACTCAAATCAACATACCTAACGTTTTTGGAACCGTAGAAATTAAACCACCTAACGTAGGTTCACCCATAGCTTGTGTGGAAATACCACAAAATTACATTTACAGTGGTGATAGTAATCCAGATGTTTACGACTACTTTAGTTCTAACTATGTTCAAACTCCATTTAGTGTTACAGGCACAACAACTAATAATACACTAGGAATGTTCCAAAGTTACGGAGACGGGTCTTTACCACCTATTGGGCAAAATGTTGCTTTAACTGAAGAGGCTGAAGGATTCATTACTGAAAGTAACGAAGAATATACCGCATATACAATTAATCAAATTAACTACACAGCCTATAGTTTTAATGATGTGTACTTTGCAGCACAAAGTGATGGTTGGAATGTAAACAATCTAGAATGGGAATGTTGTAATGAAGAAGAATATGTGTTAGGTTGTGACTGTAAAGAATTTGGAAAAACAATTCCCAAAGGTTCTTGGGACTCAAATATAGAATACGTACAAGGTACTACCGTCGCTTATGATGGTTGTTGTTGGTATTGTCAACCCAAGAATGCTTTAATTTTTTCTTGTAAATCCACTCCTAATTATGGTAGTCCTGAATGGCAAGCATGTCTACCTTGTAGGGATGAACGTAGGTCTTCTAATATGGAAGTTACCCCCAATGAGGGTACAACAGAATATAATCCTGCTATTAATTTACAAATGGATGAAAAGGTTTACTACCAAGGAAACACATATACATTTAAAGGTACGCGAGTTATAGATGTTACAACTAACACCCAAACCCTAGTTGAGGGCTGTCCTAGTTGGATAGATTTAACTTATGTGGACTCTAATACTCAAGATATAGTACCCTATCAAGACTCAGACGGTGTAGTGTGGGCGGGTGGTTATACAACCAACCCTACATTTAATTTGTCTCATTGGGAAAATATTTCGGGAATAAACTTATTAACGTATTCGTTATGGCAATAAATTTAATAAAAAATGGCTGGTAAGAACGATGGAAAAGGAAATCCTTGTGGTGCTTATTACCCTAATGCGGGTGTAATTGATTTACCAGTAGCCAATAGTGATTGTGCAGGTAATCCTAACAATGGCCATAAAGGGTTTAACACTGGTAATGACGGTGCTTCTAGAGGATTTTGTTGTGATATGATGTCTAGAATAGATGATACCGCACAGTGGAAATATTCGTATAATTATGTCCCTTTTGTTACCGCTTTCGCGATTGGAGGAAATTGTAAAGGATGTCCTAATCAGGTCTGGAGACCACACGTTTCAAGGGAGGGTAGTGGTCTACAAAATGATAGGCAACCATGCAAAACTTTTTGGGGAAGTGGTTGGGAAAAGAGTTGGCACCAATGTTATTTTGGTTTAAATAATGCTTTTGGATGTACTAATCCTAATTCATTTGGAATTATAACTAATAATACAACTCCGGGAAGTAGAGGTTATATTGGTTCACCCAACGGAACATGTCAGTCAAATTGTATGCAATTAACACAAAGTTATTTTGAAGATTGGGCTGTTTCAGGTATTAATACTTCATTAGCTGACTACCCTCCTTGTAATTTTAGTCGAGAAGCTTATTTTGATTGTGAACCACCAGAATATGATAGTCAAGGAAACGCGGGAGCGTCGGGAAGTAAATTAATATGGACTCGTTCTGGTAGTAGGGACCCCAACAATCAATCAAAATCTACTCAAATCTTTATAGGCGGAGTGGGATTTAAACTAAGTCAGGATGGGTTTGAAGGTTATCTACACCCACAAATGAACGATACTAACGCTTGGGGCCAAAAAGGAGGATTAACAAACGACGAATCTCATTTGTGGCACAGAAAAAGTAGTTTTGATATAACAGAAGTAGGTGGACCCACCAGTAGTTTTATGGACTTTGACGGTTGTTGTACATTTGTTAGTTTTGGGTGTAAAGACCCTAATTTCGGTAGTTATAATTCTCAAGCACTATTAAATTGTGATGGGATGTCTCAAACAAATAAAGCAGATTCAAGTGGAAACTGTAATGGTGGTGCTGGCACTTGTTATGGTAATGGATTTAATTGTAGTGTATGTATTGATGATGATGAAACGTCACCCAATTATTTAAATTACTATCCTATGGGTTCACCACAAATTGTAACTACTGGGTACGACCCAGAAAACGGTAATACTTGTTATAAAGAAATATGGGACGCTTGTGGTGGAAGTGGAGAACTTTCAACATCGGCATGGAACCAAATGAATTCAAATAGACCTAACTCTGATTTATACGGTTATGGCCAATTTTGGGATAAAAGTGGTAATGATGTAACAAATAGTGGTGATAAACCACTTTGTCAGTGTAACAATCAAGGTTGTACACTACCAGGTGCCTCTAATTATTCACCACTGAATATTTTAGATTGTGAAGGTAACGCAGTTGACCCTAATGGGACAAATGACGTGTCATGTTGTAACTTTCAAGAATTCGGGTGTGCCGACTCCACCTTCAATAGTGGAAATCAAAATAATTATTTTTGTACTATAGATACTGGACCTGGTAATGCACCAGATAACGCTAATTTTTGTATGGACCCAGCTACAGGTCAACCCTGTGCAGACCCGTCTTTAAATGTTTGGAATTGTGGACCGGTTAGTGGGGTCTCTCCTTTAGGTGGAATACCATTAAACCCTAATTTACCTAACGGTGGATTCGTATCTACCAATCCAGTAGTTACATTAACAGATGATGGTAGTTGTAGTCAAATCACAATACCTGGTTGTAAAGATGATGGTGGGGTGACAAATGGAGGGGTTTGGCCTTCCCCACAATACCCAGGATTTTCAGCTTTAAATTTTAATCAAGATGCTACAATTCATGTACAAGACACATGTGTATATGCATTTGGTTGTGTTGACCCCTTAGCAACTAATTACAACACTACTCCAGTATGTGGTGGATTTAGTTTACAAGCTCAAGCAATGGCAGTAAATGTCCAGAACCCTAACATAAACCCAACCCCACTCCCACAACCAGTAACCGCGAGTTTTGTTTTAAATAATTTAATCCCAGATATAACTTGTTGTGATTATAGTATACCTGGTGAAGGTCCTGGTTGTACAGACCCGAACGCTTTAAACTATAGTCCATTAGCTAATACCGATGATGGAAGTTGTGTATATAGTACGGAAGGTTGTACAGACCCTAACGCTATAAATTTTAACCCTAACGCGACGTTAGATGATGGTAGTTGTTTATACTCTTTAGACTTTCCAGAAGAAGGGACTAATTTCTTAGATGGTTCTTTAATGGAATTATGTAGAGAACCTTTAGTAAAAGAAGAAGTATTAATGAACGTTTGTCAACCAACAGAAATACAATCAGAAGTATTTATTGAAAGAGGTAAACAATCAGTGTTTGAAACAAACCAAAGATTAGGTGAAGTTAGAACTATTGGTGGACTTATAATTTATGGTTATGGGTTTTATAACATAAAAGAACAAATATAATATAAAATGGCTTTAGGTACTTATGGAATTAAAAGATTGTCAGACGTTTCTCCTGAAAATGTTGAAATACTTTCTTTATATACAGAATCACGAGAATCGGTAGAAAATGCTACAATAAAAAAATTAGACGCTAAAAGTATATTGACACCATACTACCACAATACTGAGACAGGAGGAAATACGGGTATTGAACTATTAGGTGGGATGTATAATTTACGATTACCTTTTAATGATTTTAGTAGTAAAGGCATATACAATCTTATAATTAGACCACTAGAAATTAGAACTACAATTACTGATTGTGGGGTACTTTCTTCATTACCTAACGTAAAAGGATTAGTGTTCGACCTAAATAATGTCCCTACTGAATCTAGAAATAAATTTGTAAATAATGGTTTAGTGGGATATAGAATTGAATATTTAAATGAAGACGGTACTAAAATACCTAATTTTTATAGGTTAATCACTTCTTCATTTTTTTGTGAACCTATAACTCAAAATTTAACAAATAGTAACCAAAAAGCTATCAGATATAGATACATTAACGGAGGAAGTAACCTTTTATTTTGTACACTAACACCAACATCAGCTCCTTCAAATAAACCCACTGCTTTACCTTTTATAGGTCAACCAGCACAATCAGTCATAGTAACTAACACACATTTTAATCCAGTACATATTGAAATAGAAATGGTAGACTACGATATAGATAGTTTAGGTATAGCTTTATATGGTAATCAAACCAAGTCACTTAGTGATGGAATCTACACTATTTACGATAGTAGTAATAATATTTATAAACAATATAATTTATACGAAACAAGAGACCAATTTGGAGCACCACTATACGAGGTGAGACAAGATAGAGGTAATAATATAGACTTTACAAAAGCGTTTAATAATATTGCACAACAGTAATGTCAGGACTTTACAACAACAATAGTAATCCTATCCCAGGAAATGGGGCAGATGTATTTGGGGACAAATTGGTCGGTAATCAGTTTGTTGATGGAACATCCCAGTTCACTTTAGGAAACTTTGGTATTACAAGTAATTTCACACAAAAAAACTCTAGAGATTTTTCTTTAGGTAATTTTTCTGAACCTATAAATTTAGAAACTTTACAAATTACAGACATTAGTGAGTCCAAATTACTAGCCTCTAACAAATTAGAAGTTTTTATAAAGTTTGATAGGAGTAAAGTTAGTAATTACACACTTTATGGGTCTCTAAGAGAAAGGTTAAAAGTAGCCGTACAACAAGTTATTAGAAAATTCCCCGCGTCTATGAAGTTCGACCAATTCAGAACTTGGGCAGATTTCTTAAGTGGAGAAACCGCAACAAACATTACTTTTAATCCCAGTACAAACGAAACTAATTTAAACTTAAATTTATATACACTGTTCAACCCATTCGGTTTGGAGTTTACTCAAGCTTCACTAATACCTACAGGTGATGAATTTAATGAATTAAGAAATTTACTTTTTTCGTTTAAAAAATACTCACTATATTTAAACAATGTACAATATCCTTTAAGTTTTATTCAAGCTACTTCTGGTAATACTAATTTAGGTAGTTTAAATATAAAAGTAATAGGAAACCCATTCAGTGGTCAATCTAGTACGGTAGATACTTTTCATATTAAACCAAATACATTAGCTATAGAAGAAAGTTTTGATTCCTTAGAAGATATAGAAAAGTTTTTAGTAGAAAGAAAAAGCAATCCAATATATACCGCTAAATTTCAACAACCCCAAGAGGGAGCTAATGGTGTAATAGTAAAAGGTAAAACGTTCATAACATGGCCTAGTACTGAGGATGGTAATATAATAATTAGTGGTTCTCTTTTTGACGCTTATCTTAGTCAATTATTTGATGTTGCTGACACCTTTGATTCTTACAAAACAAATTTAGTTTCTAGATTTTTAACTACTGCGGCATTTAAAGAATTTGACACTTATGATGAAAAGGTAGATAAAATTTTAAAAATTTACGGTAGAAGTTTTGATGATGTAAAAAAATATATTGATGGTCTAGCTTATATGACTAACGTAACTTACGATAGTCAAAATAACGTACCTAATGAGTTATTAAAAAACTTAGCTCAAACACTAGGATGGGGAACTCCTTCAGCAATTAAAAACGAAGGATTTTTAGATACATTATTTAATAGGAACGAAAATCCAGAGTATCCATCACAGGGTGTAAGTCCTACCCCTTCAGAACTAGATTTTGAACTATATAGAAGATTATTAGTGAATACAGCTTATTTGTTTAAGAGTAAGGGTACAAGAAGAGGTATAGAATTTATGTTAAGGTTTGTAGGAGCACCTGAAGCATTAATAGAATTTAACGAACATGTTTATGTTGCAGGACAACCTATGAACATGCAAAAATTTAAAGAGTTTGAATTAAAAATATCTGGAGGAACATATACTGAAGAACAACCAGTACTTCAAACCTATTTTTCCGCCGCAACAAATTCTTTTCCACCAATAATTGTTACAGGATTTAGTCAGGGTTATGAAACTATAACTAAGAATACTACTGTAAACCCCAGTGCTTTACCAGTAGATAAAGACGGGTACCCCACAATTCCTAAATACGGACCAAACGCTTATTTTCAAGCAGGAGCTGGTTGGTTTGAAGAAACTACAGAACATACAGGAAAAGAAGTGGTGGATTACACTACTTCAGTTTTTACTGGAAATACACCGTTTATTAAAACTAAATTAAATAAATTCACATACGGTGAACCTTATTTACAACTTTACAGAAAATTTCCAGATTCTAAACTAGGTTTCCCTATTGTTAGAACTGTAGACAATAAAAAATCTTGGGTTAAAAAAGACAACAATGATTTTAGATATCTAAATCTTGCTGATAGAGGAACTAACTACCAAACTAAAAATGACAAGTTAGTTATTAATGTAAAAAATGTAGACGTATTTTTAAATGTAGGACAAGGGTTGGAGTGGGATGTCTGGAACCATTCAAGAAGGTATAGTTGTCCTTTCGGACCCAACGCTTTAAGTTCTCCATACCCAGGATACGGGGGCCCAGATTGGACAGAAATTTTAGCTGACGCAACTAAACTATCATTTTTTGAATTTGCACAAAAATTTTGGACTGTTTTAATAAATGTTAAAAACAGACAAACAATAGATGATGGACACGCAGGTGGGTACCCCACCCTTCTTAGTATTTACTTAGACTATATTAATAGTGACCAGACTTGTGGGATACCTAGTAACAAATATACATACGAAAAAATGATTGAGTATGTTGAAAATATGGGTGATTACTGGATTAGATTATTGGAACAACTTATTCCAGCTACTACCATATGGCAAGGTGGAGTTAAATACGAAAATTCAATATTCCATAGATACAAATACGCTTATAAGCATGGGCCATTATGTGATGATTTGGAATGTTTTGGTTCCTTTGTAAATTGCTGTTACCCAATATCTAATGATGTACTTGTTAACGCGTTTTTAGATTGTGGAGGTTTAGAATTTTCAGGAGCTACATGGCATAATAAAATTACTTTAGGTGGTGTAGAGTATACAGGCAATACGTATTATAGTAGTACCACATTATATGACATTCCTAGTACCCAAGAATGGATGCAGGACATGACATATATCTTAAGTGGAATCACACAAGACAGTACAGACTCTAATTCTGGACTAACCTATTATCAAATTAATGATAGTGTAGAACCTAACATGACTTCTATACGTGAACCTAATTGTATCGTAATACAAGGTCCCTGTGAAAACGGTAAAGATATTTGGAACTATAATAATGGTAGTGACGCTCACACATTTAAGACTGAAATTTGTTTAAATATAGAAACTAATCAAGTCTCCCCTACACCAGATAAAGATATTTGGGTATTCTATCTATTCCAAGACTTAGGTGCGTCTCAAACTAACGCCGCGAAAGTTGCTATAGATAATTGGGTTAATAGTTTAGGTACTTCCTATACGGGAAATGTGTACCATTTACCCGTTAAAAACAATAGGTGGCTAAGTTGGGCATCTCTACCAAAAAGTGGTGGTACGATATCTATTGGTACAGGTACTTACTTTACTAATAATGGTTTTACGTTACCACCAGGTAGTGGAGGTTCTAATTACACGATAGACCCCAACGTTAGTGATGACGTTTTAATGATAGGGTTAATTCCGGATAGTCGTAAATCATATAACGGTCAACAAGACCTTAACAGTTGTGGTTACCGTACCCCACAAAATGATATTAGTGACTGGAGTTACGGCACTAACCAACCTACTTCAACGTACCAAACAGATTTTACTGAATTTTCAAATACATTTAATAACTATAATACTTTTCAAGCGTTTATATATCCTGTAATTACAGGTAAACCTCTTCCACAAAGTACCTTAACATTTCCTTTACATCTTTATGGGGCTTTAACCACATCTACGGTTTCACCAGCAGACTTAGTAGAGAACCCAACCGTGACAGCATTAGGGGGTAGCTTAGCAGCAATTACATTTTCTAACCCATATACCGCTCTTACAGCTAATAATTTATCTACTGGGTATAGTGGTCCTGGTCTAGAAAACTTTGGGTTTGGTACTAGTTATGATGCTGGAACCAACATATGTGGAGGACTAACATGTAATGATTTAGGGTTTAATGTTAGTTGTGTTTCAACTCCCCCATACGGTACATTCGACCCATCATATTTTTATACTAACGGAATATTTCAGTCTCAGTTAGCTCAATTTTTAGGGCCTAGTGCCGAAACAACTTCTAACGTATGTGAAATATGTATACCTATTTGTTATAATGATGAATTTATAGATGTTAATCTATATGATTCGTCAGTACAATACAACTATAACGATAAAGTATTAGACTCCCAAGGTAATGTTTATGTGTGGAAAGGTAATGATAATTCTTTTACTGGGTTACCGTCAGTAGATAGTGAATGGGTTTTATTAGGACCTGTAGACGCTATACCGTTTTTAGGTGGTAATAATTTTACTGAAGGTGAAGACTGTGATAATTTTGATGAAGTTATTGAACCACTAGAGGTTACTGGAACTACAATAACAACCAATCCTGAACTATTTAAAGATGGTATTTTTAATGTGGGTGCACAAGATTGTTTTGTGTCAACGTATAGTCCATGTGAAGAATTGGTGGACCCATGTGCTTGTGATGTAACTTACGGAATGTTTGATGTGTCTAGTACTTTATTTGAACTAGGTGATGTGGTTTGTTGTCCAGGTATTCCATCGGAAGGTATAACAGAAAGAAAATGGGTACGTACTGATAATTTTGGAGTTTGTAGAGACGTAGCATTATTTATCCCATCCTTATGTGGGGAAGAACCAACTATACCTAAGTGTTGGAGTTTATGTGACGATGAGACATCGGGTGAAAATAGAACTACTGGTGGGAAGTGGTCTAAAGAACAATTATACCGACCAAATAAAGTCCCGTCACTAATAGTTAATGATTTTGTAGACCCATGTGACCCAGAAGAACCTACAGAACCAACAAACCGTTGTTTGGATTGTGGTGATGGAGATGTTAAATCAATGCTTTTAAGCTTAGATTTTTATGATATAACACCTAATCAAGTACCACCAAAAGTTTTACAATTCGCAATGAATGAAGACCAGTTAGGTGAGATAGCCACTTCAAGTTTTCAATTACCAGGTAATAAAAAACCGTTTAAAAAAGCTAGGATTAATTTATGTTGCTTAGCGGATAAGTTAGTACATTATTTTAGAGTATATAACAGATTGGGTCCAGTACCATCTAACCCACAAGAGATTAGTTATGGTCATGTAGAAGTAAATTACGACATTGAACAGAACACTATCATTGAATTTTATTACCAACCAGGAGTTTTCGGTCTGGGTGGAGATGGTGACGTAATAGATAAGTTATTTATGTACGTACCACCCTCAACCAATCAGATACAATCCACACCCGTTAATATAGTAGACAACCCATCAGTTGGTAACTTTTTATCCACACAATTTACAGAGTTTGCATCATTTTTTACTTCACTTAATGAAATATGTATTCAAATAGGAAGAAAAAATTCTCAACAACAATTGTCCTTTTTTAAACTTAGAAAGTATCCAGATAGTATGTATTTGACAGATAATGGCACTGGTACGGGTAATGTTGAATTTAATGATATATTTGACCGTTATTGGGCATTTAGTAAAACAGGTGGCATGGGCCAGGGACTATATGGGGCGATAGAATCAAAAGAAATAATTAAAGTTGTGGGTTCTACTCAACCAGACTGGGCTTTATTACGAAATAGTAATTTTAGGTATAACTGGGAAATGAGAATGTCCTGTAAAGGTAAAGAATATCAAGACATAAACTTTGTACCTAACATGGTAGATAATTCTGCATTATATACTAATGGTGATGTGCCATTTTCTATGGGTTGTGGAACAGACATGAGAACACCCATAGTTAATCAAAATGAATCCAGTAATAGGGTACCTGTAAGGGTATCAGATTTAGCAACAAAAGGTAACACCTTTAATGTACCAGTAGAAAAAGCTATGGAAGAAACTGGTGTAAACAAGGATAACTTAAAAAATTACGAAGTACGTAGTAGTGAAATGTACATAATAAGTAATACAAATCCTTTAAGACAAAGTAGAAATATAGAATATAATAGTCCTGTAACAATTACTAACACAAACGGACCTACTAGTGAAACTTTTATAGAAAATAATAGAAAAAGAATAAAATTAGGTTGGTTAGATAAAGTAGCTAAAGGTAGTGACAATAATCTTATTATAGAATTTGTAAGTACTGAAAATCAAAGTAGATTTTCTCAAGACATTAAACAAAAATCAGTAGGTAATGGGGTACTAACCTTACCTAACGAAGAAGAACTACCATCATCTAGGAATAGGAGAGAAGAGGATAATGTCAGTTTCTATAACTCAACAGACAATAGAAGTTTAGACATTATAGTTAATGACCCAGATGAACCAACCTCTAGACAATATGTAACTTACACAGATTTGAGAGATTGGGCAATTAATAGTGTTGGTGAAATTAAAGATTTAAGTAATAAACAAATTTTATATACTAGTGGAGGATTAGTTCAAGGATTCCAAATCGGTCCTACATATACTACCAACGTAGCGAATTCTCAATATATTTCAGGTATAGTCCCAATAGGTGATGTAGAAACCGAATTTTTAATTTCCACATTAGGTAGTTTTGATGATTATGTAAGAAATCAAACAGGTAGTACTAGTAGTGGTCTTACCATAAGTTTAAGTGGAATTAATACTAATTATTCTGGTTATACTAACCTCAGTGGTTATACGGATAACCAAGAACAAAATATAAGTCCAGATTTTGTATTTGATATTTCTTTAAAAGGTTCTTCCATGTCATTAGGTTCTAATATAGCTATGTCTGACCCTATAATGGGTGAATTTAGATTAATTGGTGACGATAGAGAACTACATCCTTCAATACCACTACCTTTAGTAGACAGAGAACCGGTATTATTCAACCTAACAAGGCAAGAAGTAAGTGAAGGTGGGGAATATTTTTATTATAAAATACCTAAAACTCAAAATTACCGATTACAATATAAGAGTCATTTAAAGTTAGAGTATTTTGATGAGGGATGGTGTGAATATTTAAATGTGTATCGTAATTTAACTGAAAATACTTTCCCTAATAATGATTATGAATTTAAACAATTGATAAATTCTAGTATTTTATATAATGGTGGGTTTGCGTCAGCACCCGTAGAGTATCAAGAAGGTAATATAGCTAATAATTACACACAACCGTATGGGTACCTGACACCAGTTTTTGGGTATAGTCCTAACCAAGGTTTTGGTAATTTTAATACTACGGTATATATAGAAAAAATTAGTTCAGGTACTACATCAGCTACCACGTTAGGTAAGTATACCGTAGCAAGTAACCCAACTACTACACCTAGTGCGAATGAAACCTTGATTTTACCATACAACGACTCTGATAAATTCACAGATTTATATCAATGTACAGGTACAACAGGTACAACTGCAATCTTTACTAAAGAATGTAATCTTTATATAGATACTGGTTGTGTGACTTTAAATGAAGGTGATGAAGTAAGGTTAAAGGTAGAAATAAATTGGGATTCTACAACTAAAGCCTTTAGTGGCTCCACTACTGGAACTAGTGTTAATTTAACATTAGGTAGTGATTATACTACAACTCCAGAATCTAGACCATGGTTTAGAGTGATTAACAAAGAATGTAATGTAACTACATCTAACAATTATTTGTATTGGCAACCAAACGAAGACAGTGTATTAACTGAATCATTTATAGATGGAAAAAATATTCCCCCATCACCTAATGACAATAAAGGTAAATTAATTCTTTTAAATTCAATAGAAGAAGAAACGAACTATCTGATTCCTAAAGTTAATAAAAATAACTTAAATGATTTGACTTATTTAGATATACCTGCAGAGAAAAATTACAAGGGACCTTTAAAATTAATTCCTACAGCTGAAAAAACAAACAATTGGGTAAAAGCTATTGAAGAAGGCAGAATTACCGACTATAGAATAAACGATGTTAAACTTTTAAACATTAATAAAGGTAGTGAAGTAAAATGGAATATACCAGTTAATGTTAATAATAAAGTTGAAAGTATAAGTTTGGATGACTCCTCTCACACTTTTGTAGTACAATCAACAGTGGGTGTAAAAGGTACTGATAAAAGTTTTGACATAATTAATAGTCTAGAACCTAATATTACAACTGAAAGTATAAAAGAACCAAGTAACGAAAGTGAGACTCTATTAGATAGAGGTACAATATCTTACATTTCTTCAAGACCTTTAGAAGATAGAACTATAGATTTTAGAGAAAATCATACTATAATTAGAGATAAGGTGATAATAGTAGAAAGTGGTGTGTATGATAAAGATACTCCCACACCTACACCTAGTAGGGGAGAATATTGTAAATGTGGTAAAAATACTTATTTAGAAGTTCCTAAAACTAGTAATTATCCTTGTTCTAAATGGTGTTGTGCTACTGACTACAATGGTACTGAATATTATGGGTGTAAAGGTAAAACTCCAGCACAATGGATAGATGGGTTATACAGGGATACTAATATTAGTACTAGACCATTAATAATAACTGAAGGGAAACCTCCAGGAGTAATAAGATTTTAAAAAATAGAAAATGCCGTTCGTAAGTAATTTTAGTTTAACTACCACCAGTACAGCCACAAATCCGTATATCTATAATTTTGATAAAACAAATCAGGTGAGTTCCATTTTAAATAATTGTAATGGTTCTATAACTAATGTGGGTATAACTGGTGGGACACCCCCTTACACTATAACTTGGACAGGACCAGATTCATTTACAGGGAATAGCCTTAACTTAACTAATTTATGTAGTGGAGTTTATACTGCGACTACCAGAGATATTAACTCCCTAACAAATACAGAATATATAGAAATATTAAATTTAAGTGCTGGTACCTTTTCTGCGTCAACTATTGACGGTAGTTGTTTAAATAATATTAATGACTACTGTAAAATTAGAGTTCATAGTTTTAATCATGAACAAAGTAATTTTACTTATAACTTATATAGAGATGGTAATCTACATGAAACATATGAAGGAACCACAGGTAACGAAATATACGATTTTGTAAATTTAGAACCTGGAAATTATACGTTGACTGCCTATGATGGGATTAGTGTGGACTATAATAGTACAGTACCTTCAAACCCATGTTGTTTAGACGGATATACTTTAAATTCAGAAAATTATGGACAAATACTTAATACCTATACTGGTCTTTCTAGTGTAAATATTTTGGACGAGTTTTATAAAATGAACCTAAACAATGGGTTTACCATCAGGTTTGGAACCGGATATGGACCACAACCTAGCTTTACATCTCCAAGAATCGCATTCGAAACTGGCTTAAAACCTGACGGTAGTATAGAAACCGATAACCCATATGTGTGGTTATTTACTGGAGCAACAGCAGACAGAAAAACGGACACCAATTCAGATTGGTACTTGGGAGCTTTAGATTATCCTATGTTGGACGGTCAACAAGCTGGGCCCCCAGGACTTACAGCTGTAGGAGATATAGGTAAATTTTATTTTAATACAAGTATTAATAAGTTTGTTGTTAGAGTACAAGCGACAGGTATTCCTGCAGATTCTTGGGCAACTGTCCACGCTTTTGGAGATAGAGGAAACACATACTCACCCATCGCTAATGACTTGTTAACTGGTAGTACTTTTTATAATACTAGTAGTGCATCAGTCGTTGGTCAAGTTGGGTATACTGTTACCGGAACAACTAACGATTGTTGTGAATGGAGTGATTTAACCTCTACAAGTGATTCCATATTTCTTTTAGATGACAACACAAACTACATGGTTTTTACCTCTAGTGAATGTTCCTATCTTAATTACACACATGAATTTTCTATAGGGTCCTCTAATTCAGATGACGATACAATGGGGGTCATATTAGCAAAATTTGTTGACACATTAGGTGAGTATGGGCCAGTTAATGCCCAACACATTTTAATGTTACAATTTAATAATGTTACTGATGAAAACTGTGTTGGTATCTATAACAATCCTGACCACAACTCTTCTTTTGCTTGGGTAGACCCTAATAGAGAAGTAGTTAATTGTGGAGAAGAAACCATTGTTGGGTGTTCTTCCAGTGATATTACTGGGTTTACTTCTAGTGTATTAACACGACCTAGAGCTAACTCTCCTTTTGCACTTGGTAATTATGGGGGTCAAGGCACTACATTTGTTAGGATAGAAAGAAAAGGACCACTAGGTGAACAATTTAGGATACAAATGACCGACCTAGCTAAATTTAGTGCTGTAGGTACTCAGTTACCATTTAATGCAGATTATGAAATAAACTTTAATTTACTAGATAAAAATACTTGGGAAGGAGAAGGTTTATCAGCTAAAGACAATGATTATGTACCAGAAGATGGATTATATAGGTACCTTGGTTCACAACAAATAGGGTATACACAACAATCCCAAAGAAAAACTTCTATATATAACATAGGATTTACGGGTACCCAATCTAACTTTATTTCAACGACTACTAATTTTGGTGGTAGTCAAACACAACTGTTCCCTTTGTATAACTTTGCGTTACAAGGAGTGCAAATGTCTTTAAATACGGAGTTAGAATTTTATTCGTCTATAGGTGGTGGTGCAGAAGTAGGTAAACCTACGGTACCTAAAGTACAACCTAAACCTAGTGTTTTAATGCAGACAACAGAAATACCTATAGCTAGTTTTACTGGTGGTACAAAAATAAGTGCTGACACATCATCCTACAAAATTTATACTAATGAAGATTATATTGCACAACCAGAAATCGAAACCGATGAGGATGACATTGTAGACCCTTGTATTGAATTAACTTTTAGATGGGATAAAAACAGTACTAATATTATAGACGGGAATATGTTACCCTACTATTCAATACATGCTTATTCACCAGAAAAGAAAAGATTTTTAACCGAAGCCACTAATTTAAGAATTTTTGATAATTCTAAAAATGTAAAATATATAATGGATAATACTAATCAAGTTATAGGTGAGGGATTACAGGTCACTGATTGTGTAAATTTTAAGGGGACACTAACTAATTCAGAATTTTTAGTTAAACCCAATTATATTTTTAAAAATAAATTAGATAATTTAAAAACTAATAGTTGTGGGGTCATACCACCTGTTAGTGGACATACTAGTGGTTATACAGAATCTGAAAGATGGTATGACACTTTTGAAAATAATCCAGATTTAATATTAAAGGGTGGTTTTGATTCCACAGGAAGTTTTTCTTGGGATGAAGATGGTACACAAGTAGCTAGAGAGTATGGGTTATATGACGCTGAAACAGATTTTTATTTTATTACAACACCAAGAGTGGAAGAAGTAAATTTAGACACTTCCGATATAATATATGGTAAACCTAATGAGTGTGGTAGGTTATTAACTGAACAACATGTGGTAATGTCAGCATACACTAGTGGTAGCACTACAATGCCTTTACTAGTTTCAGGAAGTCCGTATAACGTCGTTTTAAATTTTCCAGCTGGAGGAACACCACAAGTTACATTAAACGGTTTAACTTTATTCGCATCTCAAGACGAAGATTTTGACGATAATGGAGATTATTACTTTAATGGTACACAAGTCATAACATTTCAAAGTGATACCCTACAACCAGAAGATTTGATAAACGTCATATATGTACCAGGTACTTTTGAAAAGTCATATTATTTTGATAACTATGTTGTACCCCCAGTAATCCCCAACCTAAGTGCGGATACTTCTGTTAGTGGAAACACTTTATATACAGATGGTTATTATTATTACTTTAAAATGACTTATGACCCAATAGGTGATATAGGATTGGTTTTAAATGGAAGTATTCTCACACAAGATAGTGATTTTAAATTAATTAGTAGTGATACTGTACAATTTACTGGTATCATATACCCTACAGGTTTACAAGAAAATGATGTGATATCACAGTTTTACTTTACTAAACTTACATTACAAGGTACTTCAGGAGTTAAAAACCCTAATGTTGTAGTGGGACTTAGTAGCCAGTATGGTTATACGGATGAATTGATGTTATTAGTAAGGGATGATGAAGGAACTATTGTTTACACAGAAACACAAACATGTGACTTAGAACAATTTGGTTCTTTACGTAAAGTATTTACAATTACGGTACCAGAACCAGGAGAATATACATATAGTGTAATTAGGGTAGTTAAGTACACATTAATAAACGGAGATGAAGTTAGTAATTCTGACACATCACCATCATATAAATTTAAAATACCAGCATCAATATTTTATGGTGTCGCGTAATAAAATTAAAATAAAAATAAGAAACGCTGGATTGTAAATTAAAAGTTCCAGTATTAATATTTATAAAATAAACTAAAAGATGAGTTATATATTAAAAACACCCAGTAGTGGTCTTATAAGTGTTCGATTGACAGACGCGGGAAGGAAAAAACTTTCCCAGGGACAACTTTCAGTAACCCAGTTTCAATTAGGGGATAGTGAATTTTGTTATAATTGTTATAATGATGTTTTGTCTAAATCTAATGGAGTATTTGTAACGGAACCAAAATGGAACGCTCAGAACATTTCTAACGTTTCATACGAATTAAATAAAATGAATGTTATGTATCCTATTCCTTTGTCAGATGTTAATTCTGGTCAAACTTATGGGGTAGTACAACCTAACCCTACAGAACACGCTGTGTACAACACTGCTAGAACCCGTGGATTTTTTACTGGAGATACTACTAATGGATTTTCCGCAATTACCAACTCGTCTTACGTTTACTCATCTAATTGGTGTGCACCTTTCAGTGGATTAACAGGTAGTAGTTTAATGTATTTAATGAGTGGAACGTGTAATTCCATTAATTACACACCTACAGTTGGAGATATAATAATGGTTCAATATAACGGACCTTATCAAAGCCAAACACCACCCTGTGGTGATAATACTTTAAGTGTACCATTAAATAACCCAAGTCCTTATTTGTTTTACAATGTTGTTGCGGCAACTACGGATTTAACTGGTGGTACTATAATTACAAGTGCAAATACAGGGACTACTGAAATAGTAGTCCATTTGGATAGAGCCATACCAGACTTTAGTATGTTTAGTGATAATGGATTATGTGCTCATGTAACCGTTTACCCACATGGGGACATGCTTAATTTTTACGGACAAGACACACCAATACCATACTGGTCACCAGGTTCACTATCTTTTGATAATAATTGTGACGTTTCAGTAGCTGATGTGGATGTTTGGAACATGAATATAAATTGGACTCAGTATTATGATAGTACATTAAACTGGGCTACTGCAGCTGGAACACAGTCATCATATGAAGATGTTAATGGGTATGGTTCAAGTGGGTATTGTAGTAGTAAAGAATATTTAGGTTATAATAACTATGAAGGTCAGTTTGATAG
>Ga0315315_10000756_pt1 | contig 28431 bp, 15 predicted proteins | sample M140m3416metaG_FD_203699 | JGI IMG/M metagenome (GOLD analysis project Ga0315315, IMG submission 203699) | Ammonia-oxidizing marine archaeal communities from Monterey Bay, California, United States - M1 40m 3416 | ecosystem: Environmental > Aquatic > Marine > Intertidal zone | place: USA... | reverse complement strand
GAAATATTACCAGATGGGACTCAAACCATGAAGGTCGTAAATAATAATTACGAGATAACATTAAAAGATAAAAAAATATTAATTGGTGGTAGTGCAGATATAGAACTTATGAATGGTGATTATAATATAGTTACCAGAAAACAAGGTGATGATGGTGGTAATGTTTTTATTACATGTGACTCCGATATTAGTTTAACAGCAAAAGGTGCAATTAAATTAAAAGGTAAAGTATCTATTAATGGTACAAAATATGATGATTAAATATTATGACCGAAGAAAATAATACTGCTGTTGCAACTGTCCCTTGTCCACAAGTTATTATTCCAAGTGCAGATGACTTAGAAGAAGCAATAATATCTATAATAACTAACTATGGTGCAGAAGTACTTGAACCCATAGAAGAAATATTAGGTGCATTTCCATTATCTTTTACATGGCCATCTGATTTAGATATTCCAGAATTAGAATGGGAAGCAAAGATACAAGCAATCATAGAGGAATTTAAATTATATCCTATTGTCAAGATTGCAGAATTCTTAGGAGTCCCATTAACAGTTGTCGTTCCACCCTTTGGTTTAGAAGTAGATTGTAAAAAACTATTCGAAGACCCAGAGTATAAAAATGAACTTCTTAAACAATTAAAAGAAGAAATAGGTATTGACAAAATAGAAAAACTCATGTCAGAGTTTAGTGCAGAAAATTGGAATGGTGAGTTTGGTATTGACATCCCAGATATTCAATTACAGAAAGCATGGAAGGAAATGATTGAGGAACTCCAGAAGTTAATGCAAGGTGGTTTCTTAAAGAAGATTGCAGACCTACTAGAGAAAGAACCATTAGAGACTATTATAAAATCTCTACCAGACCCTATAGGATTCTTTTTAGAATTAATTAAGTCAATTCCTAATGGTGGATTTGAGTTTGATTCAGAAGCACTATTTAAAAAACTTAGAGAAGAAGCTGAAGAGGCAGGTGTTGAACTTAGAGATTATTTACTAGATACAGAAATACCTTTTGTATCCGAAGTTCCATCTATACTAGGTCTAGATGATATCTTACCGAAGACTCTAGGTGATTTAATTAATTTAGATATTAAAGATAAACAAATAGATTTTCCTAGATGGGATGAACAAAAACTATTTGAACGATTTAAAACTTTTATAAAAGACTTACCTCAAATATTGATTGAAGCATGTCTTGAGAAACTTACAGAACTTATTAAGTTCTTTATACCACCAGAAATACCGATACCATTTACTCTATGTACATTCCTATCAGTAATTGGTTTCCCAAAAGAGATATCAGTTGAGAATCTAGTGTTAGATGGTGCATAAATACTACTATGAGTAATAACTATCTAAAAAATCAAAACAAGATTACTGCAAGAAGGTGGTACACTGATATCGATTTAAATATCACACCACATCCTTCTTCTGGTGACTTGGTTTTGAAACAAGATAAAGATGCAGTTAAAAGGTCAATAAGAAATATAATGTTGACCAACCATTACGAAAGACCATTCAAACCAAACTTTGGTGCAAACTTAAGAAGTCTTTTATTTGAACTTGCAGATGATATTACTAAAATGGAAATAAGACAGCAAATAGTTGAAGCACTTCAAAATTTCGAACCAAGAGTTGCAGTTGATAATATTTATTTGACACAAGATAGAGCAAACAGATTACACATCAATTTACACTATGGTGTTAGAGGTGTTAAAGAACCACAAGAATTAGAAGTTATATTACAGAGAGTAAGATAAAATGGCCACAGTAAAAAGTTCACAAGTCAATATTACCGATTTAGATTTCGATGATATTGCATCTAATCTAAAAGAATATCTTAAGGGTCAATCGACTCTTAAAGACTACAATTTCGAAGGTAGTAATATTAGTATATTGATTGACCTTCTTGCATACAGTTCACATGTATCAGCATTCAATGCAAACATGGTTGCATCTGAATTGTTTTTGGATACTGCACAAATAAGAAAGAACATTGTTTCTCGTGCAAAAGAAATTGGTTATACTCCGACTAGTGCAACTGCCTCAATGGCAAAGATTGACCTACAGGTAAACAATCCTTTGATTGGTGGTGAGACTCCTACATCTTTAACTCTTAATAGAGGACATAAATTTAAAACAGTTTATGATGGTGTATCTTATCCATATGTTTTATTAGAAACAAAAACAATAAGTCCAATCAATGATGTATTTAAATTTGAAGGTCTTGAATTGTATCAAGGAACAATGAACTCTGATATCTTTGCTTACAATGGACAAATACAAAACCAAAGATTTCCATTAACAGAAGAGTTAGTTGATACATCATCTATCACAGTTACAGTACAATCAACAGGTGGTTCATCCTCTGCATGGTCACAGGCAACTGATATTAGTTCAGTAGATAAAGACAGTACAGTATGGTATGTACAGGAAAATGACCAAGGCCAATTTGAAGTATACTTTGGTGATGGTGTTATTAGTGCAGAACCTTTAGATGGTGACAACATAACAATTTCATACCTAGTAACAAACGAACAACATACAGAAGATGCAACTATATTTTCAATGACAGATAACATAGGTGGAAACTCCGATGTTACACTTATAACTACACATGCTTCTTCTGGTGGTAAAGATAAAGAAGGTGTTGAATCAATTAGATTTGCAGCTTCTAAATTCTATACCTCACAAAATAGATTAGTCACAGTAGATGACTACAAATCTAAACTACAAACTTTATATCCAGGCGCAGATTCAATATCAGTCTGGGGTGGTGAAGACAACAACCCACCACAATATGGAAAGATATTTATTTCAATTAAACCATCTCAGAATGTAAATAAATTAACAACATCTGAAAAGATTTTGTTAAAAGATAAAATGAGAAAATTGAATATGTTAACAGTCAGACCAGAGATTGTTGATGCACAGATAATTGACATTATAGTTAATACTGTATTTAAATACAATCCTCGTGCAACAACTAAAACTGTGTCTGAATTAGAAACACTTGTAAGAGCTGCAATCATTACACATGACAGTACTTACCTTAGTGGGTTTGACAGTATCTTTAGGCACTCAGTTCTAACATCAGATATAGACAGTGCAGAATCTTCGATTCTTTCGAATATAACAACTGTTAAACTTAGAAAAACAATTACCCCAACTCTTGGTCAATCTTTAGGATATACTGTAGAGTTTGGAGATGGTAATTCATTCTACAGTCCTCATATTGGACACAACAAACATGGTGGTGGTATAACTACCACAACAGGATTTAAAGTATCTGGGTATACAGATACATACTACTTTGATGATGATGGAGAAGGTAATCTCCGAAGATATTCATTAAGTGGTTCAACAAGAGTTTACGCCGATAGTCAAGCAGGAATAGTTGACTATACAAATGGTAAAATAACTGTAAATGGAATAAACATAATTGAAACATCTAATACAGATGGTTCAATATTCTTTACAGTAATTCCGAATTCATATGACAGTGTTGCATATAGAAGTAATCTTCTAGACATCAATACTTCATTGATAAGTGTGACTGGTGCAACAGACACCATCGCATCTGGTGATACGAGTGCTGGGGTGGGATATACATCCTCATCTAGTTACTCCTAAACTATGATTCATGTATATGCATGAAGTAGAATTCCCACAATTATGTGGGTTTATAATAATGCTAAATTTAAGAGGAAACTAAAATGGCAGATAAAAAAGTAACAGCCCTAACAGACTTGGGTACAGGTATAGCAGGTGAAGACTTGCTACATGTTATTGATGACCCTTCTGGAACTCCAGTAAACAAAAAGGTGTCAGTCAGTAATGTAATTAACAACCTTCCAGACTACATTGGATTTGCACAAGCAATGGAAACAGTGTCGTTCTCTGGAAGTGCTATAACAGCAACAGCAGGTGTGTGGGGTCACTCAATTACTTCGCATTCTTCTGGTACATCAACTCTTGCATTACCAAATGGTTCTACAGGACAAATTAAATATTTTGTTCTTGCCAATGATGGTGGTGCTGATGTTGACATCGACCCTTCTGGTACATTAAGTGGTGGAACTAAGGTAACACTTAGTGCTACTGGTGAATCAGTAGTCATGATGTATAGTGGTACTGCATGGTTCGTTATAGGCGGACATGGGTTTGTTGTTTCATAAGGATAATTAATAATGCCGATTCTCAACGATAGGATAGTAGACCAAATTGATGAACTCTTACCAGAGTATATCAATGAAGAGGGACAAGGACTCAAAAGGTTCATGTCTGCATACTTTGACTTTCTTGAGAAAGGCATCCTTATACACAAACAAGGAACAGACCTTGATACAATAGGTTTAGAAGATGGGGAAGGTGCAATCTTACAAGAGAATGCAACCTTCTCTCCTTCTCCTATTTCTAGTGCAAAGATTCTAAAAGAACAGTTAGGTATAGGTGAAGGTTCAGCTACACAAACTGGTTCTTGGGAAATAGGTGAATATGTAGTTGGTTCAACATCTGGTGCAACTGCAAGAATCGATGTTATTGGAAACACATCCAATAAACTATACATCGAAGTATTTACTGAGGCACAATTTTTACCAGATGAAACAATCGTTGGTCAGAATAGTGGATACACTGCAAAGGTTGATTCCTTTGAAGGTGGTGCATTGTTCGCTGCAAACAATCTGTTAGACTATGCAGATGTAGATAAGACAACAGGGGACTTTTTGGAATACTTCCGAAAAGACTTCATGCCTTCGATTGACACAAAAATAATTGCAGATAAAAGATTACTTGCAAAACATATTAATAACATCTACCTAGCAAAAGGTAGTATGGCATCATACGATTTCTTATTTAGAATTCTGTATGGTGAAGACATAACAATCGTATATCCTAGAGATAATATGATTGCACCATCTCAATCCAAATGGCTTGAGTATACAGTCATACATTTACATTCTACAAAAAACCTACTAGACTATTCACAAGGAAAAGTAGTTAAGAAAGATAATGAAGGAACAGTAGTAACTGAAATACAAGCAGATACAATTAGTAGAGTTCAAGCATCTGGTGAAGGTGAGAATGTTTATAGAATCACTATTATGGAGCCATATACAGGTTCATTAAATATTGGTGATACAGTAGAATTACAATCAAGATACAGTAGTTTAAAATTTCATAATGCAACTGTTAGAGGTATCGTATCAAATTTAGATGCGACCGATGGTAATGTTCTTCTAACACTTGAGTCTGAAACAGGAACAGGATTTGTTTCATCAGAATCAGATAATACAGAAGCATTTCAAATCGAAGCAGAAGAAACAGGAAGTATACTTCTTCTGGAAGAAGGAACACAATCAGACAATAGTCTAAATGAAGTTCATGGAAAAACTCCAATATTAGTTTTAGAGACAGTAAACACCACAAGTACAACAGCAGTAATTGGTGGTTCAATGAAATCCGAAGAAGTATCAAGAGGTTCATTATATTCTCCATCTGATAATGTTCCAATCAATTTACCACAATCAGAACTTGGTGTTGGTAAAGTTGCAAAAGCATTAGTTGGTACTGTTGAAGATGGTAAGGTAGAAAAAGTAATAGTAGACCCATCAAACACAGGACAAGGTTATGATGATGGAGACCTAGTTGTATTTGATAACAGGGATTCTGGTGGTACACTTGCACGAGGTATAATAACATCTGTTTCTGGAGATATTCTTTTAGAAAGTGGAACTACATTTGGTTCATTCGAATTTGTTGCAACTGCTGGTCAAACTACATTTAGTGGAAGAGATAAACATAATGAACTTTTAGTTTATGACCCAGAAAAAGTTATGGTCAGAGTTAAGAGAACAAACCAATCTCAAAGTATTGCAGCTCAAGGTGGTAATGTTACCTTTACAAATTTTGAAGAAGTAAGAGGAAGTGCCAATGTTGGTCTCAATGGAAACTCTATAGTATTCACAGGAACTTATGCAAACGCTTCTCATGCAAATTATGTTGGTGCAGCTGGTACTATCATCGAAGTGTTTGCACAACCAGAAGAAACAACTTTAATTTTAGAAGATGGATTACAATCAACTGGTGAAGATAAAATTCTTTATGACCAATCTGGTGCAAACCCAACTGGTGCAATCTCAAGAGTTAGAGTTACAACAAGTGGAGTTGGGTATACTAAACTTCCAAAAGCATATCCAGGCGGAGAAGTATTCTATAGTGAAGACTTAGATTATGTTTCAACAATTGAAAAAGCAAATTTTGCAATAGGAGAAACAGTTACATCTGGAACTACAACTGGTGTTCTGGTTGACCATGACAAAGGTGCAAAGAAACTTATCATAGGTAAACTACAAACTACAACTGATACTACAACATTTGGTGTAAGTGATACAATCACAGGTAGTTCTTCTGGTACAACTTGTACAGTAGTCCAGAACAGTTTCACAACAGGAAAAGGTGCAAAATTATTAGCATATGGTAAGTCTATTGGAACTGTAGGAGAACTTAGAATAATAGATGAAGGAAACCATTTCGATAAATCAAATGGTATAACAAACTTCACAAACCATTTTATAATTGGTAGACAATCTGCACAACCAGTTCTTAACACTACTGTAACAGGAGATGTTAGTGGTGCAATTGGTACAGTTGTAAATATTGATGGTGACAGAAATATTCTATCAATAAATTTAACAAGTGGTGTTTATAGAATAGGAGAACAATGTACTGCATCCGATGGAAAGACTTTTCAGATATTAGAAGGTAATCCAGCAACAGCAAGTGCAAAACAAAATACTATTGCAAAGATTGATGGAAACTATACAAGTGATATAGGTTTCCCTTCTGTAACATCACAAAGAATACAAGATTCAAAATTCTATCAAGACTTTTCATATGTAATTAAGGTTGGACAAAGTATTAACAAATATCGTTCAGTCGTTCAACAGTTATTAAATCCAGCTGGAACAATCTTCTTTGGTGAAGTTGCAATTACAAACAACCTTGATGGTAGTGCAGAAACATATAGAAGTGGTTCTAAGACAGAAGGATTTGATGGAGATAGAATTACAAGGTCATTTGTACCAACACTTTATATTGGTTCTAAGATTGACCCAGCAAAAATTATTTTAGAAGAAGGAACAGTTGCATCTGGAGAAGAAGATGTATTCTATGCAGAAGAACAAAATATAATTTTAGAATCTGGAGAAGGTGTTGCAGTTACAGAAAGATTCCTTGCAGATGATAAAATAAAACTAACACTAAACAATGGTGGAATGTCTCCAGCAGGTTCAACTGCATTTACAGTTGGTGAAACAGTAACACAGAACTTATTCAAGACTGCAAGTGGAGATATTGCAACAATTAAAGGTAGAGTAGTATCAATAGATGGTAACGATTTAATCGTTGACCAGATTAGACCAGATAATACTGCAATCAAACAATTTACAGTAGAAGGAAAACGAGGTGGTGTCTGGGGACTATTCTTACCTACAGGTGCATTATGGAAAACAAATCAATCTGATACTACAGTAGAATATGTGCATGGTGTTATTGGAGAAACCTCTGGTGTTAAATCACATGTTGCAACAGTAGTAAACAACAGTACTAAAACAGACCAAGGCTCTGGACAAGCATTTATTATTGGAGAGGATATTACAGAATCCGATGTTGGATTATACGATAGAATTATTCGTGCAAATGTAACTGCACATGGACATAAGGTAGAAAAAGAAATAGAGATATATCCTCATTATGCACATCACAGATTATATTATACTACATTGAATAATGCTTTGTCAATAGGACAAACAATTAAAAACAATGGTAAGTTAGGTCGTGTCATGGAACACGATACAGTCAATAAGTTTATTATTGTCTGGTCTGGGTCAGATTCATTTGGTGCAAACTTAGGAAGTTTCAGTACAGGTGTAGTAACAAACGAAGCAGGAAATACAACACACTTTACTGCAACAGTAGTAGAAGAACATCATGTACATGAAAGAATAGTAGATTTCTCTAATGGACATTATACCACAGTTTCTACTCCAAGTCGACCATCAACAAGTGTTGATACAAATGCATTTGCTCATAAAACTTCTGAGTATTACGAAGGTGCAAACAGACAGCACAGAAAGAACATCACAATTCTACAAACCTTTGCAACTGCAAATACAAGGTCTGGTAGAACATTAACGATTGTTCCAGATATCAATGAATCTGTAAATCAACATGGTAAAAGAGGAAGTGGTGCAACAACTGCTATAGTACAAACAGGTGGATTGGATTGGGGTGAATCAACTAAGAATGCTGGTAGGGATTCTATAATCAATAACCTTGCAGTAGGAAATAGTAATCATCTTGTTCCATCCGATGCAAAACGAATTAACTCAGTTGCAAATGTTGATGAGGAATATATTGTAACAGAAGATGGTTCATATCTTATAGAAGAAATAGACAATGGGTTCTTAATGATAGAACCAGAGGCTGCAGAAAACATTTATACAACAGATGGTAAATACTATACTGGTATTCTTTGGACTGTAGACCCAACAGAAGAAATCACATTAGAGAGTGGTACTAATGGTGATAGACTTGCATTAGAAGATGCAACAGATATAGAAACACACGAAAGATTTGTGACTGAAAGGTCATTTAACTTGGGTTCATACTTTATGAAATCCGAAGTACAAGATACACTTGTATATGAGGATGGTACAAGGATAGTCCAAGAAAATGCAATATCATTTGGTGAACCAGTCGAAAGACTTGGCCCAACACTAGGTGACCTTGCAAAAATAGGTTTCTCTCAATCACTTGAGATTGAAGATAGACTTAGATTAGAATCTGGAAATGCAGTTGGAACAACTCCAACTTCAAGTAACGGCTGGGATAAGGGTGATTTAATCCTTATGGAAAATGGTGTTCCACATGGACATTCAAATTACGATGGTTCAGTTGGTGGAAGGATTCTACATGAAGCACCTTATGAAGGTGTTAAAATTAGTGATATAAGTACTTTATATCCAAATAATAGTATTTCTGATTTACAGGAACATAGTGGAAGAACAATGATATTAAATTATCCTGCTTCTGTACAATCTGGTGTATAAATACATATAAATACTTAATAGAAAATATTTTTTAACTTAGAGGAAGGAAAAAATGGCAGCGATTATTACAGAAAAATTCAGACTGCACAACGCAAAGGAATTTAAACAGAGTGCTACCGAAACTGGTAATGCAATGTATATGTTTATTGGAAGACCTATTGCGTGGTCAGATGATAATAATCCACCTACTCCAGTTGACTCTTTAAACGATGAGTATGATGCATATGCAAATATGACAGCTTTGAAGAAAGTTTCATCAACAGATGTAAGTCATGCCATTATCCGAAGAGACTGGACAAGTGGAACAAAATATGATGAGTATAGACATAACTACTCATCAAGCAACACCGCAACTAGTGGTGCAACAACTTTATGGGCATCAACATTCTATGTTGTAACCAGTGATTATAATGTATACAAATGTATATCTAATAATGGTGGTGTAGGAAACTCAACAGTAATGCCTGTAGGAACAGGAACAGCCCTAATAACAGGGGCAGACAATTATACATGGAAATATATGTATTCTATTTCTGCATCCGATGTTATTAAATTCGTAACATCAGACTTTATACCAGTTAAAACACTTGGTAGAAAAGCTGCAGTTGATGGAGAAGTTGCTGGACTAGGAAGTGCAGCTGCAGATGATAACTCTGCACAATGGGATGTAGAAGAAGCTGCAATTGATGGACACATACTTCATGCAAGAGTGAAGGCTGGTGGAACTAACTATGGTTCAGATGGACAGTCAAATGTTGCAATAAGTGGTGATGGTGCAAGTGGACAGATTAGAGTAACAGTATCATCTGGTGTAATTACAGCAGTATCAATTCAAAATATTGGTTCTGGTTACTCAGTTGCAAGTATAGATAATACTGTACTTAAAACTGCAACAGGTGGTGGTTCTGGTTCTGGTGCTGACATTGAAATAATTATCAGTCCTAAGAATGGACATGGTTCAGATGCAGTAGAAGAATTAGGTGGAAACTATGTCATCGTAAACTCTCGTTTAGAATATGCAGAGGGTTCTGGTGACTTCCCAACAGATAACGATTTTAGACAAATAGGTTTGATTACAAATCCAACTAATATAGCTTCAGATACTTTATCAAGTGCAACAACACTAAGTGCATTAAACAGATTCACTATGAATAGTAGTGCAACATTACCAGTAGTAGATGACTACATTGCAAATGCTGGAACAGTCGTTTCTGGAACTGCTGTAGGAAGAGTAGTATCAGTAGATGCAACTAATAGATATGTTTATTATCTACCAGCAGTTGATTCAGTAGGAAACTACAATGCATTTGCAAACAGTAATGTAATACATGCTGGAACAGCATTAGGTTCTCTTGCAAGTAAAGGTAACCTTGAATCTAGTAATGCAGTAAGTAGTGCATACCCAGAAGTAAAAAGAAATTCTGGTGATATAGTATATCTAGAAAATAGGGGTGCAGTAGCAAGGGCTGCTGACCAGATTGAGGACATCAAACTAATAATTGAAATGTAGGATAACTAACAGTGGCTCAAAAAACAGACCTTAATGTTAGTCCTTATTATGATGATTATGCAGACTCGAAGAATTTTCATCGAGTTCTGTTTAAACCATCTGCTGCAATACAGGCTAGGGAACTAACACAATTACAATCAATACTTCAAAACCAAATTGAGAGGTTTGGTTCTCATATCTTCAAAGAAGGTTCAATCATTCTTGGAGCAAGAACTAACTATGATAATCAATACTTTGGAGTAAGGGTTGAAGACATTAATCCAAATGGAGCTGGAGTTCAAGCAACAGAATCTTTTCGTGTAGATGCAATTGGTAAATTTTATCAAGGAGAAACTTCTGGTGTTGTATGTAAGGTTGTTAATACAAGTCAGAAGACATCTGATGACCCACTAACATTACATGTTAAATATCAAAGAACTGGTAACTCTGGTTCTACATTCTATACAGAATTCTTAGATGCAGAAACATTAAATGAAGTAACTCAAGACTCAAACAATCTTGGTGGTTATTCTTCTGCATCATCAAACAATCAATTCAAAGTTTATTCAATAGCAGGGTCTACAAATGTAGGTTCAATGGTTGGTTCAGCTGCAAATATTTCAGAAGGTATTATATACACCAGAGGAATGTTTGTCAGAGTACCAGAACAAACTCTTATCTTAGAGAAGTATTCTAACTCTCCATCCTACAAGGTTGGTGTAGATGTTGCAGAAACACTTACATCATATTCCGAAGATACATCATTGTTAGACAATGCACAAGGTTCAACAAACGAAAATGCGCCTGGTGCTGATAGATTAACATTAACAATGACCCTTGCAAAGAAAGCAATAACTGCAACAGACTCGACAGACTTTATAGAGTTAATGAGACTATCTGCTGGTGAAGTAGTTAAAAAACAAGAGATTACAGAATACAACAGACTCCAAGAAACAATGGCAAGAAGAACATTTGATGAGTCTGGTGATTATACATTACAACCATTTACAATGTCTTACAGAGAACATTTAAATGATTTATCTAACAATGGTGTTTATACTTCAACAGATACACCTTCTGGAAATGCAAATAAATTTATTTCAGTAATATCTTCTGGTAAAGCATATGTTAGAGGATACGAGATAGATAAACAAGTTCCTACATTTTTAACCTTTGATAAAGCAAGAACAACACAATCAAAAAATAATGTTGCATCTGCATTTAGGATTGGAAACTTTTTAAAGATTGATACAATCTATGGTTTACCAGATATAAGTGCAACTGGAGATTCAAATGCATATTCAGAGATAGGTTTATATGATACTGCTGGAGCAAATGTTGCTGGTAATGGAAGTGCAAATGGAAGTTTAATTGGTTATGCAAGAGTAAGAGCATACGAACAATTTGATACATCAAGTGATGCATTGTATTTATTTGATGTACAAATGTTTACTCAATTAACAACTGCGTCAGTTTCACTTGCAAAAGGACAAAAAGTTAAAGGAACTACTTCTGGTGCAACAGGTATTGTTGCAGAAGCAGTATCAAGTGGAACAACAGTAAAATTACATAGTGTTGTTGGAACATTTAATACAAGTGATACATTAAGAAAACATCAGAACTCATCTGGTGGTGTAGCAGTTAGTGCAATTAGAAACTACGATATAGGTAGAATAAGAAGTGTGTTCCAAGACAGAGGAACAGGAAACTTCCAAGAGTTTGGTGCAAATGTCGTATTAGAAGACAACCAAACATTAACAGGTAGTGGAACAGTCACATTAGATGGTGATTCAAGTAACGATACTATAACAGGTATTTCATCTAGATTTACATCTGAACTACAAGAAGGTGACAGTTTACTATTAGCAAACAATGCAACTACTACAGTTGTAAGTGTTGCATCAGACACATCTGTAACAGTTACCGATATTACATCTGGAACTTCTGGAACTATTAGTGGTAACATCGTAAGACAAAGAGCAAAATTTTATAAACAAGACCAAACAGTTGCAATCTCTGGTTTACCTAATAATGGAATTAAAGAAATTACAGGTATCGAAACAGAAATCGTAAGAAGAATGGTTGTAACAACATCCGATGGTAATGGAGATGTTACAGTATCATCTACAGATGGTACTTTCGTTGCATTTAGTGATGATGATTATCATGCAGTAGTAGAAACTACATCAACAGCTTCAAGAACTCCGATTGCCCTAACTTCTAGTAATGTAACAGTTAACAATGGTGCAAACAGTGGTTCAGTTGTAATAGATGTTGGAGTTGCAAGTAAAACTTGTAAAGTTATTGTAACAGTTCAAAGAGGAACAGTAGCAGCTGCAACTAAGACACTTGTTAAGGGTGCATGTGCAGTTGTTAATACTGCAAACTCAACTACTAACTATGGTAATTCATATCAACATACAGATATAACAGTTGGTGTGGCAGATGTCTATGAGATACGAGGTGTCTTTGAGGGTGGTAATGCATTAAACCCAAGTGGTGATGGTTCAACTTTTGTAACTGCACCAACCCCACCATCATTTAGATATACTGCTGATGCTGGTAGTAATGCATTGTCTACTGCTGGAACAGAGATTGTAGGTAATGTTTCAAATGCAAGAGGTATTCTAATTGAGAATGACTCTAATGTTTGTTACTTCTACTATGTAGATGGTTCTGCAAAATTCCAAAGTGGTGAAGGTGTAACCTTTACAGATGGAACTGATAAAGCAGGAACTATTGGAAGTTTAACAGCAGGTTCAAAAGAGATTACAGATAACTTTGTCTTTGATGATGGTCAAAGAGATGGTTACTATGGTATATCAAAAATAACTAGAAAGAAAAATGCACCAACACCTAATGGCCCACTAATGATTGTATTTGATTACTTTACACATAGTGCTGGAAATACATTTAATGGTACATCTTATTCTGGTATGGAGATTGATAAAATACCAAACTATGTTGCAGATAGATTTGACCCAACTGCATCGTTTGATTCAGATGGTGACTTTGCACTTGCAGATAGTATAGACTATAGACCAGTTGCAGCTAGACTACTTGGAACTGCACCAAATAATAATGTGGATAGTCCACAAAATATTTCTGGTATTTCAACATATCCATTCTCATATGGGTCAACTGCATTTGAAGGAAATGGTTCATTAAGTAATGACCTTGCAAAAATAGGTTCTAATATAACATTAGACTATGACCATTATCTTCCTAGAAAAGATAGAGTATTCTTAACTTCATTAGGTGAGTTTGTTGTGGTTACTGGTGAACCATCAGACAGTCCTAAGAAAGGTGCAAAAATTGATAATGCAATCGAGATTGCAGAAGTGTTTGTTCCAGCATTTACTCCAGATGTGGGTGAAGTAGAAACAAAATTAATTCAACATAGAAGATATACCATGAGAGATATAGATGGTATACAAAGAAGATTAACACAATTAGAAACAGCAGTTTCTCTTTCTATGTTAGAAGAAAAAACAGAAACATTACAGGTTTTAGATGATGAAGGATTTGACAGATTCAAATCTGGTTTCGTTGTAGACCCATTTAAAGGTCATGGTGTTGGAGATGTATTCCACCCAGACTATGGTATTGCAGTAGACCAAAGAGAAGGTATTGCAAGACCAGCTCACAGAACAAATTATTTTGATTTAGAATTTAATAGTGGTGTTTCATCAAACATTACAAAGAGTGGTGATTTGTTAACATTACCATTCACAGAAACAAATTATATCTCTGCAAATAAAGCATCACAACAAGTCAATGTTAACCCATATGATGTTGCAAACTTTGTAGGAAGATTAGAACTAAGTCCAGACAAGGATGTCTGGCATGACATGGAACAACTACCAAGTATTACAAGTTCTCAAGAAGGTAGTTTCGATGCAGTACTTGCTGGGGTTGAATTAGGAACAGTCTGGAATGATTGGCAACAAACATGGTCTGGAACTCCTATAGTCACATCAAATTCAGACAATGTACTAGAAGGTGCATTTCAAGGTATTGAACCAGAAGAGTTTGAAGTAGTCAGAGGTGGTCGAAGAGGTGGAAGAGGTAGAAGAAGAATTCCTAGAGGAAGAGGAAGAAGAGCAGTTACAACTACAGTCACCAGAACAATACCTACAAGAGAACAAAGAACAGGTATCATAACTAACATTGTAGAAGACATAGTAACAACAAGAAACGATAGAGTAGTTGGTGTATCTGCTGTTAACTTCATGAGAACAATTGATATAACAATTACAGGTGAATTGTTAAAACCAAATACTGCATTGAATGTATTCTTTGATAACATTCAAGTCAATGCACATTGTACTCCAGCATCTGCAACTTATGGTGTAGGTGGTGCAACTGCAAAAGGAACACAACTAGTAACCGATAACAGAGGTAAACTAAATGCAACATTTACAATACCAAATGATGATACACTAAGATTTGAAACTGGTGTTAGAACATTAAAGGTTACTGATACTACAACAGTAGATAGTGCATTGTCAACAACTTCTGCATTTACAAACTTCATGGCAAATGGTTCGTTGACATCACAACAAACAGAAATTATAAACACAAGAAATGGTAGATTAGTTCAAGAGTCAGTAAGTGAAAGTAGAGCAAACCAAGTAACTACATCTAATACTACAACAAGATGGGTTGACCCACTTGCACAATCGTTCTTAGTAGAACAAGAAGAAGGTGTCTTTATTAATTCAATCGATGTATTCTTTAGTGCAAAAGATGCTGGTGGATTACCAGTAACATGTTCAATTAGACAAATGTTAAATGGTTCACCTACACAGAAGATTATGCCTTTTGCAGAAAAGACATTATATCCAAGTGAGGTATCAGTAAGTGCAAATGCACAAACATCAACTAAGTTCTCATTCCCATCACCAGTTTACTTAAATCCAAATACAGAATATTGTTTTGTACTTGAGTCAAACTCAAATGCATACTTAACTTGGGTTGGTCAGATGGGTGACTTTGATATTCATACAAAAGAACCAATTGATAAACAACCATATGCTGGTGTATTATTTAAATCACAAAACAGTTCAACTTGGACACCAGAACAAATGCAAGATTTGAAATTCAATATCAATCGTTGTTTATTTAATACTGGTGGAACTGCTGTATTAGAAAATAAAGCAATCCCAAGTAAAAAATTAAAATCTAATCCAATAGAAACTATTAGTGGAGATAGAGATAGACTTAAAGTTCATCATCAATCACATGGTATGTACGACCAAGATTCTAATGTAACAATTTCTGGAGTAGAAGGTGATAAGGATAATGGTGTATTATCAGTAACTTCAAGTGCATCTGGAACAGGTGTGGTTAATACTTACACAGGTGTAGGTGGTACTGCTGATAATAATGGTTCTGGTGCAACATTTGATATTACACTAGACACAACTACAAGTATTAGTTCAATTAAAATTAACAACCCAGGCTTTAACTATGCAGTTAATGAAACAGTTACAATTAGACAAGATTCAGTCGGTGGTTCTGGTGCAACAACATTCTGTGTAATAACAGTTGCATCTATAGAAGACACTTTGGGTGGAATACCAATTGGTAAAATTAACACAACCCATACAACATTCCAATCATTTGATATGGATTCATATGAGGTTAATATAAGTTTAGGAAATCATCTTGGTGCAACAGAATCAACAAGAGCAGGTGGAGATAATGTATTTGCATCTGAAAATATGTATTATGATGTTATTCATACTTTAGTACCAAATGTTGTTTATCCTAAAACTACATTAACATCTAATATGTTTAAGACAAGTACAGGTGGTGTAAATGCAAACACAACTGGTAATAGTTATGTTAAAGCATCTTCAAGTCAAACATTAGTTTTGAACGATAATAACTTTATGGTTACATCTGGTATCGTTGCATCACAAATCAACGAAACGAATGAGATGGCATCTGTAAAATCATTTAGATTAAGTCTTGGATTGACTTCCGAATCTAACTTTGTATCACCAGTAATTGACTTAGGAAGTATTGGTGCAAACACAGTTATGAATAGAATCAACCATGTTACCACAGGTAGTGACCTTGCAGCTAATACAACTTTAGTTGAAGGGACACAACCAGATGGAGATAACAATGCAGCTATCTATTGTACAAGATTAGTACAATTAGAAAATCCAGCATCACAACTAAAAGTAATCTTTGATGGATTCAGAGCAGCTGGAACTGCTGATGGTGAAATTAAAACATATTTCAAACTATTAAAAGCAGATAGTACATTACCTATTGAAGAATTAGGTTGGACAGAATTTGCAACAACAAATGTACCAGATGCAGACTCAAGTAAGTTTAGGTCATATGAATATGATGCAACTAACCTAGAAGAGTTTGTAGGGTTCTCAATTAAAATTGTAATGAAGAGTAAAGATACAACAATGCCTTGTGCAATCAAAGCATTTAGAGGATTAGCACTTGCATAAGAAAGTAAAAGGTCATGACCATCTAATTAAAGATGAGTTTAGTAAAGCAGTTATAAATACTGATACAGAAGGTTATACTTTATATAAAAAGAGAAGAACTCTCATGCAAGTAAAGAATAATGAAATACAGGAATTAAAATCAGAAGTATCAGAATTAAAGATAATGATGACAAAAGTATTGGAAAAAATATAAATGGCTAAAAGTGTAAGTAATAACGAAACCTTAGAAGTTTTAAGACAGTCTTATAACGACCTCGTAAATGAGGTTGGTGGATTAGGAACGCTTAGAACAAATCAAAAATCTACATTGGTAGATTCTATCAATAGTATTATTGACCAATATTTTTATTTTCAAGATTTCGAATATGATGGGTCAGATGGTGCAAGTTCAAATAGAACATTTAGTGGAAACGACAACTTTGGAAACTCATTAAACTATTCAGTTAACAGATTACTAGTATTTAAAAATGGTACACTACTCAGAAGTGGTACAGACTACTCTGCAGCTAATGGTACAAGTATTACTCTTGCATCTTCCGCTGCAAACTCAGATGTAATAAGAATCACATCTTTTACTGGTTCATACGAAGGTATTGCTGGTACTACTGCAGCTGCTACAACTCAATGGACTAAGACTGGTGCTGGTTCTATTTACAATCACGATACTACTGCTGGAGTTGTTATTAATTCAGATGCAACTAGTGTTGTTACAACACCAGCAAGTGGATATGGTATCCAACTAGAATCCGATGGTTCAAACATTTATTTAAATACTGGTGGGACTTCAAAAGAAGTATTTGTAAATGGTAATTTAAATTTAACAAGTGGTGCAACCATTAAAGTAAATGGTTCACAAATAACTGCATCAGATTTATCTGGATTTAGTGCAAGTTCAAGAGCTCTTTTCTCTGCTGGTAATGGTATAGCATATAATAGTTCAACTGGTCAAATCTCTGCAACTGGTTCAGCAGATACAACAGGTAACGCTGCAACTGCTACTGCATTACAAAATGCAAGAACAATACATGGAGTATCTTTTAATGGTACTGCAAATATAGATTTAACAGAACAGATACAAGATACTGTGGGTGCATTAATCTCTGGTTCTGGTTCAACAACTGCAACTTACAACGATAGTGCTGGAACATTAGTTATATCTTCAACAGGTAAAACAACAGAAGAGATACAAGACATCGTAGGTGGAATGGTATCATCTAATACTGAAACTGGTATTGCTGTAGCATACGAAGATGGAGATGGTACTTTAGACTTCACAATTGCAGATGCAAGTACTTCTGCAAAAGGTTTAGCAAGTTTTAATAGTGGTCAATTCTCAGTATCAAGTGGTGCAGTACAACTTGCAACTGCACAAGTTATTCCATCTCAATCATCACATAATGGTAAGTTCTTAACAACTAATGGTAGTGCATTAAGTTGGGGTGCAATCTCACAAACAGATACAACCTATTCAACATCATTTGTAGATAGTTCTAATGATGCAATTCTCAGATTAACTGCTGGTGGTTCTGGGTCTGGAAACGATGATTTAAAATTTGTAGCAGGAAGTAATATTACTTTAACACCAAGTGGTGATAACTTAACTATTGCATCAACTCAAAAAACTCAAGAAGAAATAGAAGACATTGTAGGTGCAATGTTTACTGGTACTGGTGCAACTTCTGTATCTTATAATGATTCCACAGGAACAGTCACAGTCAATTCTACAGATACCAATACCGACACTAATACTAACCAACTTACAGTTTGGAATATAGCTGCAAATGGAACTGCTGGAACAGACCAAGTTAGTCATGGTGATACAGTAACATTTAGTGGTGCTGGTGCAACAACTGTAACTCGTTCTGGTGATGATATCACAATTACTTCAACAGATACAAACACTAATACAACTTATTCAACAGCAACATCATCTGCATTAGGTCTTGTTAAAATTGGATATTCAGAAAATGGTAAAAACTATCCAGTTGAATTATCAAGTGGTAAAATGTTTGTCAATGTGCCTTGGAGTGATACCAATACTGATACTAACACTGTAACCTCAGTTGGTGTTTCTGGTCAACAGAATACAGGTACAATTACTCTTGCAGCTTCTGGTGCATCTTCTATATCACAATCTGGTAATACAATTACAATTAATTCAACAGATACTAATACCGACACCAATACAACTTATAGTGCTGGAGTTGGATTATCATTATCTGGAACTTCATTCTCTGTATCTAATATCTATGCACGAAACATGAACCAATATACCGACTCTGGTTCTGTAGTTACTTTTGCTGAAGTTAGGTCAACAGGTAATATCACTGCATACTACTCAGATGATAGATTAAAAACTAGATTGGGTAGTATAAAAAATCCAGTAGATAAAGTATGTGCATTAAATGGATTCTACTTCAAACAGAACGAAAAGGGTAATGAGATTACTCCACAATATGCAGACCAACTACAAGTTGGTGTATCTGCACAAGAAATTAAATCAGTTCTTCCAGAAGTTGTAGTTGAAAATGCAATTGAAGGTCAATACGATAGTGTCCACTATGATAAAGTAGTTCCTCTACTTATTGAAGCAATCAAAGAACTCAAATCAGAAATCGAAAGTTTAAAGTCTTAAATCGTATAAATACTACTTAGATAACATCAAAAGGTAGTTTTTTTATGGCGAGTATAAGTAATTTATTTGTAGACCAAGGCAGTGATTTTGAAATCACATTGAGCCTTACTGATTCTGTAGATGATGCACTTAACTTAACAGGTGCGTCTTTTTTGGGACAGGTAAGAAAGTCTCATGGTAGCAATACAATTAAAGCAACATTCACTACGACTAATGATGGAACTGGTGGGAACTTAACTGTAAAACTCACCGATGTTCAAACGGCTGCACTTGAGTCTGGAAGATATGTTTATGACATTATCCAAACTGCAAGTGATGGATTAAAAACAAGATTGATTGAAGGGCAGTTAATTGTTACCCCAAGTGTAAGTAGGAGTTAAATATGTCGACCATTAAGGTTCAAGTTGCAAATCCTACTAACAAACAGGTCAAACAAGTTACTGTTGGTAAGATGGATGCATCTACTGTACAAATGAATGATTTGTCTAATGTAGATACAACCACTGTCACACTACAAAGTGGAACTACCCTTATATATGATGCAACAACAGGTAAGTTTGAAGCTGCCAACACAATAGATGGTGGGACTTACTAAAGGATTATATTAGGAGAGATAAATGTCAACAGTAATTCAGATTAAAAGAAGCACAGGTGTTTCTGCCCCTACTACATCTGACTTAGCTCAAGGAGAATTAGCATATTCAATGGATGCTTCCAATAGTGGAAGTGGTGCAATCCTTTATGTAGAGTCACAGAATAGTGGTGGTAACCCAGTAATTCAAAAATTAGGTGGTAAATATTATACCGATATCTTAGATGGTTCAACACCAACACCAGCAGATTTCAAAGTAGGGAATGGTAATTCAACTGGTGGTAGTATAAAATTATACGAAGATTCAGATAATGGTTCAAACTTTACTGCACTTAAAGCTGCAAACTCAATAACAACTGATACAACATATGTACTACCAAGTGCAGATGGTTCAACTGGTCAGTTCTTAAAAACAGATGGTTCTGGAAATTTAAGTTTCGGAACAGTCACAAGTTCATTATCATTAGCTGCAGATAGTGGTTCTAATGATACATTCAATACTGGTGAAACATTAACTTTTGCTGGTGGAGAAGGTATTGATACTACAGTATCAAACAACCAAATACAGATTTCTGGTGAAGATGCAACTACATCCAATAAGGGTGTTGCATCATTTAACAGTTCACACTTTAGTGTATCAAGTGGTGCAGTCTCACTTGCAGCTGCATTATTAGTAACTGAATCCGAAGGGATTGGGTCTAATGATAACGATACAACATTACCAACATCAGCTGCAGTTAAAGACTATGTTGATAACAATTTAACAGCTCAAGATGTTGACTTTGCTGGTGACTCTGGAACTGGTGCAGTTGATTTGGATTCTCAATCCTTAACAATTGCTGGTACAACAAATGAAATCGAAACATCTGCAAGTGGTCAAACACTTACAGTTGGATTACCAAATAATGTAACTATAGGAAACAACCTTACAGTTACAGGTAACTTAACAGTTAATGGTACACAAACACAAGTTAACAGTACTACAGTAACAGTCGATGACCCAATCTTTACAGTTGGTGGAGATTCTGCTCCAGGCTCTGATGACAACCTTGATAGAGGTATGGAATTCAGATGGCACAATGGTTCAGCTGCAAAACTAGGGTTCTTCGGATTCGATGATAGTACAGGCAAATTTACATTTATTCCAGATGCAACAGATTCTTCTGGTGTTATTTCTGGTACAAAAGGTAACCTTGACATTGGTGGATTAGACCTTGCTGGTTCAATCACAAGTGTTGATGGTTCTGCACCAACTGCTGGTCAATTATTAATTGGTCATGGTGGTAATGGAGACATGGTTCTTGCAACCTTGACTGCTGGAGAAGGTGTAGATGTCACTAATGCAAATGGTAGTATTACTATTGCTGGTGAAGATGCAAGTACCTCTAATAAAGGTGTAGCAAGTTTTGCTTCGGCAAACTTTGCAGTATCATCTGGTGCAGTTTCAATTACTGCAATAGATGGTGGTTCTTATTAATAGATAGGAGTTTATTATGAGTAATGGAAAAATCTGGGAAAGAGTAAATACTCATTTTGCAGACAATCTTACTGATAGGTTGATAGACATCCAAATCCCAAATGAGGTGATGGATGCATTATACATTCCCATTGATGGAAAGGTTTTTATCAGTGATGGTGGAAGTTTAACTGCTAAATTAGAGTTAGATAACTCAAATGGTGGTAGAGAACTTGATTTATCATTTAGAGTTGATGGAGACTATCCTACACAGGGATGGTGGGAAACAAAGACTGGATTAGTTGAAAGAACTATGAAAGCAGTCCCTAATGATGTTTTAAATTATTTAGGACTTGGTTTTGCAGATGACCAGATTAATATCAAATATACTGTAGACACTTCTACATGGAGTGCAACATTAGAAAAAGTTTCTGTTATATAACAGAGTAAATATAGGGTATATACCCTAATGACACAAGTGAGTGACAAATGACACAGACAGTCCAATTAAAAAGGTCTGCTACTGCTGGTTCGATTCCGAGTACATCTGATTTAGAATTAGGTGAATTGGCAATCAATACCTATGATGGTAAGGCATACATAAAGAAAAGTGTTGGTGGAACACAATCTGTAGTCGAAGTGGGTGCAGATGTATCCTCAGACATGACTAATATGGTGCATTATGTATTCAATGCAAGTGCAAACCAAACAACATTTTCAGGCAATGATGTAAATGGTGAATCATTGGGATACACTGCGGGTTTAATCGCAGTATTCTTAAATGGGGTATTCTTAGACCCAGATGATTACACTGCATCAAATGGTACATCAGTTGTATTAGATGATGGTGCAAAATCTTCCGACTATCTTGAGATAGTTGCATGGAAAGCTACTGCAACTTCTGGTCTATTTACTGGTTTATCAACATTCGAATTTACTGCAACTGCAAACCAAACAGTATTAAATGGTGCAGATGAAAATAGTAATACTTTGTCATATACAGTAGGTAAAGTTCTAGTATTCTTAAATGGTGTCCTTATGGACAACAGGAGTGGAACAGACTATACAGAGACAAGTGCAACGACAATAACATTCAGTTCTGGTCTTCAAGTAAATGATACTGTTATTGTAAAGGCATATGCTGGTTCAAAACCATTTACAAGATATCAATATGATATCACTGCAGCTTCTACTTCAAGTATAAGTGGAAACGATGCAAACAATTTACCATTAGGTGTTATTCCCAAATATACAGAAGTATTTGTGAATGGTGTCTTAGTGAAAAAAGGACAATGGAATTCTGGAAGTGGAACTCAAATTAATTTTGAAGAAGCACTTACAGACCCAAACTATGTAATCGATGTCATTGACTATGGTTACAATACTCCAGAAGTAAACATATTTCTGGACACAATCCCTTTCTTAGGTGGTAATTTAGATACCAATGGAAAGGACATAATTTCAAGTGGGACTGATGCAGTCACACTAAAACCATCTACTTATGTAGATGTTCAAGATGGGCCAATGCATATGGAAATATTGTCATCCGACCCATCTGGTGTAGCTAATCGTGCATCCATATATGCAAAGGATATATCGAGTAGTGCAGAGTTGTTTGTGAGAGATGAAGCAGGTAATGTTACCCAAATCTCTCCACATAACACCGAAGGTGAATGGATATACTACTCTGAGAATAGTATAACAGGAAAAAGATTTAAAGTCAATATGGAAAAGATGATTCGTAAATTACAAGAAATCACTGGTGAGAACTTCATTGAAATAGATGAATGACATAAATAACTATAAAGGATTTAATTAGGGAGAAACTATAAAATGCCAACTAAAGCAAGATATCTTGCAGACCTTTTGAATGCATCTGGAGAACTAGACTCCACAGGTGCTATTGAAGCGATACAAGACCAGATTTCAAGTCTGTTTGCTGCTGGAACACATACAGGTATATCATTTACATATAATGACTCATCTGGTACATTTAGTGCAGTAGTAGGAGCAGAATTTATACAAGACACAGTAGGAGCTATGTTTAGTTCCAATACTGAAACGAACATAACTGTAGGTTACGAAGATGGTGATGGAACTATCGACCTTGCAGTAGAACAACAATTAAACAATACATCAGCACCATACTACCATAAAGTTGTAGTTACTGTTTCTAGTGGTAAATTTTTACTAGATGGTGGTTCACAACAAACAGCTAAACTTTCTCCCAATGTTGTTTACAGATTTGACCAATCAGCTGGTAGTAATTCCTCACATCCTTTAAGATTCTCAACAACTAGTGATGGAACACATAATAGTGGTTCTGAAATATCTGCTGGAACAACTATCTACAATAAAGTAGGAACAGCAGGTAATGCTGGTGCATATGTAGAAGTATGTTTTGAAATGGATGCAATGAATCCACACTACTACTATTGTGCAAACCATAGTGGAATGGGTGGAAATGTTCACTTAGGTGAAGTCCCAACTACAACCCAACTTGCAGAAGGAACAAATCAATATCATACAACAGAAAGAGTACAAGATGTTGTGGGTGGAATGGTATCATCTAATACCGAAAGTGGTATTATGGTTACCTATGATGACTCAGATGGTACTTTAGATTTCAATGTAAACGACCCTACCATTTCCTTAACTGGAGATGTGACTGGTTCTGCAACAATGACAGATTTAGGAAATGTTGGAATTACAACCACTATTGCAGCCAATAGTGTTGCATTAGGAACAGACACAACAGGAAACTATGTTGCAACAATTGCTGGAACTGCAAATGAGATTACTGTCTCTGGTTCTGGTTCAGAAACAGCAGGTGTCACGATTTCATTACCAGATGATGTAACTATTGGAGATGACCTAACAGTTACAGGAGATATTGGTGCAACCAATATGACATTAAGTGGTAACTTAACAGTACAAGGAAGTACAACTACAGTTTCATCTTCTACTCTTGCAGTAACAGATGGTGCAGTTAAAGTTGCAAAAGACAACGCTGCAGATGCAATTGACTTTGGTTTATATGGTCAGTATGTTGATGGTTCAACTACAAAATATGCTGGTCTACTATGGGATGCATCCGAATCAAATAAATTTAGATTGTTTCATGGAAACCAATCAGAACCTACAACAACAGTAAATACTTCTGGAACAGGACATGCAACAGGTACTTTACTTGCAAATGTTGAAGGTGCATTAACAGGTAATGCATCCACAGCTTCTGCACTTGCAACTGCAAGAACTATTGCAGTCGCTGGAGATGTAGTTGGTTCTGCATCTTTTGATGGAAGTGGAAACATAACTATTAACTCAACAATTCAAGCTGATTCAGTTGCATTAGGAACAGACACAACTGGTAACTATGTAGGAACTGTAACAGCAGGAACAGGTCTTTCATCATCTGGTGCAACTTCTGGTGAAGGTATTGCACATACATTATCAGTAGACGCTGCACAAAGTGGAATAACGAGTCTTGGTACTCTTACCTCATTAACAGTAGATGATATTACTATTGATGGTTCAAAGATATCTGTAGCCGATAACTCAGCAACTGCTCTTACCATTTCAGAAGGTAGTAATGACTATTTAACTTTTAATACTACAGACTCAGCAGAAACAATATTATTAGGAAAACCTCTTGATACGAATGGTAATGCAATTATTTTTGATGTAGATGGTGATACATCAATTGCTGGTTCACCTATTGATGATATGTTGATATTTAAATCTGGTGGAACTTCATGGTTATTAGCTTCTGCAAATGTTGGTTTATCACCAAATGTTGCATTCCCTCTTGGTAATTCAAGTTATCCATTTACACATTTATTTGTGGACAATATTAATGTTGATGGTAATACCATTAAATCAACTAATTCAGATGGTGATTTAATATTCAAAGGTAATGATGGTGGTTCAGAAATAACGGCTCTTACACTTGATATGTCTGAAGCAGGTGAAGCTACTTTTAATGCAGAAGTAACTGCTCCTACATTTACAGGTGCATTTAGTGGTGCATTAACAGGTAATGCATCAACAGCTACAGCATTAGCAACTCCAAGAACAATTCATGGTGTATCATTTGATGGTAGTGCAAACATTGACTTATCAGAAGTAGTTCAAGACACAGTAGGTGCAATGTTCAGTTCAAACACTGAAACAGGAATTAGTGCAACTTACGAAGATGGTGATGGAACAATAGACCTAGTAGTAAGTGGTACAGCTTCAACAATCGTATCAGACTTCTCAGAAGCAGTTCAAGATGTGGTTGGTGCAATGGTGTCATCCAACACAGAAAGTGGTATAGCAGTCACATATGAGGACTCAGATGGTACTCTAGACTTCAATGTTAACGACCCAACAATATCTCTAACAGGAGATGTAACTGGTTCTGGAACAATGACCAATTTAGGTAATTTATCTTTTGCAACAACAATAGCTGCTGGTGCAGTAGACAATGCAATGTTATCTGGTTCAATTGCAAACAGTAAACTTTCAAATTCAAGTATAACAGTTTCCGATGGTTCAAATACAAGTCCAGTATCATTAGGTGGTACTTTAACTTTTGCTGGAACATCAAACGAAGTAGATGTTGCAGAAAATGCTGGAACAGTAACAGTAGGATTACCAAGTGATGTAACAGTATCAAATGACTTAACAGTTACAGGTAACTTGGTAGTTAGTGGTACAACAACTAACACTGGTGCAACAGTTTCAGATTCAAACTTTACAGGTTTATCAGATGCAAACACAGGAAACGCAACAGACTTTGGTTTCTATGGTAAGTATGTAGAATCATCAACCACAAAATATGCTGGTTTATTCTATGATGCATCAACAGACAATACATTTAGATTATTCTCAGATACACAAACAGTACCTTCAACAACAGTTAATACAAGTGCAACAGGATATACAGTAGGTACATTAATTGCAAACATTACAGGTAATGTAAGTGGTACTTCTGGAAGTACAACAGGAAACGCTGCAACTGCAACAGCACTTGCAACTTCAAGAAACTTTACAGTAAGTGGAGATGCAACTACAGACTCATCACAATCATTTGATGGAACAGGTAATGTTGCATTACCAATTACACTTGCAAACTCTGGTGTATCGGCTGCAACTTATGGTGATGCAAATAGTGTTGCTCAAGTAGCAGTAGATGCAAAAGGTAGAGTAACAAGTGCATCTAATGTAGACATTAGTATGCCTGCATCTCAAGTATCAGACTTTGCAGAAGCAGTATCAGACACAGTAGGTGCAATGTTCAGTTCAAACACTGAAAGTGGTATCACTGTAACATATCAAGATGCAGACAACACAATTGACCTAACAGTAGGTACAGTTGCATTAGGTTCTGGAACATCTGGAAACTATGTTGACAATGTTACTGGTGGAACTGGTGTTACTGTAAGTGGTAGTGCTGGTGAAGGATGGGAGCCTGCAATTAGTATTGGACAGAGTGTTGCAACAACAGCAGATGTAACTTTTGCAGATATAGCTGCAACAGATGTTACTGCAAGTGGTAATGTTGTAATTTCTGGTAATTTAACAGTTAATGGTTCATCTGTAACAAACAGTTCAACAAACACAACAATTGAAGACCAACTTATAGAACTTGGAACAGGTAATTCTGGTTCACCTTCTGGTGATTCTGGTATCATTATCGAAAGAGGAAGTTCTTCAAATGCATTTATGGGTTGGGATGAAAGTGCAGATAAGTTTGTTATGGGAACAACAAGTGCAACTGGAGCCTCTAGTGGTAATTTAACAATAAGTACAGGTACTTTAGTTGCAAACTTACAAGGTAATGTCACAGGAAACACTTCTGGAACTGCAGCTACAGTAACAGGTGCAGCTCAGACTGCAATTACAAGTGTTGGTACTTTAACAGGATTAGCAGTTAGTGGTAACCAAACAGTGGGTGGAACATTGGGTGTTACAGGAGCTGCAACAACAAGTTATACGACAATAGGTGCTAGTGCAAAAGCATTCAGAAATACATTTATACATAGTTCTGCCCCAGGCGGTTCAGATGGAGCAGTAGGTGATATCTGGATAACATACTCATAGTAACCATATATAATGAATGAGGAAATTGATTAATGAGTTCAAAAGTAAAAACTCCAGCAGGATGGAATGAGACTACAGGATGGAGAGTCAAGACTCCATCTGGCTGGAAAAAAGTTGTTGATGTAAAAAGAAAGACTCCAACTGGATGGGAATTCCAGACTGGAACTATACAGGTGCAACAACCCTTTCAGCAGACTTATCAGCAACCATTTCAACAACCTTATCAACAAGGTTACCAACAACCTTATGAACAGACTATTAGTAGACCTACAACTTATGAGGTAACTATACCTAGACCTACTTCATATGAACAGACTATTAATAGACCAGCACAGTTGCAAAACTCTAGACCTGCCAACTATGAACAAACAATCAATAGACCTGCTAACTATGAACAAACAATTAATAGACCAGCACAGTTACAGAACTCTAGACCATCTAGTTATGAACAGACTATTCCGAGACCCACTTCATACGAACAGACAATCAATAGACCTGCTAACTATGAGGTAACAATACCTAGACCTGCTTCATATGAACAAACAATACCAAGGCCTGGAAGTTATGAACAGACTATT
>Ga0315315_10000755_pt1 | contig 28453 bp, 45 predicted proteins | sample M140m3416metaG_FD_203699 | JGI IMG/M metagenome (GOLD analysis project Ga0315315, IMG submission 203699) | Ammonia-oxidizing marine archaeal communities from Monterey Bay, California, United States - M1 40m 3416 | ecosystem: Environmental > Aquatic > Marine > Intertidal zone | place: USA... | reverse complement strand
CATTTTCAGACCAATTTTTTGGTACTACGTACCTGGCGCGTAGCGCCAGTCTTGATTTATCAAGACAAAAAATTGGTCTGAAAATGGTTAGACTTGTGTTTTTAGGGCTAAAAATGGCCTATTTTTGGTAAATATTTAGGGTTTAGAGGACATTTTTCGTTTTTTTCTCTCAATATATAGCTAAGAAAATAATTTTATCGAAAAAAACGCCTAAGTATTAAAATAATAGAATATTTTAATAAATAAAATGGAAAATATTGCAATAACAATAAAAATGTATGTGTCCTGGGGTACCATATTTCTAATAATATACTTAAAATTTTAGTTTGTAACAAAATCAATAATACTAATGAAAATTGTAATAGCAATCTTACCCGTAATGTTTATGTCACTAATATTGGTACTCATTTCACCAATGAAATTATCACATCGTTTCGCCTGTAGTATGGAAACAATCGTCTATACACTAATAATTTTATATGCCTTGATACTCATACTAGCACGAGAAGGTGATATTTATGTAGAAGGGTATACTTTACGTTAGGTTTTGTGTTTATATAGAAAGTATGTCTAAATTATATACATTTTAAAAAATATGTACAATTAATATTTTTAAAATAGATATTTTATTTAAAGTTTAAAAAAATCAGTTACATCAATTCCCATTTACAATAGTAAGTGAATATCGGATCCCCGGATATCGGGTAACGACCATGCTTGACACTTAAACAAGTTTCTTCGGTGTGATTTTCACCGTTGTTTATTACGTTTGTTGCACAGTTTTTTGTAAAACTTTCACCATAAAAATCCCAATCGCCAATTATATCTGTTTTATCCGTATCAACTAGACAGTGGTAAGAAGTGGAAGAGGTATCGGAAGTGGAAGAGGGAGCGGGATCGCTTGATGGGTTCGTTGCCATAGGATCGCCTAAAGTAAGACCTTTACAATCTCCTATGGTTTCCGAACTTCCCCAATTTGGGTCCCAAGATGTAGCAATATCTCCATTTGGGTAATGTCTAAGTGTTCCCGATTCGGAAACTCGATACACAGAATCAGAAACGCCGTCGGCCTCACCGTTCAGATCGTTTTTACCACACTTAACAGATGTACCAGCGGGGTAGTTAGATAAAGTATACCCATCGGCAAGTTTTCTATTACTACTACTACCACTTTGAACTTCCCATATTTTGTCTATTTCAGAGGCAGTAATGCATTCACTTGAAATATCAGCGTCACGAGACCATAAAACAAAATTATCATCATCCGCAGTCTTCATACCACGTTTGTCTTCACTTGAACATATTCGTCCACACCCTGGAACATCCTGGTGAATTTTACCCCAATCATTACAATAATCATCTGTTGATAATGGAATCTGATAAGGTACACCGGTATCACTGTCGGTGTCACTGTCGGTATCACTGTCGGTATCACTGTCGGTATCACTGTCGGTATCGGTGTCAGTATCGTATTCACACTCTGAGTCATCCTCGTTCCATTTACAATTATCATTAAATTTACAATCGTATGATTTTTCGATCTTACTACAATTTGTTTCTTCGCGTGTATAAAAATATATACCAGTGGCCGCAGAAGAAACTAACAATAGAAACAGTAGAAATAAAAATATAATTGTAAGTTCAGTACTACCATTATTACCAGGTGCCTGCATAGGTCTAAAAGAATACATTATAAAAACCTTTAATGTATACTATTATTTTATTTTTTATACGTAAATTTAATCAGTATTTTATGTATAAAAATAATTAAAATAAAATTATAGTTTTTAGTATTATTTACCACATCCACACCCGCACCCGTCTGTTTTCTTGCCTGGTTGTTTGTCGTTAGTAATATTGGATAATATCGATAGAGTGAGTATAGTAGCACAAATAAGTAAAATTGTATTCGTCTTCATGTTTAATTATTACCGATATTATTATTTTTTATTCTATGGAAATTTTGTTTTTCTGGTAACACTCCCTTTATTTTTACTATTTTTGGAACTAGATTTTTTGTTATATGTAAGTTTCTTCTTCGTTGATTCAAGATTAAGCTCGTTTTTCAAATACCTTCTACCAGCACCTCTCATCGTATGTCTATTTCTAGACTCCATCTCTTCCGTTATTTTATTTATAAGTTCTCTTTTATTTTGTCTTTCTTTGTTCGTAAATGTCTTTTTTAATCTTTCCATTTTATACAAATCCGCTTCTGCATTTTCAAGTTGTTTTTTAAGTCGAGGAGATCCTTCTTTTAGTTGTTTAATCACGTTATTAACATTTTGTTGCATCTTTTTTTCACGTGAATTTGGTGGTGTACTCGACGATTTAATGCTTGCACCGTTAGGAGTCTCAAAACTTTTATTAAGACTCATACTCTTCAAACTACGGTTATTAGGACTTGTCATACGCTTTTTATTAGAACTGTTTATCTTAGCATTAGCTAGATACTTTACAAGATTATTCCATCGAGTAGTAGCGCGCGCTGTACCTATAATTTCAGTAGATTTATCGTTATTGGAATTTGAATTAGATTTAACATTTTTCTCAATTCTATTTCTTTCAATCGTAAGTTTTTTTATTTTTTTATTTAAATTTTCTAATTGTTCTTTTTTACTTTTAGAAGTCATTATATATTATTACTCGGTATTTTAATTTAGTCTGGTAAAAAATATACACGTATAATAAATGGACGAAAACCAACGACGCCAATGGGTTTATGATAAATTATTTGGTATAGCAGATGGTAGTTTACAAAGAATAACAATAAGAGATCTACGAAAAATGATACGAATAATACAGGGAAACAATAGTATTTTAGGACACCTCTCACAACCCAATTTAAACAGGAATATCAGTACAGAGAGAATACAGGGTATTTCATTACAAATGATAATACCAGAAACTAACTTGAGAGTAATACAGAATGTTAGAAATAGATGGATAAATGCAATGCGTTACGCCATTACAGTATATTCTAATAATAACAACAGTAACAGTAATAATACAAGAACCATAAATTCAACAAAATCGAGTGGTACTAAAATATCAACACCAACGCGTAAAAGATTAAAAAAAACACCGACAACGCCACAATCTAAACTTAAAAAATGAAACCCCAAATATTTATATCGAACACTTTTTTATTATCGTGAGTTTTAGTCACCGCAATAAAAAATGATTTTACTATTTCTTTGTTTCGCGATCGTCGTCTTCTTCTTCTTTTCGTATTGCCCATTTAGACCCTTTATTAAACTTATCGTAATCAATCTCTTCACCAAATATACCAATTAAGAATTTCTTTATAGGGTTTATATTCTTTTTGTTACTAGACTTTTTAAGTTTCTCAGTTTCAGTATACGTCACGTATTTGGGTAATTTCTGTGTACCCCCTCTATTTTTTTTACATGTAACTACCATTACCCTCGGATTACTCGATACAACTATCATTTGTATTATCACAACTTTTTTCCTGGGTACCCTTTAAAATTTCAGAACGTTCTTTCTCCAACTCATTAAGAACTTTTATATACGCTTTCTCCTGACGACCGTATGCTGATGAACATCGACCGCGTGTTCTTTCTATTGTTATTTCTATATTTTGGAGTCGTGTAGACTCGTTTTCCATAGAAACTACGTTTGTATGTACACGTCTAGACGTATTTGGTCTGAAAAAAAATGTAGATGAGAGAGGGTGTCTCAACATACTATTGTTTTTCATTTTTTTTATTCATGTTCGTCATGACTCTTGAACCATTTTTGGGTTCCCATATACGAACCTAAAAAAGATGCTATTGACATTGTAGTAATTTTTAAGAATAGTTCTTTCATTCTTTATTCTTAAAGATTCCTAGTTTTTAACCTAGTTTCGTTATCTTTACCCAATACTCGTTTCGTATACATATTAGCAGAAACTGTTGTTATTATGGCGAGAAAAGACATGTACGCTTTAGTAAACGCAATCCCTTTCATTATTATTAATGTTTGATATTTTTAACGTGGTCCAAATAAGGCTATGCCATCGTTAAAGTGTTCAACTGCGACCAAAGATACTAAACCAATCATAGCCCATCTACCGTTGTTTAATTCAGCCTCTTTGTTAAACGGACCGATCTCCTCGTTTTCGTCGACAGATTTCAGTTTAGAAAACAAAGATCCCGTCACGATCAAACCGGCTACAATCTGTAACATGAAAAATCCAACTGTTGGGTAAGTCACAGTATCGCTAGTACCGTCTAAGAGTGTAAACGTCCTCGTTTTAAACACTTGGTTCCAAACGGTTTCGTTTTTAGTAAACTCGTAATATAGTGCCATGATCCACCCAATTTGAGCAACGCGACCGTTAATCATTTCGACGGATTTGGGGTTTGCAAACGTTTCGAGTGTTGGTGACCCGTTACGAGTCGCATACTTATTCAACCATGCGGTAGATAAAGTTTTCATTTTAGCATCGGATGATTCGTGGTGACTCTCTATATCTTCGTGGGTTACATATTTAGGTTCGTCGCTTGATGTATCCATAAAAGTATTGTCATCTTTATTCGAAGATCGTTTTAAGCGTATAGCCCTGTGTAATCTGGGTGTAAAGGGGGTAATTCTGAGACCGAGTGACATTCTATGTTTGTTATAACATCTTATACACTCGTTTCTTTAATTTATTTATTGTTATTTTTATTAGGTGGTGGTGGTTTTTTTGCAGTTTCTCCTTTACTTCGATTTACTACGTACGATCCACCTGGAGTTGTTTTCTGGGATTTTGTAGAAGAATTATTTTTCATTACGTTATTCACAATTTTCATTTTTTCATTCGTAGTTAGTTTAGGAGGCATTATTACTTTTATATTTATATTACATTTTAATTAAATAACCAACACCCGCAACACCGTTTTTTAGTATCCTGAATGGGTGGTTTGCTAGGTTTGTTTAGTTTTTTATCGATAAGTTTAGGCACGAATAGAAACGGTAACATGTATATCATTCTTAGTATTACTTAGAAAGTAAACTATGGAAATGTCGGCAAAAATTTACCAGTTTAGGATTCAATTCAGATAACCATTTGTGTTTATCACGAACAATGTGGTAGCCCATGCGTGATTCGTTATACTGTTCGATCAATTGACATTTATCGATATCCAACATTTCCATGTATGTTTGACACTGAATCTCTTCATAATCGCGAACCGTTTTGAATAAACCGCGCGCTCTATTCTTTATTTCCACAATGGTTTTAACGCCGTCAGTATCTGTATGTATTCGATCTATTCGACCCACGATTTCGTAATCGGTACCTTCGAGTGAACACACCAGATACGTATAATACTTTTCATCGACGTCAAAATCTTCATAATTATCAGCCGTCGTATCTTCGTGTCGCGTCCCGTGGTTCGTATACAGTTTTTTACGTAAATAATCGATCGCATTCTTCTTATCTTCACCACGTAGTTTAGAATATAAATCAACTTGGTTCGATACCGCTTTATACTTTTGTTCAACGTCAGATGAATTTATAGATTTGTACGTTTCTGTTTCCTGTAAAAGGTTCTTTGCGAGATCACATTTCTGAATGGCATCATATGCCATTTGATCCTTCGTTTTACCTTCAAATGTTTCGGGTTTATATTTACTCCATAGGTTATCAATGATTTCAGCGGGTTTCTTAAACCGATTCTTACCGGTAATAGCTGCGATGTCAGACGCTTTAAGTACGACTCGTTTAACGCCTATATCTTTGAGATCCCATTCCTTATCACGCATAACAGGATAAACATCACCGCACGCGCGTGCATCATTCAGTGCATCGTGAGCACCGTCGAACTCTTCGCCAAAAATGTGATCGTATACGGTAATCAATTTATGGTTTTTCAAGGTCGGATATATAGATCTCGCCATGTCCAAAGTATCAACAAACGTCACGTCATCAAAAGGTTCTGTATCAAAACCTCGACGGTAACATTCTGAAAAGAATACGTTTTCATCGAATGCAGAATTGTGTGCAACGAGTAGTTTTGTATCTTTCGTAGCTTCTTTTAATGATGCATAGAGGTACCCGAACGGTTGTCCATTATCTCTCGCGTACTCCTGTGTAATACCATGTACGTGAGTCGCCGCAACATCAAATGTATCAGGGTACACTGTACCATGATACGAACCGAGTTCACGTCCTTCAGAACTGTATTTTACAAATGCCAACGTTAACATTCGACATTTATCAAATTTTTGTATATTCTCACGCGTCGCCTTTTCACCGTAACGTGTTGTTGGAAGACCTATGGTCTCTGTATCCCAAGCAATGTAATTCATTATAAAAAACTTAGTTTGTTTTCTTTAACTATAATTTAGAACTTAGGTTTATTTTGTTAATATAATATATAATGGAATCCAATAAATTTAATGTAGAATATTTTTCAAAGGAAGTAGATAAATATACTAAAAGATTGACAAATTTTATCAAGAAACAACCCAAGAAAAATTTATTAGAAATACGATCGAGAAAAAAATTAGTACCACCACCAAACAACAGTTTTCAAGTAGCAGATGCGCGGGTACCAGTGAGATATACTCAATTAGAACGTATGGCTAATAATCTTAAAAATACAAATTTAGAATCAGAAAAAAAACAACGTGATCGTTTATATTTAGCAAACAAACAAAATAGAGATGCGTTGCAAATCGTGCTCAAGAAGTCCTTGGCCGAACGAGCACGCAAGAGAAAAATAGGCGAGGCGTACACTAAGTTTATGAAAAAAACTGTAAATAATAATTTTATGAAAAACAAAAAAGATTCAAAAAATGAAAAAATTATAGCATATAAAAAAAAGTTTTTAAATATGACTAAAAAGATCAATGATCAACTCTATTCAAGATTAGTATCTAGATCCGATAAAATACAAAAAGTTGTATTATCTAAAAATAATAGTGATCCTATAACACATACACCCTTTAAAAATGATGAAATCATTTTAAGTACAGGTAAACCTGGACAATATTTTAGTTTAAACTCGTTTGAAAAATTATTAAAACGTCAAAAAACACGGGAATATATTAGCAATAATACAGGTGTTCGAACAGTTGGAGAAATAAAAAGTCTTGCTAAAAATAATAAATCTAAGAACGTAATCGTATACAAAAAGAATCCACTTAATCGTCAGCAAATACAGGCAAAAAATGTAAAGTTTGTTCGTGTAGTCATTAATAAAAAATAAAATATGAGATAATATAAATGAGTTCATCTTTGCGTAATACAGCTGATTCAAAATCGATATCCGATAAAAATTATTTAAAAAAATTATACGAAAAACAGGGTAAAATAAGAAAAACTTTAGAGGATGAAACAAATCGTGTCAATTCTGATATTAAAAGAAAAACTAATACTTTAAATAAAATCGGTATTAATTATGCTAAACTAGTAGCACTTAAACATCAATACGACCTTTATAGACTTTATAATGGTGATCTTATGTCGACAATAAATAAGTGTACAAACGTACACGAGCAATTACGCGAAGTAATAAACAGCCTTTTACAAATAAGGGAAACGCTACATGTTGCTACAATAACGTATATTCAAGATATAGAGTATGTGGGATTAGTAAAAAATTCAAACATTTCTAATACACGCGCACTTGTCGACACTTTGAGTAAAAATTTTACAAAAATTAATAAAATGAAAAAAATACAAAGTGGTGTCACTACAATAGGAACAAAACAGAATAGCACTAACCGACCAATTAACACGATCCAGAATTCTTTAGAATTTAGTAACAATAATAATAATAGTCGTCGATGAAAAAATAGGTAACAAAAACATTTTTTATATTATTACACGCTTAATAATATAAAAAAATAAACATTATTTTCTAAAATTTTCTAAAAATCTCCGGCCTATAATAAACCAAGCAAAACTAAAAAAAAATATTTCACCTTCAGTATCCATTTATACTGTATCATGGTAAAATAATATCATCACCATCTCTACACGAGTCAAAGCTATCATACGTATCCATATATGCTTGCATTGTAGCATCCTTTGGTGTCAATCGGTCTCTTAAATCACACGACGTGATCATTTCGTATACAAGACTCCCATCGACAATCTCTTCTTCGACGAGTATCTCTTTCAAATGTTCAAGTTTAACGCGGTATGTGTTAAGTAATTCCTTTACTTCCGTATAACAATTTTCAACTATATCGTGTATTTCTATATCGATATGGTTTGCTGTCACTGGAGATATAACATCAGGATTAATATTCATTTTACCTATAGTTTCACTCATACCATACGTAGTCACCATTTCACGTGCAATGTTAAATGTTTGTTGAAAATCACTGGATGCTCCCGTAGTAACGTGTTCTCGTCCATAAACAATCTCTTCGGCGGCGTGTCCACCGAGTGCGACCTTAATTTGTGATAAAAGGTAATCTTTTGTGTACATACCTATATCATCCGTCGATGGTTGGAAATATGTAACACCACCCGCGTCACCTCTTGGTAATATACTCACTTTACGAACTTCGTCGTATTCACGCATGAGTACACCGATAATGGCGTGTCCCGCCTCGTGGTATGCAACTCGCGCCTTACGCGCTTCAGAAACGGCACGGTTTCCTTTAGCACCGACAACTATTCTTTGGTACACGTCTTCGACAATATCCGGTGTTATCATCCCAGATTTTCCATCACGAACGGCTCGTATCGCGCACTCGTTCATAACATTTGCGAGATCTGCACCTGAAAACCCCGTCGTTTGTTTTGCAAGATCACGAAGACTTACATCGACGCTTAACATTTTATCTTTGGTGTGTACTTTGAGTATCTCTTCGCGTCCGTGTACATCGGGTAAAGAAACTTGTATTTTACGATCGAATCTGCCGGGTCGTAATAACGCATCGTCGAGTATATCGATACGGTTTGTTGCGCCAATAACAACAATTTGGGAAGTGTTATCAAACCCATCCATCTCGGTCAGGAGTTGATTAATTGTTTGTTCGCGTTCGTCGTTCGACGCAAACCCATTCATACTCCTTTTCTTACCGATCGCATCAATTTCATCTATAAAAATAATACATGGTTCATTTTCTCGGGCTATTTCAAACACTTCTCTTACTCTTTTTGCACCAACACCAACGAACATTTCAACAAACGATGACCCTGAACACTGAATGAATGGAACGGACGATTCACCCGCGATTGCGCGTGCTAAAAGCGTTTTACCCGTACCTGGTTTACCCGTTAATAACGCTCCTTTTGGTATTTTAGCACCTGTACCAAAATATTTTTCGGGTTGTTTGAGAAAATCAACTATCTCTTCGAGTTCATCCTTAGCACTATCTATACCCTGAACATCCTCAAAACGCGTTGTTATTTGACTCTCTACGTCAATGTCATTTTTCATCATGGAAAATGCACTTTGACCACCTCCACTAAACATTCTAAAAATTGCAAAGAAACCTATAGTAATGAACATGAACGATACAAAATCGTTAAAAGTTCCACCGATTGGTGTTCTAACTAAATCAAAATCAACTTGACTCTCGGACATGGTTTTCCAAAAATCTTCCGAGGGTGTATAATACGACGTACCCACGGTTCCATTCTTTTCTTCGAAGTATACGATATCACTTTGAGGATTTATTTCCGCTTTAACGATTTCGTTTTTCTTAACACCTTTAATAAAATCACTATACATTCGGTGTTCATATTCGGGTTTCTTTTCTATTTTTATAGGTGGGGAACTAAACAATTTTGATACGGTTGATATGGTCACCATTATACTTAATTGTAAGAATATAATTACAATAATAGGGTGTTTATCTATAAATTTTTGTATTTTTTTACGTTTTTTTCTTAAACGTTTACGGAACTGTTTCCAGTTCATCTTATAGTATATTTCTAAATTAAACACGTGTATATCTCGCAAAACTCTCTTTTTCACCTGTATAATATAGCTTATACGATTCAATAATACTTGGTACTTTATATTTATCGGGCATACACGCTGGTATTCTCGTTAGTCCGTGTTTAAAGTCGTGTATTGGGTAATACGCCGTTTCACTCTCACGAAGTTCGAAATATGAAGGTTTGTTTTTATATAACCAAAGTATATGTTTAGAACACGCGTGTACTTTACCAAACCGTTTAGTATATTCGAGTGCGAGTGACATTCCAATTTCACCCGCAAAATTATAATTGTTTATGCTCGACGATATCCATAGCGTCGTTGGGTGTTTTTTATGCGCAGCTTTATACCCTCGGCGTGCTCCGTTTACGGTATGAGGTGCATTCGTTTCCACGTATTGCGTTTGATCGGAGTAAAACCATGCGGTATACATCATTTGACATATTTCGAGTAGAATCTTGATTACGTGTTGATCACAATACATATAAGCAAGCTCTTCGGGGTTCATAGATAAAAAGAAAATATTCATTTTGTAAATTGTTTTTTATTAAAAATTGTGTAACTTAAGTTTTAATCATCTCCTCCATCCGACACGTAATCGTCTTCAACAACTTCTTCTTCATCACCTTCTTCGTCGACTATAATAGCCTCATCTTCCTCTGGTTCATCGTCGTCTTTCTTTTCTTCTTGGAGATCTTCATCTTCTCCCACTTCTATTTCCTTTTCATTTTCCTTTTCCTTTTCAATCGCCCTTTCCTTCTTTTTCTTTCTGTTCATAGAACTTGATGAAGGTGTGTCAAAAAACTGTTCTAGTTTTTTCCATTTTACTTCAACGAGTTTGTGTCTTTTTTTATATTTATCGTGCATTGAATCTATAAATTCTTTAGAGTATCCCATCTTTTTTAAAGTTGACGATAATATTTTAATAGGCGGTTGTTTAGCCTTAGAATAATATATTTCGTTTAGATGTGCCATCTCGTGTAAAAGTTTAACGCGAACCTTACCATTTTTCAAAACGTTTAGTTTCACACCTATTGTATCAAGGTGTTCAATATGACTTTCTTTGTACTTTTTTATTTTTTCAGGTGTAGGTATTTGTTCAACATATGGTTTTTTAAATGGAACTCCTAGTTTTTTACAGTTTCTTTCCAAACTTTCCAAATAGTCTTTTTTGTTTTGAACGTAAAAAGGTTGGCACTCGGGTTTCGGTTTATATTTAGCATTAACAATATCATAAACGAGAGAACCGGGTAAAATTTGTTCCCGAATTGGTTTATTTACACGATTAACTGTATCGTAACTAAAACAACCGGGTGTTTTTATTTTTTGAAATGCGTCGGGGGATTGAGTAGTCATTTTATATTACTTTATACTTCTATTTTATTACAACTTAGGTCTAATTCACACTCTAAAATGTGGTGGGCTTGAAAATTCTGGAGCGACTCAAATGGGCCCCATAATTCGATAACTTTACGTTTTTTATCGTACCACATATACGATAAATCGAGGTAACGCGTTAACCAATAAAACTTTTTACCGTTCTTACCGATAAACTTGAAAATATCATCCTCGTTATAACCTGAAACGTCAAACTGGCTGTAATGAGAACTTGGTGGGTTGTACGGAGCCATGGTCTTTTTGGTTTGTCTTACTCTTATTAAGCGTCTCTTGTTTAAGCCTTATATGTTTTTGTGTATAGAGTCCCTTTTTAGCTTTCTTATCGTTCTTAGTGACACGAGTCTTAAAGGGATCTTTCATATATTACTTTTTTATTTTTTATTAGAAGACTTAGGTCTATTTGGTGTTAAAAAAAGTCCTCTTTGTAACTTTGCCATGGATTTAATAAAGTTGGAAGGTAAAGATATTTTGGTTTTACGTTTTAAACCACTGAACTGTTTCTTCACGGTTTTGTTATTTGGTGTCTGTATGCGCGTAGAAGGCATTTGTTTATAATAGCCTGTTATTTTTTATTAGAAGACTTAGATCTATTTGGTGTTAAAAAAAGTCCTCTTTGTAAATTTTCCATATTTTTGTCAAATTTTATTGGACTAATTATTGGTTTATTCTTGTTTGGCGTAGGACCTTTTTTTGGCGTAGGACCCTTTTTTGGTGTATTAAACGCGTTATTTGCTTTCCTTTTGAACGCTACTCTTTCCTTCGATGCTTGTGTTGTAACATTTTCATTTTTACTCTTTTTTTGTGCCTTTATCTTCTCTTGCAACGAACGTGATTTCTTATTTAATTTTATAATCTTATTGAACATATATTGACCTCTCAGTGTAAGTTGTTCCTTTTTATTAGAATTCTTTTCACGATTAACTAATTCTTGTATCTTCGTGTACGCTTGTTCGATTTTGGAAAATTCATTTTTCAATTTAATAAATTTTTTTTCACTGTACGTTGACATTATTAATATACACCTAGTTTTTTTATTTTAATTTGAATTTTTTTTGAACTTCTTTCGTAATTTGTTAGCATTAATATTATTAAATTCTTTCAGTGCACTTTTACCTTCCTGTATCTGTGACTCTAAATATTCAATTTCTGTATTTATACTATTAAGAATAAATTTATATTTTTTACGCTTTTCGATACCCATTTGAAGTTTTTTCTCTAACCCCGATACTTTATTTTTAATTTGAGCGTACATTTGATCATTCGTCATATTATTTCCAGTTGCCTTTTTAAAAATTAATTTTCTTTTCACTGAATTAGACATATACTATCTATAAATAATATAAATACGGCAATTTCGTAATTATATTATTAAAACTTAAAATTTCAATTGTTTTTGTGGCGTTCGACCACCGTGTAAAAATTTTTCTCTATTTTTATTTTTTTGACTCTGTGGTGTATTCATTTTAACTGTACCATTGGTTATTTTTTTCCGCGGTGATTTTTTTGGTGTTTTAATTTTCTTTAAAGTCGCAAAATTAGGTACAGTATTAGTATTCTTTTTGGGTTTGGTAAGTAATAAACCCATGCTATTATACCCTGATATTTTACTTACCGGCACACATGGAACAGTATGTTTCCTTTTTTGGTTCTTCTCTATTATATACATAATACAATGCTACGAGTATAGCAGATGCTATTATAAATTTTCGGTTAACTTTCATTTATTATACAGTAATATTAAAATTCATCTTCGAGACTTACTTCGGACCCAGAATCTTCGGTATCATCATCACTTGGTAATACGTATTCATTATCGGATTCGTCTACCATTTCATACAAACCAGTTATAGTTTTTTCGTATAAACCCGTTTTTTCTAAATCTGTCGTATCGTAGAATCCAGAAACACTTTCTCTTGGGATACACTCTAATTCTTCGTCAAAATCCCATAAACCGTCGCCTGTATGTTCAAGTATAGCTACCTGTAATTCGTGGCCTAGATCTTTTATAATTTGGCCTATGCATATTATATTGTCTCCAAAATCAATGTCAATTATTTGTTTTTCCATTTTATATACCAAAGTTTTAATTCTTAAAGTATATTAAATGGTCGATATTCTTAAAGATAGAGTTATAAGTGAAAAGGATGCAGTTATGTTCGATATAGACGATACTCTTATTTTTATAAACGGTCAGGCTAATCTACCAATTATAAATTTACTAAAATATGCAATGAATTTAGGGTATAAAATTATTATTATAACAGCTAGACCTAACACAATGTTTACAGAAATGTTCACAAAATGGCAATTAAAAAAATATGGTATACCTTACCATTCTCTTATCATAACACCTGCACAAAATAAAGGTAACGTTAAAGTACAAACCGGATTAAATTATATATTATCAGTTGGTGATCAACCAACAGATCTTACACATACAAAATACGCAATTAAGATTTCCATCTAATATTACATGTGTGGCATGTTATGAATACGGTCATAGGTTCATCAGCGCTACGTGTTTGCATTTGATAAAAAGTTGTTTTATACCCTCTACATTTACCACATTTAAATAAACCTTTATAATCTTTATCGTGCATATAATTAGCAGCGTGCTGTTTTTTCATTTCTGTGTTTGCTATAGTTTCTGACATTTTCGCGTGAGGACCATCAGGCCATAAACCTTGTGGTGATAAGTTTATTACCACAGATGTTTTAATATCACCTTTTAAAATACGTTCTTTTAAATTTGGTGAATTTTTAAGATTGAAATAAATACTAAGAAATTTATGTTTATATCTCTGAATACATTTATAATATTTATCATCGACTGATCTGAGATAAGCCCAATTCGATGTATGTTTTTCTAAATTTTGAACTATTGCGTGTTCTATAGGTAGACCCAATATTTCAGAATATTTTTGTCTTGCGTATTCTCTAGTCTCTAACATCCTTTTAATTTATAATTTATAATTTATTATTTTCTACTTAGGTGTTCCATTTTAGGTTTTTCACATTCAGAAAATGATTCTGGATCGCATTGACTAAAGGGATCTGATACACTTTTCATTTGTTTTTCTTCCTTTACCTCACTTTTTAGTGTAGGTATAATAGGAATATTCTTTAACATACCAAAATGTTCGAGTATAAGGTATAAGACGATTGCAACTATAATAAGTTTAATAACTTTGTTCATTTATTAAAAGCAACTTTTTTTTATTCAGTTAAACTAGGATGACACGTGCTGTTTTAATAAACGAAAAACGTAACGATATACATGAAATACATATTGATATATCACCGTATAAAAATGAAATATTTAAAATACTAAGAGGTAAGGCGAGTTTTTTAGGACAATGGCCTGATGAACAAGTTGTTATTGTAAAAACAGAACAGGACGAAGCGTTTACAGAATTAATATTAAATACAAACAGATTACCTAGACCGTTTACAAACATGTTAGTTTATGGTCGAATACTTCTTTTACGTATGGATGATAATGCAGATCCTCAAGATTTTACATTAAGAGAATATCATAAAATGACACGAATAACTAGACCCAGAACGCGTTCATCGTATGGTTTAATTACTCGACCCTTGAGTAGGAATATGAGCTACCCCTCTGAGAACGGCTTGTGAATATTTCATACACAATTGGAAATGTGACTGTGCCCAATCCATTGGATTTTTCATTTTAATTCCCATTGGGTTTTTGTTAACAACATTCATCATGTCTTTACTTGCTTGTGTTTGATCAGTTACGTGTAACATTACCTGATCAATTTCTTGTAACCATCCCACGTGTTTTTCATTTTTCGGATCAAATTCTTTTACGAACGACATTTATGTTATATACTCATACATTCTTTAACCTTGTATCTAATCTCGATTTATAATATCTATCATCAATTTCACCGTCTATTTTCTGACCAGATAACGATATTTGTAATAAATCTTCCTTATATCCAAAAGTATGACAATAAAAGTAACAAACACCCGTTCCAGTTGACATTTCGTCGAGTTGACTCTTTACCATTTCTTCTGCGAAAATGTATTCTGATATGTTTTCGGGTGTTCTTTTCTTATAATTTATATTAGGGTTTATTCGAGAAACAGGTTGTTCCAAATTCATGTCTGGCCATACACCGTAGCTTGAACGGTATTTACATATGTAGTCTATACACTCGTTAGCGGTCTTCTTTTTACTAAAACAAATTATACGTGGTTTACCGTCTGGGTCAGTGATTGTTGTATACCCACCTCTGATAACACCTATAAAATAAAACTTCATATTACATTATACCAATATATCTTTATACTTCATCAAAAGATTTGCTTGTTTCGGGTGTAATTTCTAGAGACTTCATTAACATTTTTCGTGATATATCCATGTTTTTCTTGCGCATTTTTATCCCCAACTTTTCACCATTTGTTTCAGTCGTTTGTGTTAACCATCGTTTTAATAACCCTTCTCTATTTTCCATGACACGTGATGCGATATTTGTTTTACCGTTTTCATATAGAGCCTCTATAAAAGCGTCACCAGAACTTGGATTATGTTCATTTGAGAAATCACATAACCAATTGAATTCACTTTTCATGGATGACCTATCCATTTCGTACACCTGTGCTAATGTATATTGTGTAGATCTGAACGTAAAATATTTTACAAGTACAGTATCAACGTCGTCAAATGTTTGTTCAGAATAATCATTACCTGAGACGCACCGCGTTAATATATGATTTCTAGTCTTTTTTACAGGTTTAATTACAAATACAGGTTTTACAGGGTGTGTTATCATCTTATTATCTAAATAGAAAAAAAACCTTAAGTTAATTTATACAGATGAACTTCCCAAAAACCCCTGGTCAATGCGAATATTTAAGAGTTATACAGTCTCCAAAACCTATTGTAATCGCAACCGGTCCAGCAGGTTCGGGTAAAACAATGTTTGGATGTCAGGTCGCAGCCGAAAAATTAGTAAACAAAGAGTGTAACCGTCTTATACTTACACGTCCAATAGTTGCGGCAGATGAGGATATGGGATACTTACCTGGTGAAATGGAACGAAAAATGGAACCGTGGACGAGACCTATGATGGATGTTTTCGAAAATTATCTTACAAGAAACCAACTTGAAAAACACGTGTATATAGAACCATTGGGGTTTATGAGAGGTCGAACATTCAACGATTCATTTATCATCGCGGATGAAATGCAAAATAGTACACCTAACCAAATGAAGATGCTTTTAACGAGATTGGGTGATAATTCTAAAATGATCGTCATGGGTGACCTGAAACAAAGTGATTTGGGACCGAGAAACGGTCTCGCCGATCTTGTTAAACGGATAAAGGGATTGGATTTAGAATATATCGAACATGTCATCATGGACGATGAAGACATCTTGCGACACCCAGCGGTTGCTGAGATTTTGAAATTGTATTAAGATTTAACTACATTATTTTTTAAATTTTTAATCCGTTTCTGAACTTCGTTTACTTTTTTTCCATATTCAATAAATTCATCTTTATAAAGTGTTGCCCAATCATTCATCTGTTTCAGTACCTTTTTGTTATGAGAATACCATACTATTACCTCTTTGCTTATTTTATCACATGCTGTGTATTCATCCATAATAGATTTCGAACATTCTCGACCCAACTGACAATACTTTAGAATATCTTCGAGCTCAGCCATATTATCAGTATTAGACGTACTAAGACCATCAATGTGTTCTATTTCAGTCCCGAGCATTACATTATTGTGATATTATTTTTTTAATAACTTTTATAGATTCATTTTCATTAATTTCCCACCATTTACCATAAAACACTTTCTTAAGAAATTCTGGTACATGTGTATAATCTATATCAACCTCACTGTATGGTAACGGTATTATATCTACACCAAGTTGTTTAAATACACCTTGATCATGGCTAATTATAGGTTTATTAAAATATTGAGCCTCAAGATGTAATAATCCTACACCCTCACCTCGTGTACATGTAACACAATAATCACATAAATTAAAAAGTGAAGCTAGTCTATCATTAGATAGACGTTCCGTTATTAATCTTATATTTTTATTTACTACTAGATTATCAGGTTTATTCGTTTTAACTATAAGCAAATGTTCTGTACCTTCAAGTGCATTTGCGAAAATTCTTGTAAGCGTTGTTACATTTTTACGAACATCATTGGTACCATTATACAAAAATATAAGTTTCGAAGGATCGCGCGTTTTATGTATTACTTCAGGTTTAGAACGAATAAATGAAGACGTCCATGAATTTAATGCCTTACATTCAACCCCATGTTTTGATAATATATCTTTAAGATAATCGTAAGGTACTATAACTTTATCAAAAAGTTTCATTTTTTCTATTATTTCTGGATGTATATCGTTCGTTTCAAACATTGTACAAAGATTAACCGTATCATAATCATTTCGTAATTCTTCTACTATTTTCTGCCAATGTGGGTATGTTTCGATAATTTCAGATAAAGTAAATGTAGATATTGCATTATCACCTATAATACCAAGATCCTGTTCTAAGAAAAAACGACCTTTAACTTTACCGAACATGTTATATTCCCTTTGAGTGTTCAACGAACCTATTCTATATACATTAGTTACATAATCTTGTTTAACAAACCACGGTTTATCCGTCTCAGCAGTAATTAAATAATTAACATTATCAATTTCAATAACACTTGTCGGATCACATATATTTTTAGAGTACATTGGTTGTTCTATATTTTCAATTAATATTAAGGGTTTTGTATATTGAAATTTAACAACCCATTTAAATATATCATGTTTTAAAATATCATTTTCATCCTTATACGTTTTATGTCCATATCCAAAATATTCATCATCATTAATTTTATACCCCGGTGTACCTCCTCTGTATAAAGGTTCTTCTAAATTATCATATTTATTATCATCCATAACATCCACCTTTGAAAATGTACCCAATTTCATATCCATACAATATAAATGAAAAGGTTTAATATAATGTATAATATATATTTTATCACCGCGAGATATAAAAGATAAATTTTTACCACCCAAAGGAATTTTATACGTAATTTCCTTATCATAATTAGTTAAAGTCATTCTATTACACAAATTATTGAACACATATAACATTTTGTCATGAATAAAACACCTCGGGTCTTCTCCCCGGAATAATTTAAAATCAGCATCTAATATATCAAGGTCTTTATTTAATTTAATAGTATTTATAACTACATCATTCATATTCCAATTTCTTCTACCAAAACCTAAAATTTCATTTTTATAATTAATAATTGAATAGAATATAGAATCTTCTACAGTATTTAATCTTTTTACGAAAGAAAAATACTCTACCATATTATTAATTATAATAATTTTTCTTTAATTGTATTCACATTAATTCATAATATAAATTACCTTGTAAAGGTGTAGTAACGTTATCGGTTTTAGGATCCCATCTTCCTAATTGTTTTTCAATAGATTTTATATGCCATAAGGCAAGAGAAGGTATAGGTTTTAAATACGTAACCTTATCCGAACCTTCTAATTTAATATGTGTTTCATTTGACCATTTTACATGTTCGCATTTTTTATAAATACGCGATTGGTAATCTGGCCAATTAATCCACCCAACTTCATTCACATTATATTTTGACATTTCTATGAATTCCTGTGTCGCACCCGGGTGAATATTAATTCTTGGTACCCAAATAATCTCAGACTTTTCCTCATCTATAACTTTTTTTATATTTTTTATTAACATTTCTTGCGGCATTTCATCTGCATCTATTAAAAATGTATAATCTCCCGTAGAAACAGTTGTATGATAAGTTGCATTTTCATGGAAATTATCGAAAGGTCTTTCAAAAACGGTAATTTTATCTTTAAAATTTTCAATAACCTTATCCACCTTATCAGTTTTATGTAAACTATCTACAACAACGTGTATATTATCATCTCCATCAATAACCTTTATCAGGAAGTTCAACAGTGAATACAATTCACGGGACTCGTTACATACTTGAATACTGTATGTTAAATTCATTATGCTATATAATACGAACTTACCTTTAATATAATAAATTAAATAAAGAAATAAACTGTCTATACAAAAATGGATAACAGAATTATTGAAATTGTACACAAAAATAAAATTGGACATTTAGGAAGTTGTTTAACCGCCTTGCCGATATTAGAACATATTTACAAAAATAAAAAGGAAAATGATATAGTTATACTTAGTTCTGGTCATGCAGGTATAGCACTATATGCAGCTTTAGAAAAATACGAAGGTAAAGATGCAGAAAAATTATACAAAAAACACGGTGTGCATCCAAATAGAGATATAGAAAATGGTATTCATGTATCAACAGGTTCACTTGGTTCAGGAATAACAATAGGTGTGGGGTACGCCTTAGCAGATAAAACAAGGGATGTACATGTACTTATATCAGATGGTGAATGCGCAGAAGGTTCAGTATGGGAATCACTATCGTATATACACCGAGAGAAATTAACAAATTGTAAAGTATATGTTAACGTAAATGGATATTCTGCGTATGACACCGTAGATAAATTATATTTATGGCTTAGATTAAAAGCATTTAATTGGAGAACAAACGTATGGTTTACAAAAAATCCAACTTTCGAATTTTTAGAAGGTCTTCAGGCACATTATCATGTCATATCAGATGAGGATAAAGATATAATGACTAATAAAAATAATAAATAATGAGACGTGATTTTGCAAAAAAAATACACGAATTAATGAAAAAGGACAATAGAATTTATCTAATAACTGCCGATCTCGGATATGGTGTATTAAATGATATACGCCGAGATTTCCCTAATAGATCTACAAATGTTGGTTCGTGTGAATTTTTAATGGTAGGTATGGCAATAGGACTAGAACAATCTGGATATATACCAATATGTTATTCGATAACACCTTTTTTATTATATAGACCATTTGAATTATTAAGAAATTATTTAGATAACGAAAAAACGTGCGTTAAATTAGTTGGGTCGGGTAGAGACGATGATTATTCACATGACGGGTTTTCTCATTGGGCAGGAGACGACATATCAATAATGTCTTGTTTTGAAAATATTAAATTGTATAAACCAAAACAATTAACAGATGATATAGTATATGATTTTATTTATAATAATAAACCATCTTATATTAATTTAATAAGATAGATAGTAAATCATGTCTATTTTCTACACACACATACGATTCACCAAGTTCAGTTTGATCCGTAATTTCATATGTCGCACCAAACTTCTTAGCCCAATCAGATAATTTTATTTTTTCTGGGTAAACTAAGTTACACGTTTTAGCTGTTCTATACCCTACACTATATTCAAACACTACTTTCATCACATCTTTAATATCCACAAAATCAAAGTATTTATCCTTGTCGATAACAATGTGTCCATTTTGTTTACATATCGTTTTAAATCTATCTCTGTTATGCGGATCAGGTTCTCCGGAACCGTAACACCCCCATACACGCAATATATATGCATTTTTAATTTGTAAAACACGTTTATCTATAATCCATTTTGAAAGTCCGTATGGATCAGTAGGTGGGTCACCTCTAACTGCTGCACCACTCGAAAAATAAATAATTTTACCTTTAAAAATACGCGCTACATTTTCAAACATGAGAATATTATTATGTGTAACATTTCCATCTTCCTTGTTTAACATACTCCCACCTTCAACTGCACAATGTATAATTACACTAAAATAATTTTTTTCAAAAAATATTTCGACAGATTTTTGATCCAATAAATCAACTTCATCGCGTGTAATAGGAATCCATTTAGAATGCTCTAAAAAATATCTACCCATAAAACCGTTTGGACCTAAAACACCGACTTTCATTTATCAGTACTACTTTTATTTTTTTAACTACTTAAAGTCAATTAAATATAATATATAAAATGAGTACTATTCTAGTCACGGGTGGGTGTGGGTTCATTGCATCCAATTTCCTAAACATTATGAAAGAACGGTACCCCGAAATCAAATTTATAAACTTAGATAAACTCGATTATTGTTCGAACATTTTTAATGTAAAACCCGGTGTATCAACATTCGTTAAAGGTGATATATGCGACGAAGACTTAGTAGGGTACCTCATAAAACAATACGATTTTGATGTTGTTTTCCATTTCGCTGCAATGAGTCATGTAGATAATTCGTTTAACGATCCAAAAAAGTTTACATTAAATAACGCTTATGGTACACACGTTCTTTTAGATAAGTTTAGAGAACTCAAACCAAACGTTGAATTTATTCATTTTAGTACTGATGAAGTTTATGGAGAATCTACCACTGATGTACCTTTCAGTGAAGATACAGGTGTTTTAAAACCAACAAATCCATATTCAGCGTCCAAAGCCGCCGCAGAAATGATTGTTCAGTCGTATATAGATTCGTATAAAATGAATATCAAAACAATACGGTGTAATAACGTATACGGACCGAATCAGTACCCAGAAAAACTTATACCTAAATTCAAAAAGGCGTTACGTAACGGGGCTATGTGTACAATTCATGGCACAAAAAGTTCAGAAATAAAACGTGCTTTCATGCATGTCGAAGATGTTATAGACGCTGTAGAGACCGTTTGGAAAAACGGTAAATGTGGTGAAATATATAACATCGCATCAGACGATGAAATATCGGTAATGGAAGTTACAAAACTTTTAATTAAAGTCGTAAAAAATACAGAAGAGTACCATAATTGGATAACGTATGTACATGACAGGCCTTTTAACGATTCTAGATATTACATATCGTCAGAAAAAATAAAATCACTCGGGTGGTCACAAAAGAAAACGAGAGACGACCTTATTAATTTTCTCAGTCTATAATAAATAAATACAAAATGGCTGAAGAAATATCATTCATTTCTGTTTTAATTGTTATACTATTAACTATAATGTATGCAACGACTGCATATCTAGGTACAAATACGTTTAAAAAATGCGAGGAAGTAAACGTAGACGAGGAAAAGGTGAATCATGTTAGATATATAGACCATTCACTCACCGCAGCTATTACACTTGCTTCAACTTTACTACTCCAGAAATTCTGGTCTGAAGATGGTTTAATGTTCTCTAGTATTTTAACTGTTATGGGAATAATAACATCTTACTTTACGTATACGATTGTAAACAACGAATCGTGTAAACCATTAAATGATGAAACTACACGAGACTATGTTACGTATGGACCACCAATACTCTTTGGAACAATGTGTTTGATTATCATTTTTTTAATGATAAGAAAATCTAGGGGGTAATCGTATATGGAACTTCGTGATTCTATATACCTATTGTTTATACTCTTGGTCCACGTGATGCGTGGAGCAGGAACATTTACGTTCGAGGAAAAAATAAAAATGATTGATTTTCTAAGTTACGTTTTACAAAATACCGATATACCTTTATTAGACTCAAACACCGGCAATAGCAGCACCGATCAAACCTGTAAAAAAAACCATTGCAACACGCCCCGTATTAATTAACGCGAACGTTTCAAAATCCTCCTCTGATAACTTACCAACGGCATTTGTCATTGTACCTATGGCTATCAAAGTAGAACCAGCGGCCAATATAGAAAACGGTAAATAGTGTGTCTGTTCAATAACATTTAAACCCGTGAGTCCCCAATTACCGGTACCTAAAATAGTACCGTACATAGCTGCTCGTCCATTAACCGCCTCTACGTATTTCCAATTAATACCCGTATCGTCTTTAGACGCACGCGTTACTGTTTTAATAACTCGTTTTTTGTTTTGTTTTGGTAAAAATGATACGGTATTTAATCGCGTAGAAGTAGAATTAATAGTTTGCATTTATATAGAAGAAGATTTTTCTTTTTTAGGGTTTCTTTCCTTTATCAGTCTTTGTAAAACGTATAAACCTATACATAAACCAGCTGATGAATACACGACCGAAAAATTAGCACCTTTTCTATACTGGTAAATTATCCATAATGTACTCGCAATAATACCAGCTATAACGTACTCGAGGCTATAATAAGATATATCGTCTGTATTTATAAGTTTTTTTATAAGCATTAACATTTGAGCCAGACCTATAGTTATAGCAATGAACGCAAGTTTATCGTCTGTGTTCATCGTTATTATATTAATTAAAGAAAATATTTTATAGTATATTATAAAATGTCATCCACACCGGAAAAAATAGTCGCAAACTATGATTCAAAATCCAAACAATCTAAACAAGTCGCTTTAGAAATGAGAAAAATTGTCGAAAGGTATAAGGGAAAACGTATCACTAAAGAAAACGTATGTATTTTGGTATCTACACTCATGCTCCAAGCAAATAATCTCAAAAGTATATCTGGTCCTGATAAGAAGGAACTCGTACAAGATTTGATTTTTTCAATCATTGAACAGATCGATGAAGGTGATACCGATACGGAATTCGAAACACTTCTCAAAGCTATGGTCCCGGGTATGATCGATAGCTTTGCACTCATGTTAAAAACAAGTGCTGGGTGTAAAAAAATGTTCAAGTGTTTGGGTGCCTAAACGTTTACGAATTAACATAAAGTTTTTACGCGTATACTAAATAGTGTAAATGAAGTTCCCCGATTTAGAAACAATGGTTATGTATGGAATATATACCATAAAAGATTTAGTCAAGTATTCACAAAATAAACTCGTTAAACGAAACATTAAAATACTCAATGAGTGTGAACACTGTTCCTTTGTATATTGCGGGAAAGTGTGTATTAATTGTAACGATATTAAAAATAATTCGCTCGTATAAATATATGTCATATACCACTGTGATTACTTATACGACCAAATTAAATAGTCTATCAAAAAGTGATTCTACATGTTGTGCAGAAAGACGTCTCATAAAAAACTTAAAACACGAATTTTTAAAAAAAGGGTACAAAAATCATCAGTTTTCGTCATGGATGAATAGAAAACATGGTGCTCTAGTGATATGTCGTGAAACCAGTTACGGGGACGGTATATCACTACCGTGTGTTTTATGTAGAAAAATGATCGAAAAATATAATTTTAAATGGATCGCGTACGACGGTGAAAGGTGGGTACACTCGTGTAGATCCGTTAATGTTCCTAAATCACGTCCTACAAATAAACAAGTGCGTGCGTTAGGTTTTAGTTTTGATAACTAATCCTAATACCGATTCTAGATTATTCTCGTTTCGTTTGAGCGGCTTTTCGCGTTTCAAACGTAACGTTTCATTTTTACCCGTCGATCTCGTAATATCACTCAGTTTCTTAGTACTCGATATTATGGGTATATTTATTTCGGGTACGGGTTTAGTTTCTATTTCGTTAGGTTGTTCTTCGTCGACGACATTATTTTCCCTAAACTGGTCTATAGTTAAATCACCACCGAAAACGTCTAATCTTTGTCGGTGAGGTGCGCGTTTTATCGTGCCTATCTTATTGAATAGTTTACGACGCATCATAACCATGTTCCCACATATGAGTCCACCGCGATTACACCCGTACTTATCTATTGTATATGTTTTCATGCAACTCCACGAACAGAAGTTACCCGATGTATAAAATTTGTTACGACGTTCGTCATGTTTATACGGCATACTTAAAGGCGTACTTTCGAATGGATGGCAACACCACCAACACCACATGCGTATATAAACATGAGTTTGTTTTTTTCTTTAACTTTAATTATTATTTTATCATTCGTATAGCTGTCATTACAATAATAAGTATAATCATTATTAATGAAAATTTACTCGCCATACCCGACGGATCAAATAATTTTCCAAGTCCTTTGGCAAGACCACCGAAAAGACCACCGAGACCTTTACCTAAACCTTTACCGACACCCGCAGCAGCGTTGGAACCTGGTAATTCGTATTCGTGAAGGTCTTCACACTTATTACCACAGTATTCACCACAATCGTCCTTAGCCTCTGTACACAAGGGTTGGTCTGGGTTTGCATCTTCACCTTCCAATACTCTATACTTGAGTTCGGATTTATCAAGATCACCGTATTCGTAATCGTCCCAGTTTTCTGGTAAACACACATTAATACAATTTTTTATATCTTCATCCGCCTCTTTGAATTTGTTTTCTAAATATAGTCCACCGCCAACGACAAGACCGGCGGTTATAAGTTTTCCCGCATTATCAGCTGCGGCTTTAGCGGTTCTTTTAGCACCGGCTGCTATTGCATCACCGGCTCTTTTAGCAGCGCCTCTTGCAGTTTCTTTAGCAGCACTGGCTGTATCATCGGCGCTTTTCTTCACGATTTTTTTGGCGGCTTCAGCAGCATCGATTGCAGCATCGGTTGCAGCGTCGGCCTGCTTAGTTAAACCGCCGATTAAATCATCACCGGCTTTTACTACCATTTTATTATATTAATATACACAACTATTTTAAATTCATATGTACCCAATTTTGTATACTTAATAAAGTATGTCCTGTATTTATTAAAAAAGTCCCCAACTGGATGCGTACGAAGCACCGTCTGCGTTTGTGGGATTAAAAACTTCGTCTGGTATATTTTCAGCTACTGCCGCTAACACTCCGGTTGGGTCCAGTATAGTTTGTACCGTAGCAGATGCAATTTCACCGAAATCACCCGATTCAAACTGGTTCTGTCTATCTTGCCACTGGTCAATACTTGCTCTTACTGTCGTCGTACCAAATATAATTTCAGCTACTTCCTGTCCTTCTCTCATTACACAATCGTTATTTTCTAATTTTAAACCGTAACGATTACACAAAGAAGATGTAAAAACACACTTTGAGTTTTCAAAATCAAAATAAGAACCGTAATTTGTTGGTGTTATGGCCGCAGATGAACTCTTCAACTTTCGTCTTTTTTCACACATCGAAAACAGTGTTCCATACCCCGTCGCAAGAACAGTTTTTTCGGGTAACGTCATTTCTTTCATTACAGGGTTATCTGAAGTACCACTTTCGTAAATATAGTACTTATCGGTATATATAGCAGCCAGGGTTTCCATATCGTCATTCAACCATTTAGGTTTATTCTTTTCGTTCATCCTCTTTGCACCTTGCTCCGAAAGTGAAATACCAATTGTTTTAGGACTACTTATTTTTGGGTACATTTGTGTATTAGATACCAAATCTCCAAGTGGGATCAAATTTTTCATTTCTTCGTATATAAGTTCATCACGTTCGGTATAGCGATCTTCCGGTATTTTAATTGCGTATTCCTCGATTTTTTTAGGGAGTTCAGGTTCATCATCCGTCTCGTTCACTATAGAGTCTATTAAGGCGTCGACGTAATCATCAAACGCTTTTTTATATTCCGAATTCTTCTCCAATTCCATATCACTTACGAAATACTTATCAATTAGTTTAGCGTACGCTAGTTCCATTGCAGTTTCGTAAGGTTTAGCATATAATTGTCCTAATGGGTATATCATGGGGAATTCTAAATCTTCTAATTCAAGGGCCTTACCAAATTCGTAATCTATAACATTTTTAGTGTTTGTAAACGTATCTCGAGGAATGAAAGATGCGTAACCAGCCGTATCTTTAATATCCAATACCATACCAATAATATCAGCTACTAAAAATGCAGCTCCTACAGGACCACCAATTATAGCTTTTGCTAATGCTCTACTTGCTTTAATAGCTGTTCTTATACTCATAGCTACGGCTTTAGCTGCTTGAGCCGACCTTTTAGCCGCTCGAGCTGCTTTAGCCGCTCGAGCAGTTGCAGAGACTGCAACTTTACCACCGGCTTTTACACTGGTTTTACCAACTAATTTTTTAACCATTCTTTCCAATAGTTCACCCGCGACCATTGCTATTAAAATTTCTTGAATTATCTTATTTGCGAGTTTCAATTTCGTTTCAAATCTACTAGGTTTTATAGACTCCTCTGGGTAACAACACTTTTTACCGCTATCTTCACCCGTTTCGATTTTATACCCTTTATCACACGTACCATTACTGTATGGAGGTATTAAACATGGAAAATTGAACGTTTCTTCTTCTTCGAGCATTTCCTCTATAGTTTCTTCAAGGGTTTCAAGATCTATAAATTCGTTTATATCTTCATCTATATCCTTTAGTTTATCCCTTAGTGATTTCATTTCATCTTTAATTTCACCTTCCCTTTTCTTTATAAGGTAAATTATACCAAAAAGTACAACTATCAAAATTAGGGCTAGAAAAATTGGAAATAGTAAACTGAGTAAACCCATATAGTATATAAATCTATTTTATTTATATACTATATCGTTTTTAAAAAAAAATAATCTATTCTGTTTTAATTGTACACGCCTGTGAATAAGTTATAGGTTTCATTTCATCATCTTTAAATTTTCGTACAATCTCTAAAACAAGACCTCTTGTATTTATAGGTAAATCTTCAAAATCATCATCTGGGTAATTTTTATCCATAAATTGTTTAATCATGTGTCCTTGTTGTTTTTGTTCATCTGCTGCATTAAACAAAATCGAGGATTCCATACCTTCATCACACTCTATAATTTGGTCACACTTTCGAGTAACTATATCAGTAAATTCACTCGACCATTTAAGTTTTCCATCTGTGTGTGTTTCTGATATTTTATTAAGAAATTGTGTTTTAGGAACACATTTTCCGAAAGTATGATCAGTCAAGTTTCCGTGGTAAGCAAAAAATTCTTCGTACGAAACACATTTTTTGTAATCCTTTTCACATTCCTGCACCTGTTCCGTTTTTTCTTTACAATTTTCCGGTTCATTTCCAATTCTCATGTTTGTGTTGCTTTCCACAAGTTCATAGTTTTGTTCAAATAAATCGGTAGAAATGTCTATTTTATCTTGCGACCCGTAAAAACACGTTGTTTCTGGGTCCTCCCAAGTAAGCGCTGTAGGGTAGCCGGTCTCCGGCTCATCATACGATGTTGGAATCCTATTAACACTACATATAATATCATCAGGAGTAGTCCACCAAGTCCCAACCCAATCTACTGTCGCCTTTGCGTATTCTAATGCAATATCTGGTGCATTTTCGGGTCTTAACCCAATTACTTTAGTGTCCACGTAATCTTTTTCCGGGTATGTCCATTTCGTATATTTCCAATTATTACATAGAGAAATATTACCATTAACT
>Ga0315315_10000754_pt1 | contig 28455 bp, 31 predicted proteins | sample M140m3416metaG_FD_203699 | JGI IMG/M metagenome (GOLD analysis project Ga0315315, IMG submission 203699) | Ammonia-oxidizing marine archaeal communities from Monterey Bay, California, United States - M1 40m 3416 | ecosystem: Environmental > Aquatic > Marine > Intertidal zone | place: USA... | reverse complement strand
TGGATTATATTTCTTACAAATCTTGGCAACATCTTTAACAGTCATGCTCTCTTTTGAAAGATGAAATGTTTCTCTGCTGATATCTTTATTGTCTGACATAAACTTAATACAATGGACAACATCCAAAAGCGGAACTAAACTTTTCAGTTGAACTCCACCCGAAAACAATTTGATAGTTCCTTGTTGCGATGCAATCTTGGAAAACAGATTAGGCATAATGTTTATACGCATTGTATCTGTCGAGAAACCACAAACAGTTGCAAGACGAAGTATAACATAATTTTTATTCGAGTTGCTTAAGTCTATTTCAGATTGTACCTTACCTTTGGCATAAGAAAGAACGGGACATGGTTCTTCTGTTTCTAAAATATCAAGTTTTGTTTGTTCAAAACCTTCGTAGATTACATGCGTGGAAGGAAAGATTAATTTACATTCATCTGTAATGTTATTGATGATATTTCTAGTGCCATCAATTGCCGTGGCTTTAATCAGTGCATCTTGCTCTGGATTGGATTCAGTCTTAGTGTACGCAACATCTGTTACACCTGCAAGATGAATAACAACATTAGCATCAGATACTATATCCTTCATACACTCTTCATCTAAGATGGAACATTGAATAAAGTCAATACCCCAATCCCTGAGTTGCTTAACTCGCTCTGATACAAATCTAGTATCAACTGCTACAACATTTTTAAATCGTGCTTCACCTGAATATACTTTACAGAGTTCTGTTCCAATATATCCAAGTGCGCCTGTGATAACCACTTTTTCCATTACGAATCTCCTTCATTTCAAATCGTCTAAAGGTTCTCACTCAAGTATGTATCTGATTTAATTAGGTTATTGTTAGTCATTACTATTGTCTCCAAAAACAGGGTGGAGGAACAATTTCTCCGCTTATAATCTTAGGATTTACTTCTGAACAAATAGGACATGTACAATTTAATGCTGTGCCGTGCAAATACCCATCAAAAAGAATTAGAGGATCAAATGTACCGTGTGGATTTGGTTCATCTTTGTATTTCCATCCGTCTCTCCAATCCACAACATTATTTGGTGATAGTTTCATACCAAGTTTATGTCGTACTACACTACCACACACCTGATCATGTCTATGTCCCCTGACTCTTTCATCTGTCGATGCTTCTCCGTTTTCGTTTGTCCACGGACCAATATATGCTTCACCATCGTTATCTACTGCATACCCCATATAGGCATCAAAGAAATCCCTAGCAATTTTATGTTCAAAATTTAAAGCAAAATGTTTTGCTGCGATTACGTTCATACCGAATCCTTCTTCTCTGGTTATACCAAAAAGAGGGAGTGCAGAATCTTTACACCACTCACCAACAGTCATCCCGTCCTCTACAAACCAATATCCATCTTTCTCTAGTGCTTCTTCTATAGGAGTTACTTGAGAAAGAATATAACATTTAGAATCCATCCAAAGGATTTTAGTATATCCTGCATCCCGTGCCGCTTGAATTGCAAAAGGTTTAAATGCATAAGGAACTTGATCATGAGTAGGACTACCGGGTGGAAAATCATTTGTCCACACCATTGCATCATAACCATTTTCAATTGACTGCTGTTGAAGAATTTTTGTGAACTGCGAATATGGTTCTCTTCCGTCAATTCCAACAGAAACCACGCATAATTTATCTTTGTTCATATGTAGTTACCTTGTCTTGTGTTTCAACTCGGGTGAATTTTTTTACTTATATTTTTTATAAGTAGTGCGTATTCTTCATTTGGTATGTCATTCTCGTCATAAACCTGGCCGACAAAATCATTCCAATCAATAATATCATTTATACTCTTCCCCATAGTTAAGGTATCTTTTCGTTTTCTCAATGATGGGAATCCGGTGTTTAATTCGGCAGATCCGAACATCTCTGCTCTTATATTCCCGCCGTCGTTCATTCTATTAGACCACGGATTGTACGATGTAAATGAATCATGTATAAAAGAAGATTTATACACGCATGGATATACAACCTCTCTCAGATATTGCTGATCGTTGCCTTTGTAGTTATGCACTCCACCCTCTGTAGTTGCTTCAATAATCTTATATCGAGTCCAATGAGCAATAGATTCCTTCAATGTAGTAACCGTAGGCAAATCGTTATTTTTATATTGAAACTCATTAATAAGATTAATAAGATCCTTTGATTTACATCCCCACATACCAGCAAGTATGGTTTCAGAATGATATGGGTGATCTCTCATTATATGTACTGATTCATCATTATCCAACCATTGCTTCACGGCAGCATACTCTCTGTCTGTTATTCTTGAATCTGTATCTCTAAACATAGCGATATCAGTATCATCTATAGCAAGAAATCTCCAGAAAGTCCCATACCAATCATTCGGGGATCCCATCATAATACATTCTGTATTTGGAACTTTATTCAACTCTTCTATTGTTTCCTGTGGAACATCGTCTGCTAAATAAAACCGAGATGTCCAAGAATTACCATATACCATCTGAACAAGACTAGCATTCTTTATAGCACCAACATTATACATTGGGTCGTTTCCCCATAAACTAAAAGCAATTACCTTTTTCATACGTCAGTAACTCCGGGTATAGCACTATTTACATTTACATGTGTTCGGGACTCTTCAGGACTCCATAAGTAATGATACAAAGTATCATCTATAATGACTTCTTTTTTAATTAACTTAGAATCAAAAAGAGCATCACAATAATCAGAGTCTTCTCCGAAATTCTTTTCTGTAAACTTTATTTGTTTTGCAATCTCAAGTCTTACTGGATTAAGATGGTTTATAGGTCTATGCTGAACGCCTTTAAAGTCTTTATAGTGACCACCATATTCATTTGCATGTTTAAAATGCATTAGAGGAGTGCCATTGGTGTAGAACATTCCAGTAAATCCTATCGAGTCAACGTCCGGGTGTGCTTTGATAACATTAAGAATCTTCTCAATGTAATTATCAGACACCATATCATCGTCATCAACAAAACAGATATACTTTCCGGATGCATTATCTAGCACCTCGTTTCTCTTTGTACCCACCGATTTAGATCCATCATCAACATTTACAATAATTTCTATATCTTGTTTGTCTTGTGTTGACATTTGAGAATTCAATACATTCAATAATCTATTTAAATATGTTTTTCTCTGATCATCCTCAAGAGATAATATTCCTATAGAGAGCAACTTACCTTCGTTGTTTTTTACCGCAGGATTCATTGATGTTTCAATTTGCATTCTAACTCTTTCCGCAAATGTATCCTTACAATACTCTAACGCCTTTTCATAGTTTTCTTCAATAAAGGGGAGCATATTCTCGTATGTTTCTTCATTGATGTTGTTCAACTTATTAATAGTAGTTTCTATATCAGCATCATGTGTGATATCAATAATTCCTCTTGAGTTAAAGAAGTAATTAATATTAGGACATCCATAGTAAATTGGAACTGTTTTAGTCAAAAAACAATCCATTAATTTTTCTGTAAAATAATTATCTACTATTGCATTTTCAATTGACAACGAAAACTGAGTATTGAACACCACAGATCTATCATCATTTGGTAAGAGCAAATCAGCACCAATAGGACCAGGTGGTAGAGGTGGTGGATTTCTGGGACTTGCATAAAAACTCGTAGGGATACTGATCATATCCTTGTTCATCCACAGATCTCTTCTCAAATCATATCCGGTTGACTTTCTTGAATGTATTGAACAAAGAAAACTCAAACCAAATTCTTTATCGTTCCAAAATTCTCTAACATACTCCTCATCGAATTTTCCCAATCCGTCCGGATGATCTATGTGTCCTTGATTTAGCCATGTAGTTCCATAACCAAAGAATACTGCATTATCACAACTATTAATAATCAGGGGATCGGTTGTCAGGACGAGATCGTACTGTTTATGGTTTGCTAGTATAACTTCCGGAAGTTCTCTATTCGGAGAGAGATATGATTCGGTACTAGTAATTAAAACCTTATAGGCTTGAGGATTCATAAACATAATATTATGTTGTGGGTAGTTTGGTTCCCATTCTTCACTAACCCTTGCCGCCGAAGAACCAAAACGACAACAGTGTATTTCCACATCTTTATCAAATTTTAGAACACCGGGTTCAAATAAATAATGACCATTAATAATTGTTGCTTCTGTTTTCATAATATACTTTCTAAGTACTGAACCAAAGATTAGCACCTTTTAATCTGTTGATTTTGTTGTCTTTTCCCATCGTGAAATTAGCATGAACAACATATTCATTTCCTGTTTGATTTGACTCACTGAAATATATATGTCCGTTGCTAACAAACTGCGGTGGATACACTCCATATGTAATATTCGTTTGGTTGTTCTGAAGAATTGCGTTTATGATTTCCTGATCAAACATATGTTCGTTTTTTACCTCATCATACTTTTCGTTATGAATGAAGTATTCATGAAATAATCTATGAATTGATTCTGTATTTTTGACATACATGAATCCTGTACACATCTTCATAAATGGATCATCAGTAGCAAAGAAGATATCAACACCATCTTTATCATTATCTAAAATGAACTGGGTGGGGGATTTCCTAAAAACAACATCACAATCTGTATATACAATACTTTCTTTACTCTGTAATGCATCTAATATAATTTGTATCTTGTTTTTTGTTACTCTTCTAAACTCTTGAGATCCGTACATATGAAATGGTGCTTCTATTGAATCGTTCTCGAACAGACTAAACTCACAATCAAATTTACTCTCTAGGATTCTTTGTGATTCTGAATCAAGACAATATACAATTACATCCTTTTCCATACCAAGATTCCTAACACTCTGGAGAAAATTATCACAAAGTTCAATTGAACCTATATTAGTAAATGTCACATACTTCATTTTGATGCTTCTTTTATTTGTGCAAAGATAATGTCGTCAGGGTGCCGTAACTGTTGAACCTTTTCCCAGTTTTGTTTTATATGATATGATTTTTCTTTATACAGATCATCCCATAGGTCGTTATCACTATAATATTTGATACATTCTTTCATTTCGTCAACCGAAGATACCTGTATGATTCCATCTGAATCAAACCAGCGATAAAGATCAGATGTTCCCATGTATATCGGTATGGTAAAGGAAGAAAAACAATCTGTTATCTTCTCTGTAAAATATGAAGGGTAGAAATCATTTTCCATAACAATACTGAATTTGTAATCAACGATTGCAGATCGTTTGTCCATCCATCCTTCTTCTCCCCCTCGTTCCCAACACCTGTCACAGGCACCGAAATAACCTTCTCCAGTAATTGATCCATATACATCAATACCCAAATCTTCTTTTTTGATATAATCATATACGTCTTTTCTATAAGAATGTCCTAGACACATATTCTTATTGGACGAAACAAACGAACAAGATTTTAGTTTAATAGTGTCGAAAGGATCAACAGGAAAAATCCAAGGTAAAGTGCTACCAGCATATGTAAATTGGATTTTATCATGAAGTGCAATAAGATCCCAGTCACACGTAAAGATGATATCATAAGAATCAATCATCGACTGTAATGTTGGAGTAATTCCATTAACAATCTTTTTTCCATCTTTGTCTGTGTCATACAGTCTTGACAGAAAAGGAAGGATAGCACGGGATTCACATATCCATGCGTACTTATATTTTTTTTCTCGGGGGGTGTGTACACCTTCTTCGAGTGCATAATCTACCCACAACTCAACATCAAGATCAATATCATCATCCCAAGAAAATGATGTTGGTTTGGTATTCGAGCATGATGATTGATGTCTACTGAAAGGTAGTCCTTTAACTATCCATGTCATATTTATTTCCCGGTGATTGAAATTCTATTGCGTCTTCGGCAATACCCATTTTTCTAAGGTTCTCTTTCTTCGTGTCTGAGTCAGTGAGTCCCATTGTGATGCATGTATTCTCATTGGTATAACCAGGCCAAATACAAAACTCAGGACCAACCAGTCCAATGTTCATCGAGGGAGCAAGTGCATGTAAAACACCGAAGAAAGGTTCATGATCAAACACTGGATGATTGTCTTCTTTGATCTTATCAATTGCACTCATCCACATATGTAATACAGACTTTGCTTTGTCGTTATTCCTGAAGAAGATAGGAGATGCCTTTACACCAGACAATTGTGCATTAGAAGACGCCACTGCTACATCTACGTCATCTCCAAAGGTGTCGAATATATCAAGTGGTTTATGAACTCTACTATCAACATCTAACCACAGTAAGGGTCTGTTATATTGTTGTAATTTTTCTAGTATAAATCTAGGCTTACTTAGACAGTTGTCTCTGTAAGTACCTAGACTTTCTTTATGCTCTATATTACAAGGTATGGCAAAAGAGTCTAGTTCTTTCTGTAGTCTCTTTCCATGATCACTATAATAAGTGTTGTCTTCTATGTCACTATAGAAACTGATCACTAATGTTTGCATAATAAAATAATCTTTCTTAACTGTTTCCTATATGGTATTTAGGAATCAATTCCCAATCATCTTTCTCCTTGAAGGGAATGATTTTTATTTGCCCTAAACCTGCATACTGATCCTCGTCGGTTTCTTCGTCAACTATCTCTAGCAACCCCCACTCTTCTAGAAGACTTGCTATAGTGTTTCGTCTTGCAACATCGTTCTGAGATATATCTGTATCTAATCCATCAAGAGAAAATAACTCTTTGAAATGCATTATAGCATACCTACCTCGCTTGTGCAAGATATGACACGACTGAAATAGTTTATTTTCTTTTCTTGACGAGATCCCGATTCGGGTAAGGGTTTCACGTACCTTCAAGAAATCATCTTTTTCTTTCAGGGTTATTTCGACGCCCAGTCCTCTAAAAATGTCCTCATTTGTCATAGTACTTCTCTTTCATTATATCATTTCTGACATAACTATTTATAGTTTATTTCATTTCAGGGCATTCTCCATACCTACTTCTTATTTCTGCAATGTTGTCTGGTGTTAGCATATCCATAACTTCCCTTGCCCGTGCGTTTGAATATCCATAGTGCTTCTTCACCACTTCAAGATCCGATTCAGTTTCGTTCTTAAGCCATTTACTGAATCGCTTTCTCTTACGAATAGCACCTACGAAATAATCAAACTGACACTTCTTGTCTGCCATATGGTGAAAGTTCATATGATTTGCATGTAGTACTGTGTCAGGAAAATATGATAAACACCTATTAACCACGAAGGGTGCATACTTTTTCTCTGCGAGATCATCACCATCCATAAGAGGATCTTTACTATGATTAATCGCGTTCAAGTATTCAGTCAGTTTCATCAACTCACCACTGCAATTACATGTTCTCGTCGAATTACATCAAAATCTTGATGCATTCCCATCCGAGATCTAGCATCATAGAGAACAACATCGCCTACCTTATAATTTACTTCTGGGATATCACCGTTTGGAATGGGAAATCCCTTACCCATTGAAACGATCTTTGCCTCCGAGAAAGAAGAATCAAGCACATCTTTAGGCTTGTAAATGATTCCTCCTGCTGTTGTTTGTTCTTCGTCGTAATTGATCTTTTCCAAGATCAAGTGATCACCTTCTGCTTTAAACTTTTTCATTTTAATTCACATCCCATCATGAGTTCTACAATACATGCTACCAAATTAATTTCTTGATCTGCTACAAACGCAGACTTATACTGATATTCCGCAAGCACCAACACCGCCTGTGGAATTGAAGATGGATTCAGATGTACATATAATCCATCATATATTTTTCTAAACAACTCAGTTGGTGCGTTGTCTAGATTCTCAACTACCCATTTCCTACACGAAGTAAAGTCCTTGTCCTTCATGTTCTTCATGAGATCCTTAATATGTATCTCACCGATCTGTGTGAGTATTCCTGTATCAATCCCACCAGACACAGAGTATCTCTGAAGTTCATTGATGACTCTCCTGAAGTCAGGGAAGTGTTTAGTGATCAACTCTGCAAGGACTCTCTCTTCATACTTTACACCTTCGGAATCAAGAATGAACTTAATACGATCCATAAACTTAATTGCAAGTTTAGGTTTCTCGTCCTTGGGAATGCTAAAGTTGATACAGGTGCATCTAGAATGCAGAGGTTCGATGATTCTGTTCTTGAAGTTACAGGTAAGAATGAACCTACAGTTCTTCGAGAACTCTTCAATGAACCCACGCAGAGCGGGTTGTGTGGACTGTGCGTTTGAATAGTCAAACTCATCAAGAATAACAATCTTCTTATTACCTGTAATAGAAACAGTGCTGGCAAAGTTTCTGATCTTGGTTCTAAGAGTATCAATATTCCCATCCTCTGAACAGTTGATTACCAAGTAATCTGTGTCCAGTTCATTACACAGTGCTTTAGCAATTGTGGTTTTACCACAACCCGCCGATCCAGAAAGTAGAAGGTTCTGTGATTCTCCCACCTTAACCATATCATTGAAAGTTTCCGTAATGGACTCAGGCAGAATACAGTCTTCAATTTTTTGGGGTCTGTACTTCTCAACCCAAAGATATTCTTCAATCATAATATAAATCTTTCAATCAACGAGTAAAAGTAGAATCAGACTCCAACGCAACCCAATACTTAATATCCTGTGTCTTGTGTGTAAATTGACTGACTACTTTCTCGGTGATGTCTACATCATAATCACCTGAAATCATCTTCATGTTATCTACCTTGAAGTAGAAAGAAAACTCAGAACTGTCCGTGAGATCACCAACATCAATAGAATATACATTGGTGCTAGTATCTGCCTTATCAAGAACTGCAAGTTCAATCTTATCATTACCCGATCTCACTACAAGATCTGGAAGTTGTAGAACGGACGCTGCCTTCTGGAGTTCCTGAAGATCTGTTTCCTTCAGTTGAAAACTAATAACACTCTCAGGCATATTAATCTTGTTGCTGGAAGTGGTAAGTAGGTTTGGTGCAGAATAATAATATACTACCTCTGACTTGCTGTTTCCATTTGTAATCCTGACAAAATTGTCCTCGAAATCAAACACAGGACTATCAAACAGAGAGATCGTTCCAAGAAACTTGTTAAGATCCCAGATACCAAACTCAGTATCGAAAGTTTCTTCAACCACTGCTTCTGCCATGATGTTTTTCACACCAGAAATTGTAGTAAGAGTGTTTCCGGGTCGTACCAGAATGTTGGAGTTGATGGACGCATAGTTCTTCAGAACATCCAACGTAGTTCGTGAAAGTGTCATTTTTGTTGCTGTTGTCATAATATAATCTCCTTAAGATCAATCTTCAAAGTCGTACAGTGGATCTGGATCAAGATCATCCACTACGATCTTTGTTCCATAATAAATATCTTTAATTGCCTGCTTTTCGTTTCTTCTTCTGGTTTTTCGTTTCTCTCTACGAAGCCCACCGCGTTCAATATCTCTCACATCTTCATCTTGGTACTTGTTACCATTTCTATTCTTTTTCTTGCCTTTCACTTCAAAATTCCTCTATATGATTTGTTAGTATTTTTAGTTTTTTGTCAATGAAGTAATTGAGAATCTTTCCTCGATTACCTTTTGGTTCTTTATGATATTCCTCTAGTATAACAGATTCTACGTCCTGTGGTATACTAGAAAAATCAATTAACGATTTATTTCTCTTCCAATTATCTGTATTACTCCATGTAGTCAGATCTTCTTTTATCTCAGCAATACGTTTCTCGCCACAAGGCTTTTGTCTTTTGTTTTCATCTACAAAAGAATCGTCATCAGATAGAATGTTTGGAATTCCATCAGAGGTGTCGCCTTTGATAATATGATAGACTATGAACTGTTCAGGATCCGGACACGCAACCAAACGCTTCTTCAGTGGACTGTATTGTTCCACATTAGGATACTTCTGCAACTGCTGGAAGTCCTTATCATTAGAAACGATCAAGATCTTTTCTTGTGTGTGGTAATGTTTTGCCAGAGTAGCAATGATGTCATCTGCCTCTACTCCCCTGATCTGTACATTCTTGTACGGGAAGTTCTCTTGCATCTCTCCACGAATAACATTCATGATGTCATGCATTTTAGACCAGTCGATCTCAGACTTTGCTTGACTCTTCTTTCTGTTTGCTTTGTATAGCGGAAACAATTCCTTACGCCAATCGCTACCACCGTCACTACAGATAACAATTTCACCATACTTCGCTTTGAATTTAGTCCTGTACATCCTATACGTGTTAAGAATAAGATGACGTACCAAATCTTCGCTTAATTCTGCCTCTTGCTTCATTGACTGAAACAAACTGGCAATTATCAACTGATTGTTGTCCAATAAAATAATTTTAAAATCTCCTAGTTCATATCAAAATTCTACCCAAGATCCAGATCCATCAGTGTTTCTTATTCGATGAAACATCTTACCGGAAGTGGCATCTAACCACTTATCGCCTTCACTTGGATTTTTAGGTGCATCGTTAGTATAATCAAAGTCTTCTATTCTGTTCGTGGTAATAATTTTCCATCCACCACGTTCACCATGTCTAGGATCATACCCGCTAGTCTCTCTCATTGCAACATAAATATTACCACTTTGTCGAACATAATCCCCTCGGTTGTATGTTACCATATTACCTTGAGGATCTCTGACGCGGAAATCGATTATGTTATTTAGAGACATTTTTCTTTCTTCTCTTTTTTCTAATAGGCTTAACATCAATTGCATACTGACTGCATACTTCAATCCACTCAATAAGTGTTTTATGAAGACGCTTAAGTGCAACCCTACCCATAAAACTATATCCTTCTGTGAGTTGAGGATCCTCTTTATTTATTGCCTGTTGAATCTCATCAGCAAGAGGTTTCCAATATTCTGCAATACGTTTTGCCTGAACTGACTTTACATCATTAGATTTTAGCCAAGAAAGAATAGAAAACTCAACCTTTTCTTTCTTTGACAATTTCGCAGTAATATCATCGATCTTATGTTCAAGATCGCCTAGATACTCTTCTACTTGTTCACGGATATAATCCTGAACACTCTTTCTGGGTGGAGCAGTTTCTTTCTTCTTCTTACCTTCTCTGATAGAAGAAGAAAGAAACGCATCCATATCTTTGATTCGTTGTGCCTTGTGTGTAGCACCCCTAGTACTAAGTCTGAAAAATCTTCCTTGATTTAAAAAACTTTTTGCTGGCAAAGACTTAACATAGGACATATCATCCTTCGAGAATCCTTTCTCTTTCATATAGTCTAACGTCCATGCCTTTTCTTGCTTTGTAGTAGAGTTTGTTCTGTACCAAGAATATGCCTTGGACAGATTCCAATCGTATTCGTCTGAACTAAGATCAAATGCATTAAATTCTGGTTCTTTTCCGTATGCACGTTCAAGTAGTTTTTTTGAATTTCTTTTAGACACAATTATCCTTTGTTAGAGTTTACTATTATGTAGCGACGAGAACTTCTTGAGAGATTGTTACGATCTGAGTAGTAAGGTAGTTCAGTGCTTCATAAGGATCTACGTTAGCAGCAGGTCGTCTATCTTCTACATGACCAATACCATTGTTATTGGATGTGCTGTGTGGGATACGAATTGAAGCAGATCTATCACACTCTCCCCAACTGAAGATATCAATTGCAGAAGTTTCGTGCTTACCACTCAACCTACGTTCATTTCCTGGTCCGTATGAAGCAATTGCTTCATCGTGTGTGTCCTTGAGAGTTGCACACATGAGGTTTAGATAGTCCATACTAGATGATTCTCTCATTACCTTGGTTGAGAAATTGATGTGTGCGCCGGATCCGTTCCAGTCACCATCTACTGGCTTAGGATCGAAACTGATTGTCATGTCCATCATCTCAGCAGTCTTGTGAAGAAGATATCGTGTAAACCAGAGATCATCAGCAGCACGAAGAGCGATCTTGGGACGAGTCTGATACTCCCATTGGGAGAGCATGACTTCAGGATGAAACCCATCTAGAAGGACTCCACTGTTGTTACAGAGGAACGCATGTTGTTCTGCAAGTCGCCTTCCTTTGACATTAGTGCTACCCATTCCACAGTAGTAATCACCCTGTGGTTTTGGTTCACCATCAGGCCATCCAATTGGTTTGTCACTGTTTGATTCTATAATCGTGTATTCTTGTTCAATACCAAACCAGAGATCATCAGCACCACCAACACGTTCTAGTGTACGACGAAGTGTGGCTCGAGTGTTGCTCTTATGGGGTTTGCCATTAGAATCAAATACCTCACACATAACAACGAACGAAGGATCTCTTCCTCGATCCTGAACATTAGGATAAACCCTAACAGGTCGGAGGATACAATCGCTGTCTTCCGTCTTTGCTTGGTTTGTACTCGAACCATCAAAGCCAGACTCAGGAAGAACACCAAGAAGATATTCAGGAGTAGGTGGCTGTTCTAGCGTGAGGGTTACAAACTTTGTCTTAGAACGAAGTTGCTTGTTCTTCTTACCATCCACCCAAACATAATCCAACTTAATGAACTGAGTCTTGGGCCATTGTTCTGCTGGGGGTTGCTGAGGCGCGTTCTGAGGACGCTGAGGAGCGTTCTGGGGCTTCGGACGAGGTGGAGGTGCAGGGATCTCTTCTCCGTTTGCCCACTTCTCAAGAATCTCCTTACCTCGCATACCACATACACTGTTACCAGTCTTGGCATCAAGGAACAAAGGAGTACCACACTGGATGTTAAACTTTGCCTGAAGTTCTTGAGACTTCTTTGCAGCATCAGTATCGGTAACATCTAGAATCGTAATATCATGTCCAGCAGCACGAAGTTCTTCTACTACAGGATCCGCCTTTTTACACCACCCGCAACGAGGGTTCATAATATAAGTTAAGTCACTTGTCTTCTTCTTTTTAGCCATAATGTTTCCTTTCAAGGCTTGAAAAACACGAACACTGGTTCGTACTTCAAATATTTATCATTTACTTTACAAAAGTTTTTACATTTAGGAATACCATCTTCGTCTACTCGATTCTGACCAGGCATTCCCTCTAGTCCCATCTTTAATGTGTATCTGTATATCATACCTAATGATTCCAGAATGTCAATACTGTCTTGTTCAATTGGTAGATATTTTCCACTAACTAATACATCTGCCACGTTCCATAGTAAATATCTGTTAGGTCGTAACCACTCATAGCATGTCTCCAGTGTTGGTCGCAAGAATCCATCTCGCCATGATTCATATGATGATCCATACTTCTTATATGATTGGTTTTCGTCTTCACTATAAGCCTCTCTATTGAAATATGGAGGTGATGTAAATATAAGATCTACGTTTCCTTTGTACTGTTGGAAGTCTGGGTGTTTTCCGATTTCTTCTGATCCTTCCATAAATTGCCGGAACGTATTAGTTCTGGAAAAGAATGGATTTCCTCTATAAGTTTTGGTATTGTAAAAAGTAGCGAGAGACTCGTACTTACTACCAGAATTATCCCCATAAAAATTATCAGGATTTGGATCAGTCCCCACATAATGAATGCTACGATCATCCCGACAACCCATAGCGCCAAGTATGCGGCCACCCCACCCACTTGATGGATCGTAGATAACAATTCGTTCTTGATCTTTGATGTCTTCGGTAAATCGTTCATATAAATATTTCGCAGTCATTGGGGGGAAATTCACAGCAGGTTGAATATACCCGATTCTAAATGATTTAAATCCAGCAGGAAAAACTTTTCTTCCCGTTTTATATATACGAATTGCATATACTTTATCATCTGGCATAGTATTAATATCGAAAGTTGAATGATGTCTGTAGGACATCTTGTCCTTCCACTTCTCTACTTGTTCTCTGGTAAGTTGAAGAACATCATCCTGTTCAAGTTGGAAGTATCCAGAATTTGCACCTTCGCGGATCTTGATCTGTTCAAGAAGAAAATCATGTCCGGAAAAGATAGAAGGATTAGAGAAGAACACACCCATCCACTCATCACCACTAGCAACATCTACGATGGCGTATTTGGTGCTGTGCTTTATTGCAGAGAGTGCGTGTGTATAAAAGGAGTCCCGACGAAGATGACGAGTAGCACCCTTGACAACCTGATCTAATCGTGTATCGTCTGCTACTAGATCGTAAATTGAGTATCCGTTGTCTTTCTCTGTATAGTTGATTCTAGTCTTAAACATATTTGAAAACCACTGATCAACCTCAACACCCATTCTAGATTTGTTGATTATCACATCATCATCAACATCAGACAGTTCGTCTGTGTGGGTAAACTGATGTACAGGATACTCTGCAATCTTGTTGAATGAATCCACGATGTCTTTCTCATCTTTACCAGTCCGTGGAGGACAACCATATGTATCCCATACAACCTTTATCTCTTTACGCATATCAACAACCCACTGTCGAAATTGATCAGGAGTCATCTCTAGCAGATCTTCAAAATTGCAATTGATATCAGAATCAATTACATAATCATTACGTTCATAATAAGGTTTCATCATTTTATTCTACTAAAGTTATTCTTCTTTTCAAAGACTAAATGGTTACTGAATTTATCGGTCATAGAATCTGACTTATGACTGATTACGAATATATTAGCACGATCTCCGAATCTTGTCAAGAGTTTAAGAAACTCTTCAGTGCCTACACTATCTAGGCTCGAATCAAATACCTCATCAAGAATCAGAAGATTACAGTTCACACTGTTCTTCAGTCGTGCTATTTCTCGCCAAGCAAGAAGAAGAGATAAGTCGATTCTCAATCTTTCTCCCTCACTAAAACTATGATAAGTAAACTCGTCACGATGACGACTTTTGATTGTCTCGTCAAAGTTTTCATCCAGATTGAACTGACAGAAGAAATCCATATCTGCCAGATACTTGTTAATCAACTTGTTCATAATAGGAAGATAGTGTTTGATAATCTTAGATTTGATTCCACTGTCCTTTAGAAGAGTAGAAGCAATACTATAATAGTGTTTATCTTCAATAAGTTCTTTTCTTCTTTGGACATGCTGTGTACCTTCACCTAGTAACTGATTCAGTTCGTCTTTGGTTTCTTGGACTTCAGTACCCTCAGATAAAACCGAAGTTATATTTTTCTGCAACTTGTTAATGTATTGTGAGGAGGCACTAATCTTGTTTTGTTTTTCAGATATAGACTTTTCTACTACGTCAACATCAGCAAGTATGCTGTTTATTGTGCTTAGTCTTGTTTCTATATTTTCTACAAGAACAGACAACGCAGTTAAAGATGTTTCCACTTCTTCTTTTTCTTTGTTCTTCTCTCCGATCATACATTCTTTATGATGCTTCTGTATATCTTGTTTACAAGAAGGACATGTATCGTTTTCTTCATAGAACTTTAGATTCTTTTTGATGTTCTTTATCTTACTCTTGTATTCTTTTTCTTCAGATTCTAATTTTATGAGTTCAGTAGGAACATCGTTTCGATCTTCAATGGTGGACATAAGTTCACTTATACGAACTTTATTTTTTTCTATCTCTCTGTTAATCTCTTCAATTTGTTTCTGAGAATCATCTATGTCTTTTTTATATTTGTCAACAGAATCGCTAGACTTCTTTTCTAGCGTGTCTATAAATTTTTGTTTTTCGTCTACCTTACTCTTTACAATTTCGAGTTTAGTATCAATGTTCTTTACGTACTCTTTTGTCATTTGCAATCTAGAACGAACAAGAGTATTCATCACAGAAAACACATCAATGTCTAACAGATTTTCTACAACGGATCTTCGATCAGATGCACTCAATTGCATGAAAGGAATGTAATTAGATGATCCAAGAATAACAACCTGACAGAATGACTTGTATGTCATTTTTAAAATCTGTTCTTCAAGAATCTTCTGATAGTCTTTAGATTGTGCATCTTGTGGTAGCAAAGTGTCGTTCTTGAATATCTCGAACTTTTTAGGCTTCAGAGTACGAATTACTTTATATGTGTCTTTACCCACGGTGAAAACGATCTCTACTTCACAGTCTTTATCATTGATACTGTTGGGAAGTTGTGGGATGTTTATACCACGAAACGATTTTCCAAATAGAGCAAATGTCAAAGCATCAAGCATGGTTGACTTACCTGCTCCATTATCTCCCGACACCAAAGTATTATCGTGTCTCCGTAGATCTAAAACTGTTTTAGTGTTCCCGGTTGATAGAAAGTTTTTCCAACTGAGAGTTTGAAATACTATCATGTTATACTAGTTCTCCAGTAAACCATTCAGGTTGGTGATCGTGAGGTTTTCGGTAATCACAATGTCCAATACCTTTTTTCCACTTTGCGAATCTAGCCTTTTCTCCAATGTAATACTTTCTGTAGGCACTAACGGCATCCCCTTCCACCTTGTACTCATCAGGCATTGCCTGAGCAAAGGGAGTAACCTTGTGGTAGGTGTCTTGATCAATGTTCTTGGGCCAAGATTCATGACAGAATTCAATAATAGATTCTGACGCATGACGACGGCCGTATCTTCTTGTATATTCCCTACAGAGTTGTTTGCCGTGAGAAACCAACCACATGTAGTTACCCAATGTTTCGCGGGCCCAGATTGTACATGGGTGATTTACCATTGTAGCATGGTACAGAAACTTACGATCTGTCATGTCATCATCAAGCCAATGCGTCCACCTTTTGATTCGCCTACCAGTTTTTGAATAACCGACATACTCTTCTCCGTCAAGGACTCGATGAATGGTCGAAAGCATCTGTGCAGTTTCGACCGGCATCTTTACAATGTGCTTGTCACACATGTGGTTTGCGGACGTTAGTGACGATTCGTGAAGTACAAAAATATTCATATCGAAAGACTTTCCATATACAGTTCCTTAACAAGACGCTTCATCTTGTCTTTATCCACAATCTCTTCTATAAGATCTATTTCGTTGTTAATTAGTGTAACAGTATCTTGTGCCAAGTCAACTAGTTCTTTATCATTTTCATCAATTTCAATATAATCTTCTACTGTAGTAATCTTTGCAACGCCTACATCATACAGACTATCCATTAGCCTATCAAAACTGTATGGGTGTTTCTTAGAATTTACTTCTACACGAACATAGCATCCCTCAAGATATGAAAGATCTTCAAACTCACATGAGCCTGAACTGTCATCATATACAAGGCGATGAAACATCTTATATGGATTTTCTATAAACGTAAGATCTCGGGTATCTGTATCTAGTATGTGGAATCCTTTTGCCTCTTTTAGATCAGCAAATGTAATTTGATATTGTGTACCAAGGTAATCAACATTACCTTGAGTATGTCTACAATGAAAGTGTCCGCTGATTACTTTCTCATACCTATCAAACAACTTTGGATCCATTCCTCCTCTATGACCCACACCTCTCATCACTTGATAACCGTCCAATTCAAGGTGTCCTATTAGGATAGGTGCAGAAGCACTTTTAATAAACTCAACAGACTCGTCATGATTTGTTTTATTTACCCAAGGAAGTAATGCTATATCCAACCCGTCGAACGACAGCACTGATGGTTTATCATATACAGTTATATCGTTATTGAATAACTCTTTCAAAGAATTAATCTCATTGGTGTTTCTGTAGTATACATCATGGTTTCCTAGTATACAATGCACCGTAATTTTTTCATCACTCAGTCTCTGAATAAATTTAGTTCTGACTTGGTTCAGTATACTAAAGTTAACAAACTTACGGCGATCCATAAGATCACCTGCATGTATAACCGTATCGATATTATTTTCTTTTAGATAGGGAAAGAACACTTCATCAAAAAATTTCATGAAGTAGTCAAAAAATAATTGACTATCTCCCCTTGCACCAAAGTGCGTATCATTCAGTAGTGCTATCTTCATCTGCATTATCCATCACTGAATCTAAACCCTTTTTCTTCTTCTTCTTTTTCTTCTTGGGTTCAAATTTCTTTATGTCATTCTCGTTCAAATCGAAGTGGTGCGTGAGTGCCTGTCTTACATTTTCCTTATCGAAATAATTACTCTTGTACCAATTACTCAACGATCCGTCGTCAGACAGTTCCATCGCCTTATACTTAACATATGATTGTTTCTTTTCTTTTTCGATCCTACGCAGAAAGGCATAATATATGATTTGTGTGAAATATGAAAATGGGTTCTTCGATTTTTCAGGATCAAAATTATGAGCATACATTAGGCAGTTTTCTATACCATCTCCTACCATCTCCTCACGGTATGGATAGTTTATAAAGTTTGGCTTGTATGAGAGATGTTCTGCAATCTTAAGAAAGCATTCTCCAATATAATCCGTAACTGGGGGTTTAGGATCGTCACAATCTTCTGCTTCAATGATTTGTTTTTTCCACTCTATCATAGCAGCATAGAACTCTTTATTGTCAATGTAGTGATTCGCTTTTTTACTCATCGCACCTTTTCCATGTTTGATTATTCATATTAATTTTCTTGTCTCTGGGTTTATTTGTTCTGTAAACGTATCTACAAAACCATTCCCTGATCTTTCAGACTTCAATGATAAGAAATGTTGATTCAGTTCTCTTACTTCATCTAGAAGAGGTTTTCTTGTACTCCCGTGCTGCATAGGACAGTTAAAATCAATTGGAATATAACCACAGTTCCAGTTCTTTTCGCTGTACGCTCTAGCAAACAGATCGTGATCAGAGTTATCTAAAAAGTAATTCTGCTCATCTAGATACTTCATGTGCTTTAACTTATCTCTGTCAAGAATGAGTGGTCCTCGATTACACGTGCCGTACATGTACAATACATTTCTGTCCAGAGGAGGATTGAGTGACGCGATCGGTTCACTAATTAACTCTCCAAGTTTTCCAACACCAATACAGTTACCGAATACATGCGTGCATCTACCCGAAACACCTATGATATCATCATATTGCTGAAGTCCTCTAGCAAGATTAGAATTAAATCCATATTCAATCATCTCCATGTCTGCTTGAATTTCGACAATATACTTCCCGCTAGATAGAACAAACCCAATGTTATCGCAAGTGGTTTCAAAAACTGGTGTGGTTTGTTCTACCACAACTACCTTTGCAATATTATCAAAAGTATTATTTTTAAAATAGTCTAAAACGATATCTTTAGTATTATCTACGCAGTTATCAAGAATTACTATAAACTCAAAATTAGAGTCCATGTTTTTAATAATACTTTGTATGTTTTTTTCTATGATAGTCTCTTGATTGAATATAGGAACAACAACACTATATTCAAATGGAATATCATTCTCTGAATAGAAAATAATTTCCGGTTCTGCTTGACCGGGAAGGGGAGTAGGATCTTGACATAAAACTCCATTGTAGAAGTTTATATGTTTTATAGCCTCTTGCATCAATTCTTTCATTCTAAATATCCTTTTCGTGTTTGATTACTCATACTATACCACATAATGAACACAATTTCAAATTTAAATTGGATTTTACTTGACAAAAATACAAATATGCATTACACTTTCTGTGTGCCCGGGAAAAAGGGGTATATTAATCTTCTTTAAAGTAGTCTGATATATCCGGACTCCAATCAGTCCATTCATTTCCAAAGTCTTCATCAGACTGTCGTTTTTTATCAGGTTTTTTGTACGGTATATTGTTGTTCATAGTATCGATGAGATCTTTTATATCTGCGGCATCAATGAGTCCAGCATCAACTAGTGTCATCAATGCTTCAGGCGGAAGAAACATAGTCATTGTGATTAAATTTTGAAGTGGATGACCGTTAGGATCTAAGTTCATATTTTCCAATTCTTCTTCCATCTCATCTTCTAGATCGTCTAACATGTCCTGCAAGTCTTCTTTTGATTCAAAGTTGTCTTTGATCTGAGACATAAAGTCCATAAATGACTTCTGCTTATCATCCATATTTTCTTCGTTTAGTTTTTTCTTATCGATGATTTGCGGCTTAGTTACCTGTACATCTTCTTTTTCTTTTTCAAGTTCATAAAGATCTTTGACATCTTCGTCAGGATCTAAGTATGAAACAATAAAGTCTTTGGGAATTTTGGTTTCAATTTGATTAGTATATGCTAGCCAATTACGAAGCACTGTAATTTCTCTCTGTCTACCAGACATGTCTGTTATCATTGTGTTCTTAAAAATCATTGGTCGAAAGACTATGAGTTTGTCTTTGTTGCTACCCGTAATCGATGCGATCAACTGCTCGCCGCTTTTTAATTTCAAGATCCGATATGATGTATTCATTATTCTGCACCTCTCATATTTGGATATTAAGTAACTTAAACTCGAAGTTCTCTTTAGTATATATCTTTATTCTTTCATCCAGATGTTTCATGGTGTGGTTTCTGTACTTCTTATAGCACAGATCATCACTGATGTCGTATAATTTTACTTTATTTTTTTCCTGTGTTCTACGCAATCCTCTACCAATCGACTGTAGGATTCTAATAACAGACTTAGATGGTGAAGCAAAGATTATGTTGTTTATGTTCTTTATATTTATCCCGGTAGAACATGTACCATATGATGCAATAAGAATGGCATTCTTTTCTCTATCTACGATATTACGAATCTCTTCTCTTTCAGCGGCATCTGTTTCTCCGTAGATAAAGAATACTTTTTTATCTGGACATGCTTCTGTTATGAGATCGTATAAAGGTTTCCCGTGTAATTCAACATAGTTAAATAGAAGTAGAGTGTTTCCCGTTATTCCACATGAAAGTTTTTTGATGAATTCATTTCGTTTCTTGTTTGTCACTATCCATTTTATTTCTTCCTGATAAGTAACTCGTTTCATTTCTTGAATTTCTTCGTCAGTGTATTGTACTACAAGGCAATCAATGTCTATGTCGGATAATAGATCTTTTTCCATGAGAGTCTTGGTTGTCGTTACATTATACACTCTACCGAAGAGTCCTTCAATAACTAATTTGTGTGTGGCAGTTCCATCCAATGTCCCGGTGGTTCCAATTCTATATGGACAGTCTTTCAGTTTTGTCATAAGAGACGTTAATGACTTGGCTTTGAACAGATGACATTCGTCTCCAAATACAACGCTGAAGTTACTAAAATATTTCTCAGGCATCTTGTAGATACTTTGCCATGTAGTAATGATAACCTTCTTATTTGTATTCTTGTCTCTTCCAGAAAATATCATATGACACTTGTCTTCTGCCGACCATTTAGTCTTTGATGAATAATCTTTGAAGTCATTGTACATTTGTGTAACTAGACCTGTAGTTGGAACGATCACCAGCATTTGTTTCTCTTTTGGTATCACTGATTCGTAGTACCGAAGCAAAGAATAAATGATGAGAGACTTACCACTACCTGTTGGCGAAAGAAGAAGACACCTATCATTATTAATTGCATGAGTGACTGAATTGATTTGGTGTTCATGCGGTGTTATGTCTTTACCACCGACAGTTGGCTTTACAAATTCATTTATAAACTTTTCCGTATTCTTTTTAGTTGTCGTATGTGATTTAGCAGGTGCTGTATAGTCTACTGTGTAGTTTCTATCTTGTGCAAATTTTAAGACATAATCCAAGAGTCCTGCATAGATAGTGGCACTGTGCATATTGTACAGACGAATTTGACCATCCCACAATTTGTTTTTGTATGCAGGTGTATATTGGTAATTAGGCACCGAGAATGTAAAAAATCCGCTGAGTTCTTTTGCAACAGATCTGTCACAAAGAACCTTTAACGATACCGAATCAACGTGATGTATTTCTATATCACTCATACACCCTGTGTAAATTTCAACCAATCAATAGATGATCGAATAGACCATTGTCTATTGTTTATGATTTTTACCACACCTTCCAAGTAACTTACTTTTTCTTTTTGTAGTAGAATTTTGTTGCTGAGAAGAATAATATCCTCATCAGCATCCATAAATTTGTCTATATCAGTTTTCAATATATTAAGGTCGAACGGTTCCCATCCAAAATCTTCAAGTTGTTCTCTGCTGAGTTTACCTGTGTAATATAGCCATTTGTTTCTTCTAAGCACATTCAGATCTGATGTGTACTTACCTAGAATCAATTTCTCATCACCGAATAGGATTAAATATTTGTTGTGTAGTTGTGGCGTTTTCATAGACTCGATGTCTAGTTCTGTCTTATCCATTGTAAGATCAACACTAGCCATAGTTCGCAGTTCATCTATAGTCATAATATAACTCCTTCTATCAGATTATAAATCAATAAAGGCAAAAGGTCAAGCAGAAGTTGTGTATTCTTCTACTGTATAATAAGTATATGCAAATGTAGCAGTTGCAATCACAGGTTCATTTTCTGTATTTGTTGAATCAAAATCAATACCACTAATCGATGTTGGGAATAGATCATGAAACATCACTTTCAGTTTTGGTTTATATGTGCTGTTCGTAATATTCAATGTTGCGTTTGAGAAGAAGTCTTGATTGTACTGACCACTTATCAAACTACCGTGATCCCAAGAGGGACTGATAGATCCCATCCAGTTATAAACTTCCAACCAGTTCTTCATAGATTCGTCTACCTGAAACGATACTGTTAAATCTTCAAACAGATATCTACCACCCATCCATTTTTCAATTATCCCAGTTGGATTTCCTCTTTCTACTGGAGTAAAAGATAGTGATGGTAGGTTTACTCTTTGACAGAAGTAAGTGACAGTAGGGAGTCTTGTAAACTCCATCTTGAAATAATTATTAGCCAGATAATTATTTGTCTCTGGTTGTCTTGGGTTCTTTACTAGAGTAACGTCAGGAATACCAACAGGAGAATCACCTGTCATTCCGATCCAATCTCCAGTATATCCACCCTCTACAGTATAAGACATAAGAAACTCCTTCAATAGTATGTATAAAAGAAAAGGGGAGTCCCGAAGGACTCCCCTGTTTCAGTGTCTTAGATTACGCTGCATCAGGCAGTGTTACCGTGAAGGTTGCTGATGGTGAACAGTCTGTAGTAGACGTTATCAGCATTACCAAGAGTTGGGGTAGTACCCTCTTCCTTGGCGAATGGGTTTGCAACCATTCCGTAACGAGTCTTGAACCCGATCTTGGGCTGGAAGGTGTTCTCACCAACCGCACGAACCATCTGGAGAGGAACGTATGGGCAGTAGAAGAGTCCAGCATCATATGGGTTAGTACCTCTGTAACCGACGCAGGCGAAGTTAACGTCTGCGGAACCAGAAGGATCTGATGTTGCTGAGTAGGGATCGATGTAAACCTTCATCTTACCGTTGAGTGTACCAACGAAAGTGTTACCAGTGTCATCAACATCGAGTTGAGTGTTGATTGCTGGTGAGAGGTTTAACCATCCACCCATTGCGAGTGCAGAAGCAACATCCGAGGAGCAGATAACGAAGTTACCCTTACCGCGGCGAGTCTTCTTGGAGATTACGTTGGCTTCACGCTCTAACTGGAACATGAGTCCACGGAATCTTTCAGCACTCCATCGTCCGTCTGAGTCAGTGTTAAGATCGTAAGTACCAGCAGTGCTTAGATCCTTGTTCTGGGCACCAGCGGATGCTGAAGTGTAGATAGTACGAACCATTTCGCGGTTGATTTCAGTGAGAATCTCAGTGCTAAGAATGTTAGCAAGTTCAGTCTCAGCATCAAGTCCGTGAACCGCCTTGAGGTCTTGGGCGAGTTCAGTGGTGTACTCTGCCTTGAGGGCGCGAGTCTTGGCTTCAACAGCGACTCGTTCAATGCTAAATGCCATCTCCTTGAAGGGAGTACCGTCCGAAGATCCAAGACCTTCAGCGGTAGCAGTTAGCAATGCACGGAAACCGTCGAGCGAAAGCGAACCATCAGTAGGATCGATACTGGTATGCGAACCAGTGATACCACCGTCAGGTCCACCGGAGGTGTTACCCTCACCGGAGAACTTAGCGAATGCTTCCTGATAGAGTGCTTCGTTTCCACCCTGGCTATCGTATCTTGCACGCATCGCAAAGATGAGACCAGTGGGTGCAGACATAGGCTGAACACCAGCAAGGTCGTATGCAAGAAGGTTAGGCATTGAACGACGAACAAGACTGATTAGAATGGGATCATAACCAGCAATGGCGTTGTTGCTTGCGTTGTCAGCAGCAGCACTAACAGAGAATCCACCAGCACCCATTGCGTTAGCGGGTGAGGATTCGTGCATGTGCTGTTCTCGTAATGCTCTTTCTTGGTTTTCAAGTAGAGCGGCAGTTACTTTACGCTTATAGGGATCATCGATTGTTCCCATTTCAGCGTGGTCTAGTACGGGTGCCCATTTTTCGTTGAGGGCATCATACGGGGTTTGTGATCTATTAAAGTCTTCCATCTTGGATTCTCCTTTTGACTCTGTTGAGTTAAGTTGTAATACTTGTTATATATACCTTTTGAGGTTTTAAGAAATCTTGTTAGCCTGTGCGTGTCTACTCATAGTGTTTAGATATTTATCCATAACACTACCTTCGTTAATTTGCTGATTAGTAGTCTCAGCAACTTCTTCGTTGATTGTTACTTTATCAGCAAAGTAGTTTTCTCTGAGTACTTTAATCTTTTCTCTGTATTGATCTACATTTTCAAATTCAATACCTTCGGCGAGAGAAGCAAGTCTTTCGACATCGGTGTCGAGTAGACCTTCAGACTCTTCTGCAAACACTTCACCACACTGGTGTGCAATGACTTCTTTGCGGAGATTAACATTTTGCTCAAACAGATCGTTCATCTTCTCTTCGAGATCGTGGTTTGATTCCATGACATCATCGACAAGATCGTACTTCTCATCTGGCATATCAATGTAGCAGTTCTCGAACAGGGTCTTGAGACCACCGATAAAGTTTTCTGCAACGTCGGTACGAATACCCTTTTCAATAGCCATTTGGTTTTCTTCAACCCACTGCTCAACAACATAGTTGAGGTAATCGTCGAGTTTTTCTGTCAACTCTTCAGTGGTTTCTTCGATATGCTCTGCAAGGAGGTTCTGATACTGAGCAGTAAGATCTTCTTCGATCTCAGTAATTCGTTCCCCAATGACTGCTTCAAAGACAGTGCTTGCCTTTGTCTTGAAGTCTTCAGTAAGATCTTCACCGTCAAAGAGAGTACCCATGTGCTGTTCTAGTCTTTCTTGCGAAGAACCAGATGCAGTTGGGGTATCAATTTTTGAAGCAGCAGCAGATGCTTTAGCAGCAATTGATGCCTTGTTTTTCTTATCTTTACCTTCGGTGCCTTTATCGGTATCAATCTTGGCGTGTTTGCCTTCTGCGTCTTGATACAGATTCGCATCTTCCTCTGATTTGGTATCTAGAGTCTTTGTTTCGTCGCCCTCTAGAATTTCTTCCTGATCGTAATCTGACATTTCTGTTTCTCCTTGTCGTGAAGTTGTATACTTTTGTGAAGTAAATCTCAATTATTTATAATAATTAAATGCTAGACATAAAGTCCTTGAATACACTTAGTGCTTTTTCTTCAAGATCCTGTCTACATGCATTTTCGATAACGTGCTTGTACTCTTCGATTCGCTTTTCACGAATCATTCCGTTGTCCCAAATCCATTCCTTACCTTCCATGATACCGTTTACAAAGGCACCTGGCGCAGATGGATCTGCAACTAAATCGACGGCGGAAAGCATGAAATCATCCTTCACATAGTTTACGCCTCTTCGTTCTTCGAGAGAACCCATACCACGGGAAGACACACCCAGTTTTGCACCCTCGTCGATAAGATTCTTTGCAATCTTACCCATTGGGGTTTCTAGGATTTTGGCTTTACCCACAATATCACTTCCCTCTGTTCTGAGTTCTTTGATGATGTGTGAAACTCTGTCGAGATTGACAGTAGGACCATCTGGGTGGTTTAGTTCACCCATTGCTCGGTTCTTTGCAACAAATTCTTTGTTGTATCTTTCTACTTCATCTGTAAGAACTTTTTGTGGGTATACTCTACCGTTTCGGTTCTTTCGTTCTGCTTGCATGAAGATACCTTCAATGTAGTGAGACTTTGATCCATCTTCATCAGTCTTTTCTACAATAAACTGAACGTCTTCTGTCATCTCGGTGATTAGTTTCATCGTCGTTCCCTCTGTGCAGTTTCTGCTTCTCTATAGTACTTGGCTTTTACTTGATCTTTCTGATCATCAGTCATACCAGCATACTTATTTCGTTCTACACCATAGATGTGAGTTGATCTAGCATCTCCACGCTCAGAAATTTCGACTTCTTCTTTGACATCATCTTCGTCATCATCATCATCTTCTTTATCGATGTTTTTACCAATTGCTTTTCTACGGTTCTTTAGGTACTCGTCTGATTCATCAGAATCGCCGTCGTTGTCTATATCAGAATCTGCTTTACCAACGGGATCCATTCCTTCACCGTCATCTTCTTTGTCGGTTACTTTTGCTTTCTTTTTGGCTTCTGCAATACCAGCAACACCTAAAGACTCAGAGTATACAAACGGAACGTAGTCTTCTTTAAACTGTTGTAAAGCATCTCCTACTTTAATCATTAAGAGAGAATTGATTTCTTTTTGTGCATCTATTAGGTTTTCATCAAGAATATGCTTTAGTATTGATTCAGTTGACATGATTGGATTCCTCTTCGATAAATTGTTCTTTACAGAAATTTAGAATTTTTTCGTATTCTTCTTCTGACTCTACCATCAAATTCCTCATTGTATCCTGATTGTCTTCGTTTAGACTATCATGAATAGACGAGATCATTGAAGCCTCTTTTGGTGTAATATGTATATCAATTCCGTTTTTGGCTTCTACAATAACGGTTTCGTCTGTATACACTGCTAACTGTAGTGCAGGAATCAATGACTCTTTCATGGTTGCTTTCATTTCTTTAGCAAGATAACGAATCATTTCTTTCATGTCTTTATCTTTTATGCTACCAACTGTTACAGTTTTACCTTTAGTAGATAAATCTCGCTTATTGATCCCTGCTTGTGTAGCAGAAGTCATAAACTTTTTGGCTGTTCTTGGAGAATCAAAAGTATAATTCATTTCAATTAATTCATTGTTGTCTGGTTCAAACGAAGATGCTAACTTCAACGGAGGGTTTTGCCCTGTTCGTTTGGCGTTTTGAAACTCTCGTTTCTTTTTCCACGCATCTATTGCTGCTTTTCCTATCGCCGAACCGAGTGAATCCTCACCGCTCTTTTTATTGCCTTTTTTCCCCGACTTCCCTGACTTCCCTGACTTTGGTGCTTTACCTGATATGGCCTGTTTCCCCGCACTAGATAATGTACTTGATATTGCTTTTCCTGCCGCATCTCTTACATTAGGATCTGCTGCTACTTGTTTTGCATATGAACCCGCTGTTCGTAGTCCTGAACCAACTCGTTTAATCATTGAATCTTTTCGTGAGCGTATTCCAGAACCAATTCGACTGGCAAGTTTCATAGTATTAGGGTTGTTGGTAGCAAAGTTTGCTCCTGCTTTTGCTCCACCTTTAGCAGCAGCACCAGCAACAGTACCTCCTACCTTTGCTCCACCTTTAGCAGCAACTGCTCCACCTTTAGCAGCAAGACGACCTGCTCCAGCGGCAACTTTTCCTGCCTTCGCAGCAATAGATATCGCTTTATCTGCCCATCCTTCTTCCATAGAAAGTAATTCTTTTGACACTTCCTGTGTCATGTCATCAAGTTTACCTGAAATTCTTTCTTTCATGGCATCAGTGAATGCCCCGGAGAACGAATCTCTGTCTTGGTTGAGTAGAGAAATTACCATGCTATCGATGTTTGATACTTCTGTTTCTTCCATCAGAACTGTCCTCCTTCAAGTCCACCGAATTCATCTTCCCCTTCTTCTTGAGGCATTTCGGCTTTCTCTTTTTCTATTTGAGTGTCTATAAGATCTATATCTTCTTCGGATTGTCTTAGAATGTTTCTTCTAACCCAATCTACCGAGTAATACTTACCTATGTATTCATCTACCTGGCTTAACATATCAAGACGTTCTTTCATGATTTCAGTTTCTTTTAGTTCACTAAAATATGAATCTTGATTGTATGTAAACTTTATAGTCTGTCGTAGATTGTTCCAATCGTCGTCACTCATCACACCCTTTAGCAGAAGTTGTGTTCTGAGGAGTTGCATTAATAACTCAGTAAATCTGGCGCGAAGTTTTTCGATGAATTTGAAGAACTTAACTTCATCCCGAGTAATTTCAGCAGATCGTCCCATGTTGAATCCCGTATCGGGTTCCATTCTACTTGTGGGTACGTTGAGTGATCGGTATACCTTCTTGAGCAGGTATTCGACATCTTCCATTTCACCGAGGTTCTGTCCACCATCAAGAGTGGTGATTTCGGTTCCCCTACCACCTTCTCGTCTTGGTAGCCAATAGTCTTCAAGCATGTGCATATGATTACGGTCATCACGAATTTCGCCTGTGCTTGCATCATACGTTAGTTTGTTGCGATAACGGTTCATGATATCACGAAGATATTGCTCTGCTTTGTTCTTGGGTAAGTTACCCACATCGATATAGAAAATTCGACGTTCTGGCGCACGAGAGATTCTATAGATTACAACAGCATCCTCTATTTGTCTGAGCATGTTTAGAGGACGTACTGCTTT